>Ga0105044_10005367_pt1 | contig 17648 bp, 12 predicted proteins | sample MAT01_FD_78092 | JGI IMG/M metagenome (GOLD analysis project Ga0105044, IMG submission 78092) | Freshwater microbial communities from Lake Fryxell liftoff mats and glacier meltwater in Antarctica - MAT-01 | ecosystem: Environmental > Aquatic > Freshwater > Ice > Liftoff microbial mat | place...
CGTGTCTTTCGCCATGTGTGGGGCTCCTGATTATGATTATGGTTATGTTTATGTTGATTCTGATCACTCTGCGTTCCGCACTTGACATCATCTATTTTGCATGGATCACGTCCATCGCCTGCAAAAGAGAAAAGGCCAAGTGCGAATGTCAAAATGGAGCCCCTGGCTCACATCATGCCGCCCATGCCACCCATTCCGCCCATACCTCCCATGCCACCCATTCCGCCCATGCCGTGGTCGTCATGTTGGTGGTCGTCGCCGCCCTTCTTCTTTTCGGGAATGTCGGCGATCATCGCTTCGGTGGTGAGCAACAGGCAGGCGACACTGGCGCCGTTCTGCAGGGCGCTGCGGGTGACCTTCACCGGATCAATGACGCCGTCCTTGCGGAGGTCGGTGTACTGCTCGGTGTCGGCGTTGTAGCCGAAGTTCTTGTCCTTGCCCTTGAGGATCTTGGCGACAACCACCGTGCCATCGAGGCCGGCGTTCTCGGCGATCATTCGGCAAGGCATCTCGAGAGCACGGAAGAGGACCTTCACGCCCGCGTCCTCGTCGCCGAGTAGCTTCATCTTCTCGAGGCCCTTGCGGGCGTTCAGCAAGGCCACGCCACCGCCGGGGACGATGCCTTCTTCGATGGCGGCCTTGGTGGCAGCCAGGGAGTCCTCGTAGAGAGCCTTGCGTTCCTTCATGGCCGTCTCGGTCGCCCCGCCCACCTTCAGCTGGGCCACGCCGCCCGCCAGTTTCGCCAGGCGTTCCTGGAGCTTCTCGCGGTCGTACTCGCTCTCGGTGCGGGTGATTTCCTTGCGGATCATCTCGGCCCGACCTTCGACATCCGCCTTCTTGCCGATGCCTTCGGTCACGACGGTGTTCTCGGAGTCGATCTTCACTCGCTTGGCCCGGCCGAGGTAGCTGACCACGGTCGGCTCGCTTTCGCCGCGCTTGTTCGTGGTGATGGCGTCGAGCTGGATGCCGAGATCCTTGAAGATCGCCTTGCCGCCGGTGAGGACGGCGATGTCTTCGAGGATGGCCTTGCGGCGATCGCCGTAGCCAGGAGCCTTGACAGCGCACACCTGGAGGATGCCCTTGAGCTTGTTGAGCACGAGGGTGGCGAGGGCTTCGCCTTCAAGATCCTCGGCGATGAGCAGGAGGGGATCCTTCTGCTTGCTCACCCACTCGAGCAGCGGGATCAGTGTCTTCACGTTCGTGATCTTCTCTTCGAAGATCAAGATGAAGGGGTTGTCGAACTCGCAGGTGACCGAGTTCGGGTTGTTGACGAAGTGCGGGGAGAGGTAGCCGCGGTCGAACTGCATGCCCTGGACGACGTTGACTTCGGTCTCGGCGGTCTTGCCTTCTTCGACGGTGATAACGCCGTCGGCCCCGACGAGCTTCATCGCCTCGGCGAGCTTTTTGCCGATCTCACGGTCGTTGTTCGCGGAGATCGTGGCGACTTCGGTGATGGACTTCGAGTCCTTGGGGTCGATGACTTCGCGGAGCTTGGCGAGTTCCTCGACGACACGCTCGACGCCCTTGTTGATGCCGCGGACGACGGCCATGGGATCGTGCCCGGCGGCGACGGCCTTGAGGCCTTCGCGGAAGATGAACTCGGCGAGCACCGTGGCGGTGGTAGTGCCGTCCCCCGCGACGTCGGACGTCTTGGAGGCGGCTTCCTTCACCAGTTGGGCGCCCATGTTCTCGAAGGGATCCTGGAGCTCGACATCCTCGGCGACGGTGACTCCGTCCTTGGTGATGGTGGGTGAACCCCAGCCCTTGTCGAGGATCGCATTCCGGCCGCGAGGCCCGAGCGTGGATCGCACGGCCCGGGCGAGCTTGCTGGCCCCGGCGAGAAGCTTCTGCCGGGCGTCGTCGGCGTAAGATAGCTGCTTGGCTGCCATCTGCAGGTCTCCTTGTAGCAATGGAGAAACAATCAAAGGTGGTGGGACCACAAGCAACCGGCGTGCCCAGCGAACGTAATGGTCGCAAGATACTGCTGATATTGAACTTGTGAGTTTGATCGATGGCGATCCCTTCCGCGAAGTGTCATCTTGGCAGGCTCCGATTCGATCGCGAAGAGCGAAAGTGGCAGGCTTACATGCCCACGGCGGGACTGTGAGATCAGCTTCCGAAAGGCTCTGTGGTAAGTTTCATTCTTCTGATCGCCTAATCGAGTCGCGGCTACGCAGAAGCGTGCTCTCCTTATCTTTGGTTCCCCGTTTGACCTCGCCGACCATAGAATGAATTCCTCTCGACGAGTTGAATCGATCGCGTTATGGGGCGGATCGTCCACGCGAGACCATGCCGGAGGGGCTTATGAGCGAACTAGCCTTCTACGAAAGCCCGCAGACGCAGGCGAAAATCTACGAGATCTTTCGCGAGTACTTCGATCGGGCGGAGAAGAACCGTCGCTGGTCCCTCGTCGAGGATATTCCCTGGGACCAGGCCAATCCGAACACCGATCCGGCTCTCGCGGACATCATTCAGACCTTCTGCATGGTGGAGCTTTACCTGCCGGACTACGTCAGCAAGCTGATCCCGCAGGTGCGGGCCCATCGCGGCCGGGCCTGGATGCTGGCCAACTGGGGCTATGAAGAGTCGAAGCACTCCATGGCCTTTTGCGACTGGCTCCTGCGTTCCAAGCTGCGTAGCGACGAGCAGATGACGGACATCATCAACACGACGCTGTCGCACGAGTGGCACCTGCCGCACGACAATTCCCGGGCCATGCTGGCGTACACCACCTTCCAGGAGCTGGCGACTCAGCTGAACTATCGCAATCTGCGACGGATCCTCGCGGGCAAGTGCCCGGCCCTGGACAAGGTGCTTCTCCTGATCGCAGTGGACGAGGCGGCGCATGCGGACTTCTTCCGCAAGATCATTCAGCTTCACCTTGAAGAGGATCGCGATGCCACGCTGGAGGCGCTTCGCCAGGTGGTGAATGCGTTCCAGATGCCAGCCGTTCACATGTTCGTGGATGGGATCCAGCGGAAGGCTGCGATTCGCGAGATGCGGGTGTTCAGCGAGGATATTTACGTTTACGAGGTGTTCGAGCCGCTGATGCAGAAGATGGGTATTCAGAAGTCCGAGCTGCGTCGCCGGGCGAAGCGCGAGTGGGGAGCGGTTCCTGCCGGGGTTCCCAGCAAGGCGTGACATGCTTCGCCGCGTCGCCATCACGGGCCTGGGCGTGCTCTCGCCGCTGGGCATCGGAACGGAATCACTTTGGACAGGCCTGAGGGAGGGCCGCAGCGGTCTGGGCAAGGTCACGCGCTTCGATGCGTCGGCTCTGTCGTCGCGGATCGTGGGGGAAGTGCCGGGCTTTGAACCCAAAGCGTTCCTGGATCGCAAGGAACGCAAGCGGCTGGCGATCATGCCGCGGGGGATGCAACTGGCCGCCGCCGGGGCGAAGCTAGCGACCGAGGACGCGAAGCTCGGCCCCGGAGGCGTTGATCCCGAGCGCTTCGGCGTCATCTTCGGCGCAGGGACGCTCTCGCACGACCTCAGCGATCTGGGCGAGGCCTCGCGACTCAGCACGGACGCGGGTTCTCGGCCCATCGACTACACCATCTGGGGCCGCGACGGCCTGCCGACGATCACACCTTTGTGGCTGCTGAACTACATTCCGAATATGCCTGCGAGCCACGTCTCGGCGTTGCACGATGCCAGGGGGCCGTGCAACTCGATCACGCAGACGGAGGTGAGCGGGCTGCTCGCGATGGGCGAGGCGTTCCGCATGATCCAGCGCGATCGCGGGGATGTCTTCCTCACCGGCGGCGGCGACTGCCGTTCCGATTCGCTGAGCCTCACACGGGCCGCGATGTTCCTGCCGCTCTCGGCACGCAACGACGATCCGACGCACGCCTGCCGCCCGTTCGATTGTGACCGCGATGGTTATGTGCTTTCCGAAGGTGCCGGCGTGTTGCTCTTCGAGGACTACGAGCATGCCCGGAGACGCGGGGCGGCGATCCGCTCCGAGGTGGTCGGCTTCGCGTCGGGCTTCGACCTGAGCGGCGACGGCAGCGGCCTGGCTCGCATTGCTCTGCGGGCGATGGCGGAGGCAGGAATCACCGCCGAACAACTGGACCATGTGAACGCCCGGGGCTCCGGCGGCATCGACGACGACCTTCGCGAAGCCCACGGCCTGGCCCCCTTTGCGAGGGTGCCGACTCTTGCGATTCGCGGAGCCGTCGGCCACACGGTCGTCGCTTCCGCCGGGCTCGAACTCGCGGCAAGCCTGATGTCGCTACAAAAGCGGAGCGTCCCCGCCAGCCAGAACTGCGAACACCTCGATCCGCGCTGCCCCATCCAGGTGCTTCGGGAACCGAAGCCGGCCACGGGCGAATACGTGCTCAAGATCGCCGGCACCGAACTCGGCCAGTGGGCTGCGCTGGTGGTGAAATGTTCCTGACGATCCGCTTGAAGAACGCGAGATCGCAATGGTGCCGCAACGTATCAGGTGATCGCGCTGGGCAACGCTTCGCCGCAAGCGGCGATCCTTCCCATGAAGGCGTGGTGCTGATGAGCTGGGGCGACCCCTGCGATCCCGCCAGAAACTCCGCGAGATCGCCGAGCGTTCACGGCTTGCAGCGCCGTCGAACACGATGGTCGCTATGATGAGGAATGGTTAGGCGAGCGGAAGAAAGAGATTTACCACAGAGTCACAGAGTCACAGAGGACACAGAGTTCAGAGTGAGAGTATGAAGGGATTCCGAGAAGGGATCTGTCAGCGTTCTGGCGTCACTCGATAGCTTTATCCTTGTCGAACGCCCCAACCGTTTTTTTGTCTCCCTCCCTCCGATCTCTGTGATCTCTGTGACTCTGCGGTAAATCTCTTCCTGCTTATCGCCTTACGCCATCATTGCTCCACAGCACCATTATCGGAGCCTGTTATGCCTGCCAAGAATGTCCTCGGTGGTCCACTTCAGACCTGTTCCATGAACCCCATGACCGGCTTCTATCGAACCGGGTGTTGCGAGACCGGCCTCGATGACGAGGGCGTTCACACCGTCTGCATCGAAGCGACGGCGGAGTTCCTCGCGTTCAGCAAGTCTCGCGGCAACGACCTCAGCACGCCGTTCCCGATGTTCGGTTTCCCCGGCCTGAAACCGGGCGACCGCTGGTGCCTGTGCGCCTCGCGCTGGCAGGAGGCTTACGAAGCCGGCATGGCCCCGGCGGTGATCCTGGAAGCCACGCACATGGGTACGCTCGAGTGGGTCGACCTCGACGCCTTGAAGGAACACGCGGTCCGCCATCCCGGCGTAGGATGAATCGACATCGGGTGCAGGGGTTGGCATTTTGAAGTCTTTGAAGTCGAACGGGAACACGCAGGGAGCGTTCACCATGGACCTCAGCGAACAGCGAGAGAGCGGGAACGTCCGCGACCGCCGCGGACAGGGGACCATGATCGCTGGCGGCGGCGTCGGTGCCGCGGTGATTGGTGCGATCCTGTACTTCGTCTTTGGCGTGAATCCGCAGGGCCTGATTCCGCAGGCCGGGCCGGCGGCCGGCGCGAAAGTCGATCCGAACGATCCCCAGGCCATCTTCGTCAAGAAAGTCCTCGGCAGCACCGAGGATGTGTGGAACACGCAGTTTCGCAAGGTCGCGCAGCGCTATCAGGAGCCGAAACTCAACATCTTCCGCGGCTCCGTGCAGTCGGCTTGCGGCCACGCCGATGCGGCCGTGGGCCCCTTTTACTGCCCGGGCGACAACGAGGTGTATCTGGACCTTGACTTCTTCCAGGTCATGGAGAAACAGCTAAAGGCGGGCGGCGATTTCGCCCGGGCGTATGTGGTGGCTCACGAGGTCGGTCATCACGTGCAGAATCTGCTGGGCTACTCGCAACGCGCCGAGGAGATGAAGCGCCGCGAAGGGGACAACAAACCCTCGGTGCGGCTTGAACTGCAAGCAGATTACCTGGCCGGAGTCTGGGGCCACTACGCCCAGCACGCGCTGAAGCTCGACCGACGGGATCTGGACTCCGCTTTGAATGCTGCGTTCCAGATCGGCGACGACACACTTCAGAAGCGGGGCAGCGGCCGTGTCGTGCCGGAGAAGTTCACCCACGGCACCTCGCAGCAGCGTCTCGCCGCGTTCAAAGCCGGCTTCGAGACGGGCAAGTTCGACCGCCCCGCGCTGGATTACTTCTTCGTAACGCCATACCAAGACCTGGCGAAGTGATCGACCTGTCGAGTCAGATCGCCGGGGCGTCCGTCATGTCCGCAGCCCGCCGCAACCGGGCCTCCAGCCAGAACGGCCCGGCGGGCAGCACCGAGGCCACGAGTGCCGCGGAAATCCATGGGGTGGGCTGCCAGCGCCACCAGGACGGCAGCGCCAGAGGGCTGGGCCAGTGTTTTCTCCACGTCACCTCGGCCACGGCGAGCAGATACAGCATCCAGAGCACGCCGTGAGCCATGCCCACGACAAAGACGGCGTCCGGCTTGCCCGCCAGATACTTCAACGGCATCGCGATCAGCAGCAACACCAGGAATGAAATCGCCTCGATGGTTCCAATCACTCGCAGGCGGCCCAGAGGTGTGTTCGCCACGCGGCACGGCTCCTATCCGAGTTCTCGTTCGTACACCGGGAATCGCCCCTGCTCCTTGAAATACCTGTTGTAGAAGCCCATCAGGTGCAAGGCATCGGACGGGGCCTGAGCCGCCACCGTGCTCACGTTGCCCTCCGTCATGCTCGCCACCGCGTCGGCCAACAGCGTCAGCCCATGCGTGATCGCCGACTCGGGCTGACGCACGAGGAAACTGAAGAGCCCGTTGACACGCTTCGTGTTCAGCCCTTCGGTGCCGAAAGCCCCAAGGCGGAAGCAGGGAGCCTGCGAGTCGATCATCTTCACGTCGGCATAGCTCGCCTGTTCGATCGCAAGGCTGAGTGCCAGGATCGAGCCATCCTCACGAGAACGCAGCAGTCGCACGCACTCGGCGGGGAAGTACAGATTCGCGAAGAAGTATTGATCCAGTTTCCCCAGGGGCAATTGCAGCACTCCAGCGCCGATCGCAGCCACCTCGGGCAGGTCTTTTCGCTCAAGCACCGCGAGGGCCGACGTGGATCCGAAGCGCGTGGTGGGCAGGTCGTGCATGTCCGTGGCGAAGTTCACCATCTCTCGCTTCAAGGCGAAGCCCTGGCGTTCGAAGAAAGCTTGCACCGGGTGCCAGTCGTGGCGATAGGCCGCGAAGAGCTTCGTGAGCCCTCGCGCACGGGTTCCTGCAAGGGCCGCGGCGAATAACTCCGCGCCGACATCGTGGCCGCGCTTGCACCACGGGAAGCTCACGCGGCCTTGTTGGGGTTCGAGCACGCAATACCCAACGACCTCGCCCGCGGCCTCGGCATACCAGCGGGTCGTCGGGTCGAAGCCGCGAACGCGAGTTCGCTTCTGCACATCCTCCACCTTCGCCGGCTTGAAGCCCGGCAGCAGGCACGCAGCCGCGTTATACAGCGAGACCTGCACTGGCTCGTCACCCGGCTGGAACGATCGAATGTTCACCCTGGCCCTCCGTCGCACAAAACGCCCATGAAGCTGCCTCCCTCAAGGCTATCAGAAACATCGCCCGTCAGCCGCGCGACTTCGAGAGGGATGGCGATTGCGGACCGCCTCCGCCGCAATCACCGCTCCGGGGATTCGCTTTTTCCCGCGAACCTTCTGGAAGGTGGAGCGGTCATAGCTCGTGAGTTCTCTGGCGAGTGGCGACGATCGAGTTTTCCGCGAAGCTCCTGTCTCAACTGGATGAGACCCGGTCTACGAAGCCGGTCCTTGGGGGTTCGAATCCCTCCGGGAGCACTGCATGCGTCAGCTGGCGTGAGGTACGCCGACCCGTCTGTAAAACGGGTGCCCTCGGGCATTGCTGGTTCAACTCCAGCCTGGCGTACATGGCGAATCTTGCAGGCGGGCAGGTGCTCGGCCGGGTCTCATAAGCCTGGCGGCTGGGATCGATACCCAGGTCTGCAACTGCGGGAGCTTTGCTGCGAGTTCCGAGATTCTCTAGCGCGGTTCCCGTGTCGACGAGATGCAGTTCGTGGTGTTCAATGGCGAGCACGCGGCCCTGTGACGGCCGAGGTGAGGGGTTCGAATCCCCCCGAACTGCCTTCGTTCTTTCGAGCGAACGCGATTTGATCCGGGCCAGTGTAGCCTGACTTGAGCAAGGAATCGTCCTCGTAAGTCGACCCATGCGGCAGCGAACCCCGCCACTGTCTCCTTCCCTGGCCGGCGCTTCACTCGAATTGCCAACGATTCTGCGTTACTGTGGTTCGTCCCTCTCGTTGAAAAACTTGCTCAGACCCATTCCCACCTTCATTCGTCGGTGATACATTTCCTGTATCGAGTTATACAGAATACGTTTTCGCGACCGGTCTGCTCTCAGCCCGGGGTCGGTCTTTATCCTCTGAGCCCACTCAATGACTGAAACGACTCAAGCGAAAAAGATCGCCGACCTCATGATGGCGATTGCGGAACCGACACGGCTTCGGATTCTCTACCTGCTGGTACATCAGCCTCTGAACGTGGGCCAGTTGGCCACGTCCGTGGGTGTGCCCATGGTCAACATGTCCCACCATCTCGGCGTCATGCGGCAGAACGGGCTTCTCGAGGACGACAAGCAGGGTCGGCACGTGATCTACCGCGTTCGATCGGACATCTTTGAACCCGCCACGGACGGTGCGGCCTCCGAATCGCTGGGCACGCTCATCTTCGGCCATTACCGAATCACCCTGCGTCACACATCCCGGCCCGCGCAGAAAAACGGCACCCGGAAGAAGCGGGACGACGGCGACAGCTAACGCGGGATGAATAAGATGACCGCATGATGACCGAGGGGGCCGACATCGACGAGGGTTCGCCCTCTCCCGCTATCGCTGCTCCTGGCCGCGCCTTGCTCGACCTTGATCGCCCCGCCTGGCGGCTCGTGCTGACGCTCGCCCTTCCCGCCCTGGCCCAGCATTACCTCTTGCTGCTCGTTCGGCTCTCTGATCACTATCTGGCCGGGCACCTGGACATCTCCGATTCCGACCTGCTGAGACAGTATCAGTCCGCCATGACCACCGCGGGCTACCTGTACTGGTTCGTCTCCAGCTACACCATCTTCGTGAGCGTCGGCAGCACGGCCCTGGTCGCCCGGTTCATCGGTGCGGGCGACCATCGCCAGGCGGATCATGCTGTCGGGCAATCCATCGTGCTTGGCTTTGCCTTCGGACTGGCAGGCTCGATCGCGGCCCTGCTCTGGCTGCCGTCGCTGGTCGGAGCGCTCCAGCTCACGGGCGAGGCGGCCCGCTATTGCACGAACTTCCTCACACCTCTCGCGATCCTGCTGCCGTTCCAGGTCATGGAGTCCGCGTGCGTTGCCTGTCTCTCCGGGGCGGGGGACACTCGCACGGGTCTGCACGTCCTCGGAGGCGTGGCCGTACTGAATGTGCCGCTGGCCTGGATCTTCTGTTACGGCATCGGCCCCTGGGAGGGCCTCGGTTTCGTCGGCATCGCCCTGGGCACCGGCCTCAGCCATCTTGTCGGCTGCATCACCGTCATCACCATCCTCACGCGAGGCCGATCGGGGCTGAAGCTCCATCGGCCAAACCTGAGGCCCCACGCCAAGCTGATCTATCGGCTGCTCCGCGTCAGCGTGCCGGCGGGCATCGATAGCCTGTCGATCGCCGTCTGCCAGCTGTGGTTCCTGGCTCTGGTGAACGGCCTCGGCGACGTTCCCGCGGCGGCGCATGGCGTCGCCTTGCAGTGGGAAGCCCTCGGCTACCTCGCCGGCGGCGCCTGCGGAACCGCCGCCATGACTCTCGTGGGCCAGAACCTCGGGGCGAAGTCGACCGAGCGAGCCGAGAAGTCGACGTGGACCGCCTTCGCGATTGGCTGCGGCGCGATGACGGTCATGGGCACGCTCTTCTTTCTTCTCGCGGAGTCGATGTTCCGCATCTTCTGCCCGCTCGAATCTCAGCAGCCGATCGTTGCTGTCGGCGTCCCTGTTCTGCGTCTGGTCGCCTTCGCCATGCCGGCACTGGCGAGTGCAATCGTCTTCACCTCGGCCCTTCGCGGGGCGGGCGACACGCGCGTTCCGGTCCTTTTCTCCTGGCTCGGCTTCCTCGGCGTCCGCATCCCGCTGACGTACCTCCTGACGCGCACGCACCTCGACCTCGGCCCGCTGGGCACGATCGAAGGATACAACCTCGGCCTCTACGGAGCCTGGATCGCGATGCTCGCGGACATCTGGGTCCGCGGCCTCTTCTTCGCGGCACGTTTCCTGGGAGGGAAGTGGAAGCAGACCGTGGTGTGAGGCGGTGACAGTTCACGAAAGCGAGGTGAGAGGCGACTCACCGCGGTCGCCCGTCGTGGCGGCTGACGTTTCCTCCTCTTTCGCCACCGTGTCGGAGTCGTTCCATGCCTCGAACTCAGCGTCTTGTCGGCCTTGTGCTTCTGCTGCTCGCCGGGGGTGCGGATTGGCCTCGCTTCCACGGGCCGCAAGGCACGGGGGTCGAGCAACTTCATCAGAACCCACCGCTGGACGAAAGCGACTTCAACGCCTCGCCCGCCATCGTCGGCCAGCAGATCCTGCTGCGATCAAACAAACACCTCTACTGCATCGAGTAGATTGCGATCGCGTCTCAAAGCGGGGGCTCGCTTCACTCCTATCGCGGAATTGCCCGGACCTGAATTGAGGTCCGGGTTCTCACGGGCTTCCCTTGCTGCGCGAACTCGGAAATCCTTCGCGATCTCGGCCACCCCGGGCTCATTTGCAAGTTAGGCTTGATCGCGTCGCTTGACTCGCGACCACCCCCTCGGATTGTGCGTCTTCTCGTCCCGCTTGCTCTTGACTCCGCTCCATGTCTCCGTGAACCCGGAGGGTGCGTCCATGCCCCTGCGTCTCTTCCGCAAGGCCGGTCGAACGGCCGCGCCTCGTGAGCTTCGATTCCGCCCCGCCTTCGTTCCTCTCGAGGATCGCAGCGTTCCCTCGGGCGTGCCCACGTCGTGGGTCGAGCGAGGTGCCGGCGGCGGCGGCTCCCTCTTTTCGCCGCAGATCAATCCGAGCAATCCGAACGAGTACTATGTCTCGTCGGACATGAGCCAGCTTTTCCGCACTACCGATGCGGGCGCCTCGTGGAAGGAAGTCGACTTCCGCCAGCTTCAGGGCAATCACGAGTCTCGGGTCCAGTACACCGAGGATCCGAACATCCTGTACACCCTGGATTACTCCACGGTAAACGGGATCGACCTGATCCGCCCCACGCGGAGCACCAACGGCGGCGCGACGTGGCAGCCCCTGGCCAACGACCCGACCAGCGGCGATGCCTGGTATTTCCAGGCGGACCCCGCCAATCACAATCGCCTGGCACTCACCGATTATTCGAACCTGTACTTCTCGAACGACGGCGGCCAGACCTGGGCTCTGAGGTACTCCGCTGCCACGGGCAACGGCCTGCTCCTCGGCGGAGCCTTCTGGGACGGCGCCTCGATATTCCTCGGCACCAACGACGGCATCCTCGCCTCCACCAATAGCGGAGCGTCCTTCGCCCTCATGGGCCTGAGCGGCATTCCCAGCACGCAGGCCATCCGATCTTTTTCGGGCGCGAAGCAGAACGGCACCACGCGATTCCTCGTCGTCACCGACGATGTCGGCGACGTCTACGGCGGAGTCCAGGGTTACGATAACAACGGCGGCACGATCGCCTACACTCTGGACGTCGGCCAGACAGCCTGGACGCCGCGAAGCCTGCCCGCGGGCACCTGGCCCTTTTACTCTGGGATGGCTCTCACCAACACCGCCACGATGTACGTCGCGGGTGGAAGCTCCAGCGGCGTGCCCACCGTTTACAAGTCCACCAACGGCGGCGTCTCCTGGACCTCCGTGCTCCAGACCACGAACAACCAGAACGTGCAGACCGGCTGGAGCGGCCAGGGCGGCGATCGCGGCTGGGGCTACGGCGAGCTTGCCATCGGATTCGTCGTCAGTGCGACGGACCCCAACCGCATCCTCATCACGGACTATGGATTCGCCCACAGTTCCAGCGATGGCGGCACATCCTGGAAGGCTCTCTACGTCAGCCCCGCGGACCTCAATCCGGCGGGCCAGAACATCACCCCCGGGAAGACTTACCGCGATAGCGGCCTTGATAACACCACCGCCTGGCAGGTGACGTGGGCCGATGCGAACAACCTCTTCCTCTCGAACTCGGACGTGCGCGGCCAGCTCAGCACCGACGGCGGCCAGACCTTCGGTTTCGGATACAGCGGCCACACGGACAACTCCATGTACCGCGTCGTCGCGGCCGCGAACGGCACGCTCTTCGGCGCCACGGGAACGGTGCACGATCTTTACCAGAGCACGTACCTCCAGGACTCCCGCATCGACGGCGGCAGCGGCTCCGTCCTCTTCTCCACCAACAAGGGGCTCACCTGGCAGACGATGCGGAATTTCGGCGACGTCGTCTCCTGGGTGGCCGTCGATCCCAACAATGCGAACCGGCTCTACGCCTCCGTGGTGAATAGCACGCAGGGTGGAATCTACGTCACCAATAACGCCAACCTTGGCGCCTCGGCCAGCTGGACGAAACTCGCGAATCCGCCTCGAACGCAGGGCCACCCCTTCAACATTGTGGTGCTGACTGACGGCACGCTCGTCGTCAGCTATTCCGGCCGTCGTGACACTGCCGGCGCCTTCACCGCGAGTTCGGGCGTCTTTGTCAGCACCGATGGCGGCACGACCTGGCTTGATCGCAGCGCGACCGGCATGCGTTACTGGACCAAGGACGTGATCGTCGACCCTGGCGACGCCACGCAGAACACCTGGTATGCCGGCGTCTTCAGCGGCTGGGGCGGACCGCCCAACGGCCTCGGCGGGCTTTACAAGACCACCGATCGCGGCGTCACCTGGACGCGAATCCTGACGCTGGATCGCGTCACCTCGGCGACCATCAACCCCACCGATACGAACGAGATGTTCGTGACCACGGAGACGCAAGGGCTGTGGTACTCGAGCAACATCCGCAGCGCCAGCCCGTCCTTCACGCAGGTGGCGAGCTTCCCGTTCCGCCAGCCAGAGCGGGTCTTCTTCAACCCATACAACGCCAACGAAGTCTGGGTCACGAGCTTCGGCGGCGGCGTCCGCGTCGGCACCACGTTGCCATCGGGATCGCCAGGCAGTCTTCAGCTTGCCTCGGGCACGTACTCCGTGAACGAGGGCAACGGCACTCTCACGCTCACGGTGAATCGCGCCGGTGGGTCAACGGGAGCCGTTGCCGTGCAGTACGCCACCTCGAATGGCACCGCGACCGCCAGTGCGGACTACACCGCCGCCAACGGCACCCTGACCTGGAACGCAGGCGACGCGGCCCCGAAGACGATCACCCTCACGATCACCAACGACACGACGGTCGAAGCGGCCGAAGCCTTCACGCTCACGCTCACTGGCGCGACCGGCGGCGCCTCGCTCGGCTCGCCCGCCTCGGCCGCCATCACGATCCTTGATAACGATCTTCCACCGCCGCCCCCACCGCCGCCCCCACCGCCTCCGCCCCCACCACCGCCGCCACCGCCTCCGCCGCTTGGCACTGCTCGACTGGGCGGGATCGCTTATCTCGATGTGAATGCCAGTGGCGCCAGGGAGAGCGGCGAGGCCCGCGTGAGCGGCTTGACCGTGTACCTCGACCTGAATCTCAACAGATCCTTGGACGGCAGCGAGCCCTCGCGCGTCTCGGACGCCAGCGGCACGTACGACTTCGGCAACCTCGCTGCGGGAGGCTACAGCGTGCGAGGCCTGCGCTTCGGAATGTCGGTCTTCACCGGTGCCGCCTCGGCCGGGGCACTCGCCGTCAACCTCACGTCTGGCGTCGATCAACTCGCGGCCAACCTCGGCTTGCGGCTGGTGTCGCCGGTGTTCCCCACGCGAGTCACCACGAACCTCTTCACCACGGCCTACGCGAACTCGAATACGGCTTACGTCTACAATGTCTTCCGCTCGCTCCTCAACCGCGACCCTTCCACCGGCGAGGTTTCGTACCATGTGAACGCTCTGAATTCCGGGTACAACCGCATTGACTACGCCACGTCCATCTACAATCGCGAGGAACAACTGGCGTACCAGGTCGACCAGATCTACCGAACGTTCCTGAAGCGGCCCGCGGACGCTGCGGGGCTGACCTTCTGGGCGGACCAGCTTCGCCGCGGCCTTTCCCCCGAGTGGATGATCGGCTTGCTGGTGAGTGCGACTGAGTACCAATCGTCGCGCCTCTCGAACGCCTCGTATATCAAGGGTCTTTACAACGACCTGCTCTGCCGTGAGCCGACGAGTGCGGACATCGCGTTCTGGTCGAACGTGCTGAGCGGGGGCCGTTCGCGATTCGATCTCGCGTTCCAGTTTGCCTCGTCCCCGGAGGCGTACACACGGGCGGTGAAGGACGTGTTCGTGCAGTATCTGCACCGTGAGGCGACCCCCGCGGATGTGAATCACTGGGTGAATCTGCTGGTGACTCGTAAGGTCTCCGTCTCGCGCATGGCGATTCTGCTGATCGCGAGCACGGAGTTCGCCACTCGGGGCGTGAACGCCGCGGGGTAAGGCGGAGGGCTCGAATTCGCGGAATCGCGGGATTGGACCTCGTCGGGCGGCATGGTACGATTGTGGGCCATGCCCGCTCTTCCTGCCTTTGAGGTCGCCATGACATTTGTCCCGCGTTGGTCTCGTATGAGCACTGTCGTCGTTGTGCTTGCCCTCGCCGGGTTCGCATCGAGCACGTCACGTCTGCTCGGGCAGTCGAGTTCCCCGGTTCCTCGGCCGGCGTTCGCGATTCCCCCCGAGCCGTTCAATTTCCGGCCCGGCGACACGCTGAGCCTTCGCACCCTGGTGCAGCGGCCACCCGTTCTACCGGGCGTAATCAGCTGGACGATCGAGAGCCGTCGGCACCGCGGCCCCCTCACGGTGATGTCTCTGAGCCCGGATGGAAAGCTGCTCGCCACCGGCGGCGTCGACGGCAACGTGCGCGTCTGGAACGCTGAGTCCGGGGCGTTCGTCCGCGCGCTCGTCGGGCATGGAACCGGCGTCATCGGGCTGGCATGGTCCCCGGATGGAAACGCCCTGGCTTCTGCCGGCGGCAGCGATGGCACGGCCCGACTCTGGGACGCCAGCACCGGGATGACGATCCGCACGCTCAAGGGTCACAAAGGTTACACCCACCATGTCGCCTGGGCTCCTGATGGCCAGTCGATCGTCGTGGCCGGCGGCACCAGCGGATTCGTGACGCTCTGGGATCTCGTCAAGGGCGAGCAGGTGCGAACCGTCGAGGTCGGCAGCACGATCACCGCCGTCGCCTGGAGCCCGAACAACCGCGACGTGGCCATCTCCGGGCGGGCGAGCGGCGTGCAGGTTCGGGAACTTCGGCAGAACACGAGTTCCTTCCAGGGAATGCTCCCCGATCAGTACGGCACCGCCGTGGCCTGGTCGCCGGACGGCAAAACGATCGTCGGCGGTTCGCCCACCAAGACGATCGTTTGGGACGTCGAGAGCGGGAGCCAAACCCACGAACTCGACACACCCGCCGTCGGAGTCGCCTTCAGCCCGGACGGGTCCTCGCTGGCCGTGTCCAGTGGCATCGACGTGAAGCTGTGGCCGACGGCCAAGTTCGCCGAGAAGCCGAAGCTGTTTCCGATTGTCACCAGCCGTCCGGTTGGCTGGGCTGTGGATGGAGCCTCGTTCTTTAGCATGGTCCCGGCTTCCGTCTCGCGGTGGTCGGTGGAGCCTCCGAAGGCGGCGGGCCTTATCGACGCGGCTGGCGACGCGGTGGTCCTCGTCGCACCCAATCGGCCGTTCATCACGGGGCTGAACACAAAGTCGCTGACTCTGTGGGACCCTGCCACGGCGAAGATGCTCGCGGTTCTCGAAGGACACACTGCCGTGGTGACGGCGACCGCGTGGTCGCGAGACGGGAAGTTCCTCGCCACGGCATCGGCGGACAAGACGATCCGCGTGTGGGATGCCACTGGCAAGCCCGTGAAGACTCTCGCCGGGCACGAGGCGGCGGTCTCGTGCGTCGCCTGGGCGGACGACAGGACCCTGGCGAGCGGGTCCACCGACAAGACGATTCGCATCTGGCAGGCCACCACGGACGCGGCCCCGCGGGTGCTGCCGGTGCAGACGCACCCCGTCACCGCACTGGCCTGGTCTCGTGACGGCCGGATGCTGGCGACGGGAACTGACAAGAAGGTGCAACTCTGGCAGGCGGACGCCGACAAGCCGAGCCAGACCATCCCGGTGGCGGCGGGCGTTCGATCGCTCGCGTGGACGGGGACGGGAAAGTCGATCGCGGTGAGCGTACTCAATGGCGAACTTCAGGTGTTCAACACGGTCGGGGGGAAGTTGCTCCAGGCGTTCGGCCGGGAGGGCACCACGCCCGCGATCAGTCTTTCCTGGGCCGCGGACGGCATCACTCTTCTCATCAGCCGCAGCTACGTGGCCCAGGTGTTGCGGACCGGTTCCGCGACGCCCGTGGTGAGCCTCAACGGCCTGGCACCCGTGGCTCAGGCGACCTGGGGAATCAACGGCTCGGTCTTCGTCTCGTGCACGGACCGCACGGGTCGGGTGTACGACCAGGCGAGTGGGGTCTTGCGAGCCACCGTGGTGTCCGAGGCCGCCACCCTCACCGTCGTTTCCGCGGCAGGGCACTATCGCGCCACCGACGATGCGGAGAATGAACTGGTGTACGTCGTCCAGACACCCACCACTCAAGAGACGCTATCCCCGAAAGAGTTCGCGGCCCGCTTCCGTTTCAAGAATCTCCCTGCCACCGTGTCCCTGCCGGGCGGGAAGTGAAAGTCGAGCCAAGCTCGCGGCACAGGCCGTGATCTCGTGGGCCTCGACAGGCGACCGCGCTCCGCATCGCTTCGCCGCAAGCGGCCGAAACCGTCGCTTCAAAGACCGCGTCACGGGTACGCATTAGCGGTCGAGATCACGCAGGACGCCGTGGACAACTCCTCACGATATTCCCGTCCGTTCGAGCCGGGACGGGCCATTGCACTTCCGCCCGATGGGAAGTACGGGTTCCATTCCCGTGGGGCGGCACCATTTCGCAGGGCATTTTCCCCCAGCAAACGCACGGCCCGATATTTGCCGCAGATCATGCGATCTGCTTGAATATTCCGGGGTGCACTTGGAGGTAGCTATCAATTCGGACGCATAACACCCCGCGCAAGGAGGCGGAGGAGGCGTTGCTCAAAGCGGGCGCCCTGCAAAACGCGATCTTCAACAGTGCCAACTTCTCCAGCATCGCCACGGACGAGAAGGGCGTCATTCAAATTTTCAACGTCGGTGCCGAGCGGATGCTGGGTTATACGGCTGCCGAAGTGATGAACAAGATTACGCCGGCGGACATTTCCGATCCGCAGGAAGTGATCGCGCGTGCGGCCGCGTTGAGCTTGGAACTCGCTACTCCGATCACCCCGGGCTTCGAGGCGCTGGTGTTCAAGGCCGCGCGCGGGATCGAGGACATCTACGAACTGACCTACATCCGCAAGGACGGCAGCCGTTTTCCGGCGGTCGTGTCGGTGACCGCGCTGCGCGATGCCCAGGGCGGAATCATCGGCTATCTGTTGATTGGCACCGACAATACCGCGCGCAAGCAGGCGGAAGAGGCGCTGCTGAGAGCAGGGGCCTTGCAGAGTGCGATTTTCA
>Ga0105044_10005373_pt1 | contig 17641 bp, 15 predicted proteins | sample MAT01_FD_78092 | JGI IMG/M metagenome (GOLD analysis project Ga0105044, IMG submission 78092) | Freshwater microbial communities from Lake Fryxell liftoff mats and glacier meltwater in Antarctica - MAT-01 | ecosystem: Environmental > Aquatic > Freshwater > Ice > Liftoff microbial mat | place...
CGTGCGCACCCGGCCCAAGGCGTCGCTCTTGAGGATTTCATCCGGCAGGGTCGTTTTCGTCATAGCCCATACGCTACGACGAATATGGCTCGCTCAGATAGTGGCGCTCGCGCGGACGCTTACCCTCGTTAAGATTTGAGCCGGTAGCGTCTCCCGCCACCAATTATGCATCTCTCCTGTCAACAGACCGATCACGGCCGTTCATACTCCTACGCTGCGTAATACTTCGGATACCGATAGTAATAATAGTCGGGCGTTTCAGTATCTACCGCATTCAGAATCAATCCGAGAACGTTGACTTGACGCTGGTAGAGCGCGTTGAGGGCGGTTTTTGTTAGGCGCGCCGAGGTGAATTGCGCGCGGACGACCATGAGGGTGCCGTCGAAATTCGGAGCGAGCGTGGGTGTGTCGTCGGCGGCGAGGATCGGCGCGGTATTAAAGATCACCAAGTCGTAAGTCTTCTTGAACTCGTCGAGCAGGCCGATCAGCAGCGGCCGCAGGAGAAGTTCGCCGGATTGGTTAGTCGCCGGGCCGCAGGGGATGAGGGAAAGGGTGGCATACTTGGTCGGCTGCACCGCCGCTTTCCAATGGGTCTCGCCGCGAAGGATATTCGTGAGGCCGGCATGACCGTCTGTATCGAACAGCTTGGCCAGGTCGCCGCGGCGGAGATCGGCATCGACAAGGAGAACGCGAGCGCCGGCTGCTGCCATGGTGATGGCCAGGTTGCTTGCGATGGTGGATTTGCCTTCGTTCGGTATGGCGCTGGTGATGAGGACGGTCTTCAGCTCGCTTTGGTTCGGCATGAAGATGAGCGAGGAGCGCAGACTGCGGAATGCCTCGGTGTAGGTGTAGCGTTCGTCTTCGTCCTGAAGAAGCGGCAGACCGGATTCGCTCCGGGTTTCGGTGACGTTCGGAATCTGGCCGAGAATGGACTCGGAGAAGTGCTCGATCATTTCAGTCGAGGAAGCAAGACGGTCATCCGAGCGATCGAGAACGAGCAGGATGATGGAACCGACCACCAATCCGCCGATGAGACCGATCAGGAGGTGCTTGACCGTGCCGGGCACAACGGGTTGGGGGCTGGTCGCCTTCTGCATGACTTGAAATGGGTCGAGGCTCGATTTCACGCCGCCAGTAATGCCTCGTATATCGGCCAGAAGCTTTTCCAACTGGCTCTGCGTGCGCGCCACGTCGCTCTGAAGTGTTTGATATTCAGCATCCTTGCGGCTCGCCTCGAGCACTTTGGCGTCCCATTCGACGATGCTCACGTCGAGAGTCTTAAGTTCCGCGTTGATCGCGGTGATGCGGGCTTTGACCAGATTGGAGTTCTGATCCTTGATGATGTTGATCTGGCGCTGGAGTTTCTCAATGTCCGCGACAATAGCTTTCAGCTTCGGATGCGCGGGCTTCCACACGGTTTTCCATTCCGCGTAGTCGGCCTGACGCTGGAAGAGCACTTGGCTGGCCTGGATATATTCTGTATAGAGCCCGCTGTTGAAGCTGGGTTCCGCCTGCGAGGAAATAGGCGAATTGCCAGGCTGCGCTTTGGAAGCTGCCGAGGGAGGCGCGGCTACATGCAACAATTCGTCCGGTGTGAGATTTTGCAGCTTCTGCAACTCATCCCGGAGTTGCGTTTTTTGGTTCTTGAGACCGAGGAGGTAGGCGACCGCCTTATTCTGTTGTTCCGTCCAGAACTGCATGCTGTTTTTTTCTGTGAAGGCTTGGAGCTTCACCTTGTTCTGTTCGAGCTCCCGGCGAATTTGGGTTTCCTGCTCTGTCAGGCTGGTATTGACCTGACTCGCCTGGCCGGTGCGGTTTTCGTAACGCCATTTAAGGAATTCATCCACAACCGTATCGACGAACTGTTGGGTGTAGAGGGGGTTTGATCCAGTCCCGGTAACGGTGAAAATATTCGTCCGGGGCGCGACCGAAGAAGTGATCTCGATGGAGCCGCTCAGCTTCGGAGCCTCAAGAGCGACCCGGGCGCGGGCGCGGCCGGAAACGATTGGACTCTTCAATTGTTCGACAGCCGTGCCAAAAAAGTTGCCGGTCGTATCTTGGAAGGCTCCGGTGTTGTCACGAATCAGTTCTTCCCGGAGGACGAGTTGGCTAAGCGATTCGAAGAGTTGCGGCTTCGTAAAAAGAACATAACCCTCGTAGGCCAGACCGAAACCAATGGTCAGCATCAAGATCCACCAGTGTCGGCGGACAAGGTTGCGGTAACGATAAAATTTCATGCCCAATCCTGCGGCGAAGGGCATGCCGGGAGCCTGAGGATTAACGGAGTCCATGGATCGTTAATTAAAGCGAGCCCAGGCCTTGGGCACGTAGATACGGTCGCCATCCTGAAGGACGGGGTCGGCTTTTTCGTCTCCTCGCTCAATGATCTCTTTGACGTTGTATTCGGTGGACTGCGCAGAACCCCCGACTTGACGGGTCAGTTTCACTTTTTTGGGATTCGCCCATTCGGTAAAATTGCCGGCCTTCAAAATCGCGCTACTCAAGCGCAATGGCTCGCCAGCCAACATTTCCTGGGCACCGACAATCCGCACTTGACCGGAAAGCGAGACCGTCCCTGCCCTTACCTGAATAGGACTCACCCGGTCGATATTCAGCTTCACAGTCGCACGGTAGTAGTAATCCGCCTCCAATCGGCGCCTAATGTCCGCACTCGCCTCCGTCGTTGTCTTGCCTGCAACCTGCACGCGTCCCAACGGTGGCACGTCGATGGCTCCGGGCGCGCTAACGACGCGAGGAAGACCACCTTCTCTGTCCTCCACGATCTCCAGGGTGACCATGTCACCGGCTGACAATTTCTTATCAGGATCGACGACCTGCATCCGCTCTTGCGGAGCAAAAGCCGAAGGTACCGGATAGCCGGGATTTACCGGGACGGCCCGCGGCACAACACCTTGCGATCTTCCGGTCAACTGTGCCGCGAGAAAGACGGCGGCAAAACTTGCGAAACGAAAGAGAGGGCTAGGCATAGGCCATGTCGGAGGAGTTTAGAATTTATAGTAGAGACTGACGAACGCGACATTCTGCCGGTAGTCAGAGTTCTCAAGATCTGAGTCCTTGGCAATAAAGCGATAATCGAGCCCAAGTGTGAGGGAATTTGAAAAATGGTATCGGATTCCCAAGCCTGCGCCGACCCGGTGGGCTTTCTCACCCAGTTCGCCAGAGGCGGTGTAATACTCGTAAAAGAGGACAGGGCCAATTTCGGTATGCTGGAAGGCCTTCCAATTAGCGTCATATTCCACATGGTAGAGATCGTAAGAATTTGAGGAAAAACCAATCTCCGCGGTCTTCGAAAACGAGAGACGATGATCGAAGATGTCAGACGGTTTGTTATTGATCTCGAATTTGATGTAGTAGGTGCTGGTGTCTTCGCTATCACGCAGAATGTCGCGCACGGCAGTGGCATCGGAGTCGCTTAGGTTCAGTTGATCGATTGCGGCATTATTGAAGTCACCACCTTGATCGAATGACAGTTCCTGATATCCGCCTTCGAGATAGAGGTTTGTGTACTCGGACATCTGCCATTCAATGAAGGGACCGACCAGCAATCCGTGGCCGTCTCCGCGATCGTCGCTTTCAAAATTGATGAAACTGTACGAGCCATTGATGCCGAGTTTGACACCTGGAGACACTTGGTAGGACGGCTTGACGAAGAAAGTGTCAATCGCCCGATCCTGCAGCGCGTAGTCGTCGCCGATTGTCCAGAGGTTGTAGTGGTCATAGCCACCTGCAAGATCGACCTTGTCATTGACTGCCCAATCCAACTGTAGGCCAATTTGATTCTCGAAACGGCGATAGGGAGTTTCGGTATCGCTCAGATTCGGGACGTTGTAAGTGTCTTCCTGGTAGCTGAGCCTGTCGCGCAAGGTCAATTTCACCTGACCAAGATAGAAGGTGAAGGCGAGTTCGGAATTTGGCGAGAGGAGCACACTGCGACTGTCGAATTCAGAGTGGTCGAGATATTTCGCGTAAGACGCACCGATGGAGAGGCGGATCGTATTGAGTTCGCTGAGGCGCCATGTCGCCTGAATATCTAGCGACGGACGGAGGATGAAATCCGAAATCTGGTCGTTATCCGAAAGTGTGATGTTGTCGTTGAACTCTACGCCAAAGCCGATGGCCAACCCGAATTGCACCGGCCCAATGGCAAAGTTGTAACGGTCAGCCTCTTCCGCCGCCTGAGCTTCGTTCAAATCCTGCCCCGGGCGCAGGGGGACGAGACCGCTGGGCGAAGCGTCCTCATAGCTATATTCCGAAGGAAAAACGGGGCCCATGCCCCCGGAAGAACGCGAAGTGCCAAAGTCCCGGAAGAACTCCTGAGCAGAAGCATCAGAAGCTGCAACGAGGAACGCGGCGGGAATAATCAGGAGTTGGGCAAGGTTTTTTTTCATAGCGAGAGACCGTTAGTGGGTGGTTTCGATCGGATGCTGTCGAAGTCGATGGATGATTGCAATGGCAAAAATAAGCCACTGCCAAATCACCTCACCGGGTTCACTTTTTCCCGGCCTTGCCGCTCTCGGACACGCGCACGATGCGGAAACCGTAGTTATCCGTGCTGCTATCCGGCGAGGCGTGAACGCGGCACGACGACAAGAGGCTGAGTTTCAGAGCGCCATTGTACCACGACGCCCCCCGCAGAACTTTTGCTTTAGAATCATTGTTCCAAGCATCCATGCACCACTGCCAGACGTTTCCCCCCATGTCATAAAGCCCCAAATTATTCGGAGGGAAACTGCCGACGGGCGACGTCCACGCATAGCCGTCGTCGTAACCTTTGATAGCGACATCGGAACCGGTTTCCTCACCTGTATAATTGCCGGTATTGGGGGGGGGAGGCCAGTTTGTTCCCCACGGATAAACGTCGGCGACACCCATGTCGCGAGCCTCGGCGGTCTTTCCAGTTTCCTCTGGGAGACCCACGGCCTGGCTCCACTCAAGGTCAGTTGGCAAACGATAGAATTGACCGGTTGGTAGTGTCCCATCTTTGTGCTCGATCTCGGTGAGCCACTTGCAAAACGCGACCGCCTCGACCCATGTGACGTTCACGACGGGGTGATCGGGGCTCTGCTTAAAACCGGGGCTCTTCCACGCGGAGGATTTGAGGTTCACTGCTTTGGCGAAGGTCTCAAAGTCCTTCACCCGCGTCTGCCAGATGCCGAATTCGACGCCTCCGACGGGGACGAACTTCATCCCAAGGCTGTTCTCAGAACTGGCATCGCGCAGTGCCGATTTCGGACCGGCGGGAGCGTTAGCCAGCTTATCGGGATCGGTCTTCATCGCCAATTGTGTGGTTATCGCCGCGGCCGGTGCAGGCGTTGCGGGTTTTGGCCCGCCAGGCGCTACGGCTGGGGTTGCCGGCATCGGGGTTGTTGGTTTCGGGAGAACTGCGACCGGGGTTGGGGTTGCGGATTTCGTCAGCGGCGGAGTGCTTGTCGAGGTCGGCTTGATCGCAGGCGTGGGAGTTTCGGGCTTCTCGATGGGTTTGGGGTCGGGAACCTTGGGAAGTTCTGGAATGGGAACTGCGATCACGGGTTTGAACGCCGGGTTTTCCAGCTTTCTCAGCCGGTCCTCAATTTCCAGTTTTTTCCTCTCCATCATCTTCTGCATCTCGGCCAGTTCCTGCCCTAGCTTGCGGCGTTCAGCCTCGGCCTCTTCCCTCAGTCGGCGAGCTTCAGCCGCCGCAAGTTTTGCCTGTTCGACCTCTTGCTCGCTCTGCTTGATCGCCGCCAAAGACTGCTGTCGAGCGCCCTCCGCGTCGGTCGCCGCTTTTGAAGCGTTGGCTGCGGTTTGCTGTGTGCCGAGCAGCATTTTTTGCAGCGCCTGGATTTCCGCATCTGCCTTCTCCTGGGCCGCGAGCTTTTCTTTGCTCTTGCCGTCCAACTCGCTCATCGCCTTTCTCGCAGCATCGGCCAAACGTGCTTTCTCGGCTGCGAGCAGGCGTGCCTGTTCGGCAGCGGTTTCCGCGGCTTTTTGCTCGTCCTCAAGTTTCTTGCGCTGCGTCATGACATCATCCGCAGCTTTTTTTGCCGGGCCGGCAGTCTTGGTTTTTTGATCGAGGGCCTTTTGCGCCTCGACGACGGCCGCACTGGCTTGCGCCTGCTGTTTCGCTAGATCCTCCCGCAACTTTTCAGCGGCCACGCCAGCTTGTTTCACTTTTTCCAGCGCGGCCGCTTTTTCTGTCACAGCCTTATCCTCAGCACTGATCTGGGCTGCCGGAGCCGTGGTGGCGGGTGCGGGCGCAGGCGCGGCACCCGGCGCCTCAACCGGCGCGGCAGCAGCAATAAGCAGGGCGGGCTCGGCCAAGGCGGGTGTCGCGACTCGATTGGCCACCGGTGCCAGTTCGGGAACGCGCGGAGTTGGCGCGAGAAGAGCAGGCTTCTCAGCCGGTGCGGGAGCCTCAATCTTGTTGTTGATCGACCGCAGTTCCGAGCCTTCTGGCGGTTCCGTGGCGGTAAGCCCTCCAGTTGGCTCCGTCCCTTGAGTTCCTCCTCCTTGTCCGTTGAAATAGTAGCCAACTGCTCCGATGACCATCAATCCGGCGGCCAAAGCGAAACCGATCGCGGGAAAGCGGGAGCGCACCGGAGTTTGATTGGCAGAGATCTCGCGGGCAAACTTCCGCTCTCCCAAGGTCGTTGGCGCTTCGGGCTGAACGCGTGCCGTCAGCGATTCGCTCTTAGCCTCTATTTTCGGCCCAGCCTTAACGGTTTCCGATACCGACTTCGCCGCAGCGACTGTCGCGGATTCCAGCGCGCCCGCCTTTTTCTTCAAGGCTGCAGCCGGCGCAGCGAGAGATGCGCCCCCGGTCTGTTCCGAACTCAGCTGTTGAGCGATTTCAGCCGCACTCTGCGGCCGGGCTTCGGCTTTCTTTTCCAGACAAGCTGCAATCACGTTTTGCCAAGCCTCGGGAATTTGCGCGCTACCTTGACCGCGCACGGACGAAACCGACGGCGGTACAGCTTTCCGAATCTGTCCCGACACATCCCCGCCGGTGAATGGAAGCCGTCCGGTCAAGCATTGAAACAACAGCGTCCCAATCGAATAAATGTCGTCCTGACGCGATGGCGTTGCGCCATCGAGTTGTTGCGGACTTACCGAGGCCGCGCGGACTCCATTTCCGGCAACCCGCGACACGGCATCCGAAATAAAGCGGCTGATTCCAAAATTCGTTACCAACAATTTACCATCGCCGCTCAGGAAAATGTTTTCGGGGGCAACATCGCGATGAACGACATTGATCTTATGCGCATCATCAAGGGTGTGGCAGAGTTGCACAATCCATGGCTGGATCGCCTCGGGATCGAACCCTGCGCCGTCCAATTTCGCCAGGCGGGCGGAAAGCGATTCGCCTTCGAAAGCATCCATCGACACTGCCGCCCAGTCCGCATCCTCCACGAGATCATAAACGCGCAGGATATTCGGATGAATGAGTTGGCGGGTGCGTTTGACTTCCTGCCGCAGTCCGATCAACGCCGCAGCATCGCTGAGAAGCGTAGATGGGACGAAATGAAGGGAAACATCTTTGCCCAGCACCTCATCATGAGCGAGCCAGATCCCCGGCTCATCAGACCCGGCGATGCGCCGCTTGAGTTCATAGCAACCAGCGATTTTCTGCCCCTCGGAAAAGCGGGACTGTTGAGGGTTATTTTCAGTAGATTGGGGTTCGTTGGTTTTCACGGGTGTGGGAGCGGCGGGGTTCTGCGATGGATCAATGATCACCAAACCGCCGAGAAACATCCTCAGCACTCGGCGAACCATCTGAGCATTCCTTTAACGGAAAGCGGGGGATTTTGCCAATCGCAAAGATTATGCGTGGTCAGTCCAAGCAGATTGTCGAAAATAATTCTTGCCACACGTGAGTCATTCACCATACTCCCTGAAATTTCTAGAAACTTAAGCGGCTTCTTGAAGTCGGGAAATTTTTTGATTCCCATTAAGTGCCAAATCTCCTAAACAACGCAAAACTATGAAGACCATATCACTCGTGTCGCTCGTGTCGGCTGTTTGCTCCACCCTCGCTCTCGCAGCGGAGGGGGATCCCGCCGCGAAACAGCTCCAGGTGTTTCCAAAGAATTTCGCCCGCCAGCATCTTGGTGCGAATCTCTTTGTTTTCAGTCCGGCCAATCAAACGTTCGTTCCGACGGAAGCGGCGGCAGCTTGGCTCGATGACGACATCACCACCGGATGGCCAGTCGCCGCTGGCAAGCAGAGCTATCTGATCGCTCTCCCCGAGCCGGAATTGATTTCCAACTTCAGCGTCTCGTCTCGGCCCGCGGCTGGCTCGCTCTCGATTTATGCCGGCGACGAACCGGCAGCACCTGGAGCAAAATCATGGTCTCCGCTCGCACAAAATGTCGCATTCGATTCGGTCAATGAGAAGAAACTGACGAAGCCGTTCGGCCGTTTCGCAAAATACGTCCTGATTCAAACGGACATCGCCGATCCCGGCCCTCTTTTCAGCCTCTACCTCTACGGCGAGCGACCGGCGGTGGACTACAATTTGCGCAAGCGCGAAGCCGCGATCGATTCGCGAGCAATCTTCGGACAATACGTGAACAATAAGACCGCGTTCAATCTGAATGGCATTTACGCCCAAGCTCGCGTCACCAGTGCCAATTCGCCGGACGGCTTCCTGCCTTGGCAGAAAAGCATCGATGACAATCCGGAAAGCGTCCTCACGCTGGCCAGTTCGACCACCGAATCCGGTGCCGTCATTTCCTACAAGGGCACCCAAACGGTTACTCGCGTAGCGCTGCTTACGGACGGGGCACCGAAAGGAAAGATCGAGTTTTTCGCCATCAACGATTTGCCCGACGTGGCCGAGTCGGCCGTCACCCCGGCGAGTATTCCCGCGCCATCCTTCGAACCGGTCGGGACAAAACCCGTCTCGCTTGCGGGCCGCATGCCGACGAGCAGTCTCGTGCTCGACGGCACGAATTCGCGGGCGAGCGTGGACTTCCCCGCGGTGCAGGCTTCGAAACTTGTGGTGCGATGGACTCCGGCGAATCCGAACGACACGCTGACGATTCGCGAATTCAATTCGTTCGGCGCTTTATCGCTGAACGACTTCGAAGTCGGTCTCAAACCCGAAGTGGTTGCCGGGTTTAGTGGCGGAGAGGGCAAGGACTCGAAGGCAATCGCCGAAGGGCCGCTTGATCCCAAAGATCCCAAAAACGATCCGATCGCGGGTGGTCCTCCCGGTTCCCCTTATTTGCCCGGCGCGCTCGGCTTCCCACCGAACCTTACTGGTCGCGGTCTCCCGCCGCCTCCCACGCCCGCCAGCCCGTAGTCTGCGCGAACATTTAGAACCAAAGAACGCGAGCTTTACCGCTCGCGTTTTTTGTTTTTAGAGGCCGAGCCCGTCGCTGACCTCCATTTCGCATTCGCGAAAAACAATCTGCTCGCCCCTCAACCCGCATCAATCCTAGCTTCGCCGACACCTCACCCCACCTCATGTCCACTCCATTTCTCATCGCCAAAGGCCGGGACGAACTCTTCTTCGATCCCAAAAATGGCCAATCGCCACGGCCTCATCGCCGGTGCCGCAGGCACCGGCAAAACAATCACCCTTCAGGGTCTCGCGGAAAACTTCAGCACCCTCGGGATTCCCGTTAGTCGGCGACCTCGACAAACCGAAACTCGTCTTCTTCTTCGACGAAGCCCACCTCCTCTTCGACGACATCCCCGAAGCTCTCGAAGACAAAGTCGAACAAGTCGTCCGCCTCATCCGCTCGAAAGGCGTCGGCGTCTATTTCATCACGCAAAACCCCATCGACATCCCCGAGAAAATCCTCGGCCAGCTCGGCAACCGCGTGCAGCACGCCCTCCGCACCTTCTCCCCGCGCGACCAGAAAGCCGTGCAGAGCGCCGCGCAGACCTTTCGCCAAAACCCGAAGCTCAATGTCGGGGAGACCATCACCCAGCTCGGCGTCGGCGAAGCTCTCGTCTCCCTGCTCGATCACACCGGCACGCCCGGCATCGTCGAGCGCGCCTTCGTCCTGCCGCCGCGGGCGAAAATCGGCCCCATCACCGCTGCCGAGCGTCAGGAGATCATTAAATCCTCCGTCCTCTTCGGCACCTACGAGACACCGGTGAACCGCGAAAGCGCCGCCGAGAAACTCCGCGCCCGAGTCGCCAACTCCGCCGCCGTCGCTCCGGCTTCCGGCACCGCGCGTCCCCTGCCCGGCACCGCTGCGCCCGCCCCCGCGGAGAGCGGCATCGGCGGCACCATCGGCTCCATGCTTTTCGGCAGCACCGGCCCGCGCGGCGGGCGGCGCGAAGGCATGCTCGAAGCCGCGACCAAAAGCGCCGTGCGGTCGGTCGGCAGCGGCATCGGCCGCTCGATCGTCCGCGGCCTCCTTGGCGGACTCTTCGGCGGCGGGCGGCGCTGAGCGCGCAGCGCCAAAAAAAACAAATCCTGTCATCCTGAGCGAAGTTCCCGGCGGGCGCAGGCGGGCGGAAACGCAGTCGAAGGACCTTCAATATCCCGCGGGCGGAGGCGGTGAGTGGGAAAGCGCTCCGCACCGCCTCCGCCCGCGAAAAGATGGAGGTCCTTCGACTGCGGTTCGCAAAGCCTACGCTCCGCTCAGGATGACAAGTTTTTTGCGCGCTACGCGCTCAACACCACCCGCCGCCCTACGACTCCCCGCCCTTGCTCCCCCAGTGGCGGCTCGTGATCAGCCGCGCGCCGCGACCGTATGTCACATACGCGTAGGCCCAGCTAAAAAGAACCATCAGCTTGTTGCGAAAACCAACGAGGAAAATGAGGTGGACGAAAAGCCACGCCAGCCACGCCAACAGCCCGGAGAACCGTATGAACCCGGCATCCGCCACCGCCCGGTGCCGCCCGATCGTCGCCATCGTCCCCTTGTCGAAATACTCGAATTTCTCCGTCCACCCACCCGCCAGCAGCGCGCGGATATTCCGCGCCGCGTGCTGCCCCTGCTGCATCGCCACCGGCGAAAGCCCCGGCAGCGGCGCGCCTCCACCCGGCGCGAAGTGCGCCTGATCGCCAATCACGAAAACCTCGCCATGCCCGGTGATCGACAAATCCTCGCGCACGATCACCCGCCCCTGCGTATCCAGCGGCACCCCGAGACTCGCTCCCAGCGGCGACGCCGCATTGCCCGCCGCCCACACAATCGTCCGCGCCGCGATCTTCTCCCCACCTTTGATCTGCACGCCCTCCTCATTCAGCTTCTCCACCAGCGTCAGCGGCCGCACCTCCACGCCGATGTCGTAAAGCTGCCGCCGCGCACTCTCCGAAAGCTCCGGATCCAGCGCCTGCAAAACCCGCGGCGCTCCATCCAGCAGGATCACCCGCGCCTGCGACGAGTCGATGTGCCGGAAATCCTTCACCAGCGTCACCCGCGCGATCTCCGCAATCGCCCCCGCCATCTCCACGCCCGTCGGCCCCGCGCCCACCACCACGAAAGTCATCGCCGCGCGCCGCACCTCGTCATCGTCCGTCTTCTCCGCGATCTCGAAGGCCAGCAGCATTCGCCGCCGGAGCTCCAGCGCGTCGTCCAGACTCTTCAGGCCCGGCGCGAATTTCTCCCACTTGTCATGTCCGAAATAGGAGTGCCGCGCGCCTGCCGCCACGATCAGGAAATCATACGCCTCCTCCCCATCCGTCGTGATCACCTTCTTCCGATGCACATCGATCCGCTCCACCTCCGTCAGGATCACCTCCGCGTTCTCCTGCTTCCGCAAAATGTGGCGCAGCGGCTCCGCGATGTCCGCCGGTGAAAGCGCCGCCGTCGCCACCTGATACAGCAGCGGCTGGAAAAGATGATGATTCTGCCGGTCCAGCAGCGACACCCGCACCTCCACTTTCCGCAGCGCCTTCGCCGCTTCCAAGCCCCCGAAACCTCCGCCGATGATGACGACACGAGGCAGATTGCGCTGATGGATTTTCATAAAAGAAAGCCTGCTAACTCCCGGCACTAAATCACATCGCGGAGAGTTTGTGAAACTTTTCACAACCCCGACAACGTGTCGTTCGCGTGTCATCCTGAGCGGAGTTCCGTCGTGGGCAAAGGTCGGACGGAACGCAGTCGAAGGACCCCGGCGATTCTCTGCGACACTTTACAAGGATGCGCGGGATCCTTCGACTGCGCTGCGCCCGCCTTTCCGCCTCCGCTCCGCTCAGGATGACACGCTTTTTTCAAACTGGCTCACCGTCCCCACGCCCGCCCCCCAAAACCCGTTTGCGCCCCTTCCACCCCGCGCCTACCCTCCGCCCTCCTATGCTCGACCTCGCCTCGCTCCCGGATGTCCACGGCCACTTCGGCCCCTACGGCGGCATGTTCGTCCCCGAGACGCTGATGACCGCCCTCAACGATCTCACCACCGAATACCTCGCCGCGCGCGACGACGCCGACTTCCAAAAACAGCTCGCCTGGCTCCTCCACGAATACGCCGGCCGCCCCACCCCCCTCTACTTCGCCGAGCGCCTCACCCGCGAACTCGGCGGCGCCAAAATCTACCTCAAGCGCGAAGACCTCCTCCACACCGGCGCCCACAAAATCAACAACGCCCTCGGCCAGATCCTCCTCGCCCAGCGCATGGGCAAAACCCGCATCATCGCCGAGACCGGCGCCGGCCAGCACGGCGTCGCCACCGCCACCGTCGCCGCCCGCGCCGGCCTCGAGTGCGTCATCTACATGGGCGCCGTCGATGCGAAACGCCAGGCCCTCAATGTCGCCCGCATGAAATTCCTCGGCGCCACCGTCGTCGAAGTCACCGCCGGCCAGCAGACCCTCAAGGAAGCCATCAATGAAGCCATGCGCGACTGGGTCACCAACGTCCGCACCACCCACTACATCCTCGGCAGCGCCCTCGGCTCCCACCCCTACCCCATGATGGTCCGCGACTTCCACCGCGTCATCGGCGACGAAGCCCACAAACAAATCATCGAGCGCGAAGAACGCCTCCCCGACCTCCTCATCGCCTGCGTCGGCGGCGGCAGCAATGCCATCGGCCTCTTCTACCCCTTCCTCATGCACGAGGAGGTGAAAATGGTCGGCGTCGAAGCCGGCGGCCGCGGCATCCGCGACGGCGACCACGCCGCCCGCTTCCAGGGTGGAAAACTCGGCGTCCTCCAAGGCACCAAAACCTTCCTCCTCGCCGACGACGACGGCCAGATCCAGCTCACCCACAGCGTCAGCGCCGGGCTCGACTACGCCGCCATCGGCCCCGAGCACGCCTACCTGCGCGACGAGGGCCGCATCACCTACGAATTCGCCACCGACGCCGAAGCGCTCGACGCCTTCCAGCGCCTCAGCCGCACCGAAGGCATCATCCCCGCCCTCGAAAGCGCCCACGCCATCGCGCACGTGCTAAAAGTCGCCCCCCAGATGAAGCCCGACGAAATCATCATCGCGAACCTCTCCGGCCGCGGCGACAAAGACGTGGCGCAAGCCGCCGAACTCCTCCTCGGAGCATAGAGGCGCATAAGTTTTGAGTTCCGGTACATCCGCTCAGCCGGAACGATGCAGTTGAAAGGGCGGCGAAGCGCCGTAACTCAGGCTCCCAGCCTGAGCGGTCGGGCAGCCTTCCAAGCTGCACCCGCGGCGGCACCTGCGTCCCGTTCCCCCGATCCGCAGAGCCACCGCATCCTGCTCGCCCGGCTGAGCGACGCCGACGTGCGCGAGACCCTCCGCCTCGCGTGGACCGACCCGCAGGCGCTCGACCCCTCACGCCGCAGCGCCCGCGTCACCCGCGAGATCGCATCGAGCCTCGGGCGCCTCGCCGCTTCGCTGGAAAAATCCGGCCACAGCGCGGAAGCCGTCGCCACCTTCCTCATGCGGGCGCTCTTCACCATGTTTGCGGAAGACGTCGAGCTGCTGCCGAAGGACAGCTTCATCAATCTCCTCAAGAGCCTCCACCGCCACACCGAGCATTTCGTCCCCATGATCGAAGAGCTGTGGGGCCGCATGAAGACCGGCGGCTTCTCCACCGTGCTCCGCGAAAAAGTGCGCCACTTCACGTCCTCGACCCCGCCTGCGGCACCGGCAATTTCCTCTACATCACTCTCGAACACCTCAAGCGCCTCGAAGGCGAAGTCCTCAACCTCCTCGAGGCCCTCGGCCACGACGAAGCCGTGCTGGAGATGGGCACCTTCACCGTCCTCCCCAGCCAGCTCCTCGGCCTCGGGTGAACCCGCGCGCCGCCGCCATCGCCGAGCTGGTCCTGTGGATTGGCTACCTCCACTGGCACTTCCGCACCCGAGGCCGCGTCGCCCCGCCCGAGCCCATCATCAAGAACTTCCACAACATCGAGTGCCGCGCCGCCGTGCTCGCTTTTGATCTCACCGAGCCCGTGCTCGACGCGCAGGAAGGCTCGCCGACCCGCGGCCAGCCCGTCACGCGCTGGGACGGACGCACCGTGAAAAAGCATCCCGTCACCGGCGAGGACGTGCCCGATGAAACCGCGCGCGTCCCGCTCCTGAGCTACGTGAACCCGCGACCTGCCGACTGGCCGGAGGCGGATTTCATCGTCGGCAATCCGCCCTTCATCGGCACCGCGAGAATGCGCGACGCGCTCGGGAGTTGGCTCGGTGTCGGAAACGACCCGGTTTATACGAAGTCCCGCTGCTTCGCCCCGTTCCCATTTCCCACCGCGACCGAAGCGCAGCAAACGCGCATCCGCGACCTCGTCGAGCGCCTCGACGCCCACCGCAAACGCCAGCCTCGAAAAAACTCGGCACCGCGGACACGCCCCTTTGGAGTGCGGTGGCAGAGCGTAGCGGCGACACCGCTTTGGCAGGAGCGGAGCGACGCGGCGGGGAGCCCGCGCCGAGCCCGCGCCGAGCCCGCGCCGAGCCCGCCCGCGCCTCCGGCGCATCCCAAAGCGGCGTCGCTGCCGCCGCACTCCATAGCGCTCACCGCGAAGGAGCGCGAAATCCCCGAACACGGCCTCGTCACCGTCCTCCGCCAGCTCCACGACGACCTCGCCGCCGCCGTCGCCGAAGCCTCCGCCCTCCCGCCCACCGCCACCGACGACGCCACATCCTGACCCACCTCTGCGCACTGAACGCCCAACGCGCCGCCGAAGAACGCACCGGCCAAATCCGCTACCTCCGCCCCGCCTTCCAAAACCCGACAGCCACCGCGACGCAGACCGCGCTCGCCGGGGATGGGATGGACGGAACGAATGCGACCGCCGCCGTCAAAGCCGCCGCTAAACTCGAGTGGCCGAAATCCTTCGCCGCCGTCCGCACCGCCCTCACAGCCCTCACAGCCCTTACCGCCCTCACCGCCCCCGCCGACGCCGCGACGCTCGCGAAGACCTCCGAGAGCGCCAAGACCGACCGCATCGAAGACATCCTCGAAACCCTCGCCAGCCTCGGCCAGGCCGCCCGCTGCCCGGAAGGTCGCTACGTCGCGGTTTGAGCGGCTAGAGCCTCGGCCATAATACCGGCCACATTTCACCTGTTTAGCGGCTTTCCTCCTGTGGACACCGGCCACTAGACCGGCCATATTAGCGGCCATCGACGATGCCTACACTCCGCGAACTTTACGACCAGCCGGCGGCGCTGGAACCGCTTTTCCCGACCGATAAGGCCGGGGAATTGCGCGAGCTTGCCGCCGACCTGCTGCGGAAATCGGCCCGGCTCGGCGGAGCGCTCCACCCGGTCACACGCCGCAGCGTGGTGGAGCTGTTGCGGACGATGAACAGCTACTACTCGAACCTCATCGAGGGCCACAACACGCACCCGCTCGCCATCGAAAAGGCGCTGCGCGACGACTACTCCGCGGACCCGGCGCTGCGCGCGCTCCAGCTCGAAAGCCGCGCGCACATCGAGGTGCAGGTGCTCGTCGAGCGCCGGCTCGAGGAAGCGCCCGAGACGGACATTTGCGCGCCGGATTTCCTGCGCTGGATGCACCGCGAATTTTACGACCGGCTGCCGGACGAATTTCGCAAGGTGAAGACGGCGAGCGGCGGCGAGGACCGCGTGGTGCCCGGCGAACTCCGGCAGTGTGAAGTGGAAGTGGGGCGTCACATTCCGCCCGCCTTCGCCAGCCTGCCGCGCTTCCTCGCGCGCTTCGCCGAAGGCTACAGCCCCGCCGCGCTCGACCCGCTGGAGCGCATCGTCGCTGTGGCCGCGTCGCATCACCGGCTGGCGTGGATTCATCCTTTCCTCGATGGCAACGGGCGCGTGACGCGGCTGTTCACCCACGCCTATTTCATCCGCGTAAAGACCGACGGACACCGGCTCTGGATGGTCTCGCGCGGCCTCGCCCGCCGCCGCGACGAATACATGGCCGCGCTCGCGGGCGGCGACGCGCAGCGCCGCAGCGACCTCGACGGCCGCGGGAATCTTTCCGACGAAGGTCTCGCGCGTTTCTGCCGGTTCTTCCTTGGCACAGCCATCGATCAGGTGGAGTTCATGACCGGCCTGCTCGACCTCGACTCGATGCAGGAACGCATCCTCCTTTTCGCCGAACGCTGGGTCGCCCGCACCCGCTCTGCAGAAACCATCCCACACCTGCTGCGCGACGTCTTCCTGCGCGGCGAAATCACGCGCGGCGAAGCGACGCGCATCCTGCAAAAACCCGAGCGCACCGCACGCCGCGTCCTCGGCACGCTGCTGGAGGAAGGCTTGCTCATCTCCGACGCCACCGGAGCACCGGTGCGGCTCGGCTTCCCCGCGTCGCTCGTCGGCTACTATTTCCCGCGCCTTTATCCCGAGGGCGTGGAGATGGACGCGGACCCGTCGCGGCGAGCACGGCTGGGTCGCCGCAGTTCTTTGCGACGGTCGCTTGCTGGCGCTCGCAGTCGTCGCGCATGAACCAGCCGACGTCATGCTGGGGCTCGCTGAGCTGGAGTGGTGGCGTGTAGGCCCGGATCGACGGCGTGCCCGCGGCGCTCTCGGGCGCATGCAACATGTAGATGTGCAGCGTGTGGCTCTCGATCCATTCGCCGCAGTAGATCAGCCGGCGCAGTGCTCGGAGCTGACCCTCGACACGGATGCCGCACGCGTCCTCCATCGCATGCACGGCGCTCATTTGATACGCGATCGGGCAGATGCCGCAGATGCGTGCGGTAATGTCCGGCGCCTCGGTGAATTGCCGTCCGCGCAGGAACGCCTCGAAGAATCGCGGTGGCTCGAAAATCTTCAGCTTCACGTCGGCAACGGCACCGTCCTTGATCTTCACGAGCAGCGCGCCCTCGCCTTCGACGCGGGCGAGGTAATCGACTTTGATCGTGCGGGTTCGTTTCATGGCGTCGCCGCTGATCATTTGGACGAAGGCTGACGCGGTTTCGAGTACGGTGCGGACCGGTTGTTCGCCATGAAATACAGCACCGGCACAGCCATGCGGCTGATGAGCAGGCTCGCGATTTCGCCGGCCATGAGCGCGATGGCGAGGCCTTTGAAAATGGGATCAGCGAGGATGACGCTCGCGCCGACGACCACGGCCATGGCGGTGAGGAGCATGGGGCGGAAGCGGACGGCGCCGGCATCGACGACGGCTTCGGCGAGGGGCATGCCTTCGGCGAGACGCTGCTCGATGAAGTCCACGAGGATGATCGAGTTGCGCACGACGATGCCGGCGCCGGCCATGAAGCCGATCATCGAGGTGGCGCTGAAGAACGCGCCGAGCAGGCCGTGCGCGGGGAG
>Ga0105044_10005374_pt1 | contig 17639 bp, 6 predicted proteins | sample MAT01_FD_78092 | JGI IMG/M metagenome (GOLD analysis project Ga0105044, IMG submission 78092) | Freshwater microbial communities from Lake Fryxell liftoff mats and glacier meltwater in Antarctica - MAT-01 | ecosystem: Environmental > Aquatic > Freshwater > Ice > Liftoff microbial mat | place...
ACAATTACACCTAAAATCACAATAGGGCCACACGCTGCAAACGTACCTTTCAACCTCGTTATGCAGCAAGGTCAAAGCTGGGAAATATTGCAGCAGACTGCATCAAGTGAATTGACGGGATCAAAGATAACTTCCGATAAGCCGATCGGCGTAATGGGTGTACACAGATGCGTCAACGTTCCAATAGGTGTATGTTGCTGTGACCACATTGTCGAAATGCTTTTTCCGACAAATACATGGGGAAAAAATTTCCTGACATCTCCTCTGGCTACCAGAACTCAGCCGGATACCTGGAGAATTCTTGCAGGAACAAACGCGACTGTAGTTAATATCAATGGTTTGCCTCAGGCACCGATCAATGCAGGTCAATTCATTGAAGTGACTCTTGGCAGCAATTCAACAATTAATTCCAATGAGCCGGTTTTAGTTGCTCAATATTCAAATTCACAGAGTGTAGATAACGTTGTTTCAGATCCTTTTATGATGCTTGTTCCGCCTTTTGAGCAATTCCTTGCAGCTTATACAATTTCAACACCGGCAACAGGATTTGCACAAAACTTTACAAACGTAGTTGCTCCAAATTCAATAGTAGGTTCGTTGACTCTTGACGGAGTTCCAATTCCTGTAATTTTATTTACACCTATTGGTGCTTCCGGATATTCCGCTGCAAAGGTTCCTTTGACTGCGGGATCCCATAATCTTGTAGGAAGTCTTCCTTTCGGATGCTTTGTGTATGGATTTGATTCATTTGATTCATACGGATATCCGGGTGGAGGTTCACTTTCACAGATCGCGGTCGTTGCAAGTCTTGATGTAGAGCCCGAATTTGCAGTTAACAATATCAATACGCAGCATTGCGTTACCGGACTTGTACTTGATCAAAACGGTGCGCCGGTTCAGGGTGTAAGAGTTGACTTTATAAGAAATGGCGTAAATCCGGGAATAGGTTTTGCTTTCACAGATCCTGTGGGAATTGCAACATATTGTTATGTAGGAACTTCACCCGGTCTGGATACAATTATCGGTTCAACAGGAAATCTCAGTGATACAGTATTAAAGGATTGGGATGATCCGGCACCGGTCGAATTATCATCATTCACATCTTCTGTCTCAGGAAAGAATGTTACATTAAACTGGACAACATCAGAAGAGCTTAACAACTCCGGATTTGACATAGAAAGATCAGTTGTAAACGGAGACTGGACAAAGCTTGCTTTCGTTCAGGGTAACGGAACAACTACGAATAATATGAGCTATACATTCAATGACAGAAATCTGAATTCAGGTAAATATAATTACAGATTAAAACAGATTGACTTCAACGGAAACTTTGCATATTACAATCTTGGAAGTGAAGTAATTGTAGCTATTCCAAATAAATTCAATCTATCACAAAACTATCCTAATCCTTTCAATCCGACAACAAAGATCGACTTTGAATTACCGACAGATGGAAACATAAATCTGTATATTTATGATAACAGCGGTAAACTGATATCGACTCTGTCTGACGGATTCAGATCGGCAGGATATTATAGCGTTCAGTTCAACGCAGCTAACATAGCGAGTGGTGTATATTTTTATAAGCTTGAGTTCAGCTCCGCATCGCTCAACACAAGTAAGGTTATGAAGATGACAATACTGAAATAAAAACTTTCAAGCAATAATTTATGTAAGGCGGATCGATTATGATCCGCCTTTTTTATTTTTCAAAAATTTATTCGTCCTGTCAATAATCTATTTGAATGATTCAAGATTTTGAATTACTCGATTTTATGAAATCATACTGAACTGATATGAAAAAATTTCCAAATAGATAAATAATAACAATCTGTTGATGCTATAATATCGTACATTTAGTTAATACTTTCCGCTAATCCAATGAACCCGAGGGCGGCAGGGCTTGTCTTCTGAATCTTTCTCTATTTACTTTAAATTTAATGAAATTTATCTTCAAAAGTCGAAATTTTAATTGAAAGTAAAAAGTTATTGAAATCACAATCCTAAACCAATATGCCGAAAATATTATCCTTACTTTGTATCGTTTTTTTCATCTACACAAATTCATTTTCACAAAACTATAACTGGATAACCCCTAACAAAACTTACCTTAAGATGTTTATTGCAGAGGATGGTGTTTACAGAATAAACCGGACAGACTTTACCAATGCCGGCATAAGCACTGCAGGACTTGATCCCAGAACAGTAAAGGTGTATAATAAAGGTGTACAGATACCAATTAATTTCCAGGGTGAAACCGACGGAACATTCGATGTAAATGATTATTTGGATTTTTACGGAATGAGAAATTACGGAGGTCCGACAAAGACCTATGATGAGTTTAATGTTTTGGTTTATACGACAAATGAATATTATAATCTTTACTCCGATACGAATTCATATTGGATCGATTGGGGCGGAGCAGCAGGACTGAGAATGCAGGCTTCAGCTTTCACAACTACGTCCCCGTATAACGGTGCTGTCAAAGACATTGTTCACATGGAGAAAGACAGGATATACTGGATCGGTGAAGTGAAAGATGGAGGTGATTTTAGAAATTTTACAAATGAAAGATTTCGTGGTGAAACCTGGTACTGGAATCTTCTTTACACCGGGCAATCGCTGTCAGATACATTTTCACTACCGCTTTTAAACACCGCATCGGCAAATGCCACATTAAGGATTTATGCTTACCCTCAAAGCATGAGCACAACAGTATTTAATGAAGACACACTTGATATTAAGATCAATAATACTCTGATCCATACATTTGTCAGAAATGATTTTAATAAGATCGACACTTCAATTGCTTTTTTAAACTCACTTTTATCATCTGTATCAGTCAATACCGTTACTGCATCATACAGATCAAGAGGTTCCTTTTCCGCGACAATGTTCATTGACCTGTTTGAAATAAAGTATGATAAAGTTTATAAATTCAGAAACAATCAGGCATATATTCCTCTCACCGGGACTGATACAACATCAAAACTTTTTAAGCTCAGCGGTTATGTTTCAGGCAATCCCATAAGCATCTATGATGTGACCGCAGGAAAGATGATCACAGGATTTACGAGCAACGCTGATACGCTAAAGTTTACAGGAAGAAGCAACAGTACATTTGAAATCATAAATAAAAATATTACAAAGAAGCCGTTAAGAACAATCCAAAGAGTTGTTCCGAATCTGGCTTCTATTTCAAACGGAGCTGACTATCTTATAATCTACAACTCCATCTTTCAATCACAGGTACTCCAGCTAAAAAATCATCGGGAAACTTATGATGATTTCAGAGTAAAGGAAGCAGAGATCCAGGACATATACGATATTTTTAATTACGGACAGGATGACCCGATCGCTGTAAGAAATTTTGTCAGGTATGTTTATAATTCATGGCAAAAGCCACAGCTAAAATATATATGTTTATTTGGAAGAGCATCGCTTGATCCGAAAAAAAGCTCGACTTCTTCAGTCTATTACAAAAATCTGGTCCCGACAGCGGGTAATCCCAGTTCGGATAATTATTTTTCAAATATTAACACCGGCGGGTTCGCGTATTATAATCAGATAGCGATCGGAAGGTTGCCTGCTTATACAGTTGCTGAAGCTCAGAACATGATCGAGAATATCATTACATATGAAACTCAGCCCCCTGCAGAATGGATGAAATCATTTACAATAATTGGAAATATTACAAACAGCAGCGAACACAGACTGTATTCTCCAATTTGTGACACTCTTATAAGTAAGTTTATTCTTCCAAAACCTGTTTCAGGAAATCCTGTGCGAATAGTACGGCATGACACACTCGGCGGACTTACCTTCAATTATCCGGATTCCATAAAAAATCAGATCAACAGAGGCACCTCGACTGTAAATTATGTCGGTCATGCAGGGAGTCAGGATTGGGAACTTGGAATGTCAGATCCTTCGATCTTGAATAATACGAACGGAAAATTCCCGCTGATATTCAGTATGACCTGCTATACAGGAAAAAATGGGGAGCCGACTGAACGCGGTTTCGGGGAAAGATTTATGAACATGAACAATAAAGGTTCAATAGGATTTATCGGGACCACAGGATGGGCTTATAATGGTGCCGGAAGCGCTTTCGATACATGTATGTACAGAGCTTTCAGTAAAGATACTATCAGAAGGTTAGGTGATATTTTCAAAGCAGGGACAAATGGCATAAAGAAAGATTCATCGCTTCTGAATTTTCTTCACACCATAAACTGCTTTACTTTGCAAGGAGATCCTGCAGTAAAGCTGAGACTTCCCATTCAGCCGGAGTTTTCCATCAGCAATGCAGATTATAAATTGTCCGATGAAAACCCTGTCGTCAATCAGCCGTTTAAGCTTACGATATATCCAAAAAATTACGGACTACATGCCGATTCCTGTAAGCTCCGTATTCAGATCAAGAGTAAAAATGTAAAATATTATTTGAAGGATACCACTATAAAAAATTTCAGGTTCTCCGATACTGTTGATTATACATTCAAGTTTGATTCGGCGGGAACATTCGACATCTTAGTGTTTCTGGATAATCTCAATTACAATCCATACGAATTTAAGAGCGACAACAATTTAACAATACCTATCACAACTAAAAATATTTCATATATACCTTTAAGCCCTGTCAATAATTCAGTAATTAAAACCGACAGTGTTGAGCTTACAGGACTCAATCCTTTCATTAACAGAAACGGAAATTCGATCAAGCTTATAACGGAGCTGGATACAACACAGAGTTTTAATTCACCGCTCAAAAAAATATTTGCCAACAGCAGCATTACCGGGGTTTCCACTAAATTCAAATCGGCACTGCCGCTGCTTGATACAAATGTTCTTTATTACTGGCGGACAAACGCGATTGTAAACGGTGACAGTACGGGTTGGTCGCTAAAGCAGATATTCCGTTACAACCCTGTTGTCACAACTGATGAAAAGGAAGATGCGATTCCTCAGGACAGTATGGCAATCATATACCAGAATAAGTCCCGTCAATATTCAGAGCTTGATTATATAAACACAAATCATTCTTCCACCGGCATCAGTCTGAATGAAACTACCGGAACGATGTCAGTCCGTTCACTCGGCAGCAACGGTTCAGAAGCTTCATATTTTTCTGTATTGAACAATAGCATTCATCTTGACGGAGGACTATGGGCTAACATGGGATTGTGCCTTCTCAAAGTCAGAAAGTTAGACGGCTCAATGGTACAGCTCAAAGTTTTTAAGATGACAAGTCCGTCTTCTACTGACTCCGTATTAAGTTTCCTCAATACATTTGATACAACTCATTTTCTTATGGGATTGAACACATCTTATGTTAATGCGCAGGTTTTTCCGCTGAGTGCGGCTGCATTAAATAAATTTCATCAGTTCGGAAGCACAAAGATTGATTCAGTCAGAAAATTCGGATGGTTTGATACCTGGAGCTTTATAGGATATCTTAATGCGACACCTGCTCAGGTTTCCGAATCAGTCCACAGATACATCACCGCATGGATCGAATCTACAAGCTCATTGAATAAAACATTTACTTCAACGAGCGGATCGGTTTCATATCTAATGGGCACTTCAAATAAATGGAAGGACTTCTCCTGGAAAAATACAATCCCTTCAGGTTCAAATATAAAGTTTGATGTTTATGGAGTTGACAGAAGTCAGAATCAGACATTGCTGTTTACAAATCTTACGACAAATAACCTCATGGATCTGAATTCGGTTAATGCTTACCAGTATCCTAAATTAAATCTTAATGCAAAGCTTACGATCGATACAGTCAACGGTCTTCAGTCACCTGTACTGCATTCATTAAAAGCTCATTACACAAAGCCGGCAGAAATAGTCACCGACCTCAGCACCGCCTGGCAGTCTGATTTGGCATCAAAAGCGGGCAATGAATTCAAGATCAGGTTTAATTATTCGAATGCGGGGAGCGTTAACGTTCCGGGTGTTATTGTGAATATTTATAAAGGATCAGTATCACAGTCAAATATTATTAAGTCCGATACAATCAACACATTGCTTAAGAAGGACAGTACTCTGACTTATAATAATAAATTTTTAATTCCTCACAGGATCACAGGAAACAAAATGCAGTTCATAGCTGAAGTCGTTCCAAAAACACCGATGAGTGAATCATATACTTTTAATAATTATGTAAATTATGGCGTTGCTGTGAATGCGGTTTATGATATTTCAAAAGTAGAGCTTTACAGCGATGGTAATATCATACAAAGCGGAGACTTTGTTAGACAAAACCCCGAGTTAAAGATTAGCATAAAGAACATCAGGGAAAACTATAACTCACAGGGTGACAGTGCTGCTGTCTCGTTATTGCTGAATAATACTTTAGTACCTCTTGTTCAGAACAATTCTTCGGATAGATTTCTTAAAGCATCTAAAGATAAGAGGGAAAAAAGCGTGAACATTATTCAGGATCAGAATGAATTTTATTACTACCCGACTCTTACTTCAGGAACCAACAAAGTTAAGATAATTTATGTGACTAATTCGGAAGAGACTGATACCGCGGAGTATGATGTTGTGGTCAGTAATGAATTATTTGTAAAGGATTTTTATAATTACCCGAATCCGATGGTAAACCAAACAAGCTTTATATTCAATCTGTCCGGCTCTGAAACTCCTTCAAGCTGTAAAATAAAGATCTATACGATTTCTGGAAGACTCATAAAGGAAATAAATCATTCACCGGTGATCGGATACAACAGTATCATTTGGGATGGACGTGATGAGGACGGAGATGTTATCGCTAACGGAACCTATCTTTATAAATTCGTTGCTGAAGATAAAAGCAAGAATGAAACAGCGATACAGAAGCTTGTAGTTCTAAAGTAACTTTATTCAGGGTCTTATCAGTGATACAAAATTGAAAAGATTATTATATGCGATCAGCATATCGCTGACATCTACTATATCATCGCCGTTAAGATCGCCTGAAACATAGCCCGATTTAAAATTTATGTTCTGATTGTAGATAATCAGCAAATCCGAAATATCAACTATGCCATCCTTTGCAACATCGCCACTGTAAACACAATATCTGCTTCCTTTAAGAATTAAATTGTTTCCGAATGCCTGTGAAGAATTTGTAGTAAAATCATAATTCAAAACAGATGACTGGAAGCTCACTCCTGCGGCGCTCCACGTTTCAAGTGAATTTCTGTGAGTCAATACGAGATAATAGTTTACATTATTCTGAACATTTGTAAATGCGAATTCACTGTTACCGTTTTGATTGAATACAGCAGATGATGAATCAACCATTGCATAGGGAGAAACAGCACTTCTCAAATATACCTTCATTGAATCAGACACTGTTATATTATTGCCGGAATTATAGAATCCTTCAACAAAAGATTTTAATTCGAGAAGATTATACTGACGGTACTTAATTGTGATAAAGTCCTGACCGCCTTCTATGCCTTTGCTGTTACCCGTAACGTAAACATTGCCCTGCGAGTCAACTTTCACCGCAACTGCTTTATCGGAATCGTTGTCTATGTAATTATATTTTTTATTCCATTTCAAAATTCCGTTGTTGTCGTATTTAATGGTGCAGTAATCTATGTTAGAGCCAATGTCATCACAAAATCCTGTTACATATAAATTAGCTGAACCATCGATCGCCATTGAAGATGCTTTATCATTCCCGTTCTTCGTACCGTTGTAATTTACAGCCCATTGCTGAGCGCCCGATGAATTATACTTTATTGTTGCGTAATCCATCCCTGTGGAATTATTGGAGCTGTTACCGCAGACATAAACATTACCCAAAGCATCTGCTAAAACCGTATTAGCGTCATCATTTCCCGCTGCTGTTCCTGAATAATAAGAAACCCATTGCTGTGCACCCGAAGAACTATATTTAATTGTTGCAATGTCTGAATTAGAAATTCCAGTTTTTGATTTACCTGTGACTAATACATTTCCTGACTGATCGATGAAAATAGAATTTGCTCTGTCACTGTCGTTTGCAGTTCCGTTAAATCTTGCCGCCCACTGCTGTGAACCGGCGGAATTATATTTCACCGTTGCAATATCTTCGGCAGATACTAAGCCCATGCTTCTTCCGGTAACATATACATTTCCTGAAGCATCGATCTTAAGAGCCGCCGCAAAGTCATTTGCTCCTATTGCCGCGTCATATCTTGAAGCCCATTGCTGAATACCTGAAGAATTATATTTGACCGTAACATAATCCTTGCCGCTTCCCGTGCCGTCACTGTATCCGGTCACATATACATTTCCGGATGCATCAACACTAACGCTTACTCCATAGTCTTCGCCGCCGGCAGGACCGTTATATCTTGAAACCCACTGTTGAATTCCGTCTGAATTGTATTTGACAGTTGCAATGTCCAGTGATGTCCCGTTGCCCTGACTGCTTCCTGTTGTATAAACATTTCCGTTGTTATCAGCAAAGACAGAAGCTGCCTTATCAATAGAATTAAAACCGTCATACCTTGCAACCCATTGAGGAGCTCCTGCAGAATTATATTTTATTGTTGCATAATCAAAGTTCGCTACATTGTCATAGCTGTAACCTGCGACATAAGAGTTTCCGTTGTTGTCATTGGTTAATGAAACACTTTCATCCAATCCGGTACCCGAACCGTCATAGCGGGTTTCCCATATAAAATTTCCGTTTGTATTATATTTTAACACGATGTAATCACTGGTTCCGCACATCGGATTCGTCAGGAACGGTCTGAAGAAATAACTGTAGCTGTTGCCGATTACAAAAGGATAGCCGTTCTTATCTATGTCAACTCTGATCGGAACATCGTCCAAGTTGCCGGGACCGTTATATGACTTTATCCATTTTGCATCACCGTTCTCATCATATTTAATTGTAGTAAAGTCAGTAGTTCCGTCTGAAGCTTTGATGCTCAATCCGGTTACAAAAACATTTCCCGAAGCGTCTGCTTTGACATCGGTTGCTTTATCAAAATAATTTTCGGGTCCGTTATATATTTTTGTCCATTGAGAAATTCCCGATGAATTGTATTTTATTGTTACAAAATCATAATATGATCCGTTCTGAAAACTGTAGCCGGTGACAAATACATTCCCATTTTGATCTAAGCTAAGTGAGCTTGCGGACTCGTCAGTCACACCAGGACCGCGGTTATATCTTGCATCCCATTGCTGAACTCCTGCTGAGTTATATTTTACTGCAGCGTAATCGTAACCTGTTCCTGATCCGACACTTTTACCACAGATAAATACATTATCAAGAGCGTCGATCTTCATATTCAACAGCTGATCATCAAGCGAAGAAGGACCGTTATATTTCTTTGTCCATAGTAAGCTGCCCGCGCCGTTGTATTTCAATGTGACATAATCGTAGGAGGAGCCGGTTTCGTATCCGGATCCTGAAACAACAACATCACCGGTGGAAGTTAAGCAAATTTTTCTGAGATAATCATCGGAGTTTGAAATACCGTTCCATCGCTGTGACCATTGAAATGTTCCGGCAAGATCATATTTCACCAGGACATAATCATTCCCTGTTGCAGCCGCGTAGCTGTAGCCCGCTAAATAAACAAAGCCGTTATTATCGATAGCGATGCCTGAAGAAATGTCATCAGAATTTGAAAGTCCGTTATATTGCCTTATCCATTGCTGAACTCCAGACTGATCATATTTTATCAGTACCATGTTATACTGGTTAGCGAGTGACCTGCTGCTTCCGGCTATGTAGACATTGCCGGAATTATCTACGCAAACACCAATGCCTTCGTCATTAAGATTATCCAAGCTGCCATACTTTGAGATCCATTGACGAATTCCGGCGGAGTTGTATTTGACTGTGATAATGTCGGAGAAACCTCCGCTTAAAATACTTTTGCCCGTAAGATAAAAATTACCGTCCGCATCCTCTATAAAATCAGCGGGTGTATCGGTGCTTGATTCGGGTCCTGTATATCTGTGGATCCATTCCTGAGAAACCTGTGAATAAGTATTGTCAGCCAAAAATATTACAATTAAAATGAAAATTAAGTTAAACACAAATTTGAAAAGACTGTTCATAAGAATTTTATTCGTTGTTTCGTAAATTTAATATTAAATGATGTAAGTTTAAAGTAAATACTGATTTGAAATAAACTCCGGTTTAAATTCATATTTAGAGATACATAACCTTAGTATAAAACAACTCATATCATATTTTTTTTTTTGTATACAATAAAAATCTGTCGGAGACAACCTGTAACTTGACTTATCAAATAGAAAGTATTAAGTTGAAATTGCTATAAAACCAAACCCCGCTAATAGCATTTTAAGGTATTCGCATTTAGATTAGTTAGCTTAAGGATGATGTTTGAATTTTTTTCAGGCATCAAACGACTACATCAAACGACTAAAGAATAATTCAATTTATTATTTAAAAAATAATTTACACAAAGGTAGGCTGAAAGGAGGATAACTGTCCACCAATCTGATAACCATAAATTTCCACATTAACAAAACTCTCCAAAAAATATTTGTTAACTAAACAAAGGAACTAAAAAATGAAAGCATTTACAAAATTGTCCATGACATTATGCAGCTTTGCAATCATTGCAATCCTCACAATGTGTTTCACAACTGAAGCTAATGCATCACACTTCAGGTATGGTCATCTGACCTACGTAAAGAATCCACTAAATCCTAATGAAGTTACATTTACACTCATCGACGCTTTCAGAAGAAACGGATATGGTGCACCTGTTGTAGGATCTTTAATTACTGAGACCATAGGAGCAACATCACTTGATTTCGGTGATGCTTCAGCTACCGGAACATTGCAGTACAGAGTCATTGCAATTGACATACCAAACAACTTCCTTATCGGAAGAGCTGTACAACCCGGCGATACTTCAAAGCAAACAATTACACATACTTATGCAGGAGCCGGACCTTTTCAAGCAGAGATATTCTCAAGTGCAAGAAATAGTATTGAAATCAACAATCCCGGTCAGTCTTACAGAGTTTCAACAATCGTTGATGTTTCAACAGGAAACAATTCACCTGTAAGCAGCTTACCTGTTATAGTCGGACTTGTACAAGGACCTGCTTCAACATTCTCAGTTCCTGCTTTTGACAGTGATCCTTCTACAACATTGAAATGGAGATTCGCTTCATTGGCTGAAATGGGCGGCGTAAGCCAAAACCCACCATCAGCCGGCGGTTTCCCTGCAGTTATCAATTCTGCAAACGGACTTGTAACATGGAATACAACAGCAGCAGTTTTAGGCGGACTTTATTCATGCCAGGTGATCATCGAAGACAGAAATTCAGCTGATACATCAATCATCAGAACAAGAGTAGCTGTTGACTTCCTGATCAACATTTTACCACAATGTACCAATCCAAATTTACCAACATTTGATGCTCCAACACCAACCTGCGGTTCTGTAACACAGCCGTTAGTTGGAAATCTTATTACATTCACAGTTAAGGCATCAGATATTGAGCCGAATTCAGTTTCATTAAACTCTTCAGGACTTCCTGCAGGAGCAACAATGAATCCAGCTCTTCCAACATCAGGTAATCCTGTAATGAGCACATTCAGTTGGACACCAACAATAGGACAACTCGGTGCTAACATCGTTTCATTCACAGCTACAGACAGTTGCGGCGGACAAACAATCTGTTCATTTACATATGACGTTGTATTTCCTGTTGAGCTTTCATCATTCACATCACTGATCAGCGGTAATAACGTAACACTTAACTGGTCAACATCAACAGAAACAAACAACTCAAGATTCGAAATCGAAAGATCATTAGTTAACAGCAGTGAGTGGTCAGTTGTTGGAACAGTAAACGGAAACGGAACTGTATCAACACCAATGACATATTCATTCTCAGACAGAGGTCTTGCAATGGGTAATTACAGCTACAGACTGAAACAAGTTGATTTCAACGGTAACTTTGAATATCACAACCTGATCTCAGAAGTAGTTATCGGAGTTCCTTCAAGATTCAATCTTGCTCAAAATTATCCAAACCCGTTCAATCCTGTAACAAAGATTAATTTTGAAATTCCGGTAGATGGAAAAGTAACATTGTCAGTATATGATATGAGCGGTAAGCTTGTATCTATGTTAGTAAACGAAAACAGAACAGCAGGATACTACAATGAGGTATTCAACGCTGCTAATGTTGCAAGTGGTGTTTACTATTACAAGATCCAGGTTTCAGGTACAAGCAATTCATTCGAAAATACATTGAAGATGGTTGTACTTAAATAAATTTATAGTAATATAAATTTATAGCAATAAAATTTATTCAAATCCCTGTCTGCGAAAACGAACAGGGATTTTTTTATTGAAAGAAAATTGGCAAATGTAAACTGATTTTATTTACTGTATAACAAGATGGTATTTTGGATGTCTGGTTTTAGGATTTGAAAATTTTCTTTTTACATCTGACGTCTCGCATCTCACGTTTTATCTAAAAAGTATTTCTGAAATTACTGAATAGATCCCTGTAGCAAAAGAAATTACAGTCAAAAAAAGATATATTATAATTGTAACAAAAAGTATTAACCTTAAATAGGAATACTTTTCCATACTCTCTTCCCGAATAACAAGATTTACCAAAGTAATTATTAACCTCAAAACTCCTGCTCCTCCGGCAATACCTCCAGTAAGATATAACAGTATATTTAAGATCAAAGATTTTAAGGAAATTCCGGTCAGCTCACTAAATATGTAGGTCAGTACGATTCCCGAGAAGAAGCTGTAAAGGATAATGAGGATTCCTGTAATTTTACTTACCAGTCTCTTCAGTTTGTCATCATATTCAAAATATGTTTTTATGTTCTCAAACAAAACGGCTTATAAAATTTAAAATTGTCAAAAAAATTTCCTGAGATACGAACACGATTCCTAAAGACTATACACAACAAAACTTTAAATGCTTTAAATTTAATTTAAAATCAGATATTAAAGTGAATGACTCCGGTTTTGAAACTCCTAAACCAATGTAAATTTTTCTTTGGAACTCAGACGGAATTAGATTTAATTTGCACATGGCGTACAAGACTGCAAAAAATTTCCTGTTTTTAAGATTCCTCTCACATACACAACTATTGCATCGTACTCCATACGAACTTAGAATGATGAAACACAAAGTTCAACATCAAAATTGTATTGAGAGGTTTCTTTTTAACTTAAAATTTTAAACTCAATAAAAATCTATGGAAAGGAGATTTAAATGAAAAAAATTATCAACAGTTTAGCAGGTTTATTACTATTTATGGTTTTATTTAATGCGAGGGTGTATTCGGCAAATGAGCAGTTCAGAAGCGTTTACCTCCGGCAATTGGGACGTAAATTCCACCTGGGAAATGTCTACAAATAACGGGTCGACGTGGTTTGCTGCTACAAGTACACCACGGGATACAAGCGGTTCAATAACAATAAAACTTTCACATAATGTTACAGTTACTTCAAGCGTGAGCGCAGACCAAGTAACTGTTGACTCTGCCGGCACTATTACAATAAACACTTCCATTGTATTTACTATTGTAAACGGCATTGGCAACGATTTCACACTTTTGAAAGATGGCACTGTTACAGTAGCCGGGACATTTCAGACTCAGGGAGCTGTTTTCGTAAATGTCAGGACTGGATCAAATTTTAATGCCGCATTTAAAGTAAACACGGGGACAGCTACAGTATCAGAATTATCATCACCTCACAATGGAAGATTGTTTGGAAATGTAACAGTCGATGCGGGAGCAACATTATTTACAAACAATTCCTCCAGTTACACACTTTTCATTTACGGAAATCTTACAAACAACGGAACAATTACCGGGACAGGAGCTACGAATACAATTAAATTTTTCGGAGCCACTTTAGCTAATGGCGGATCCATTACTTCACCAACATTCAGCTTTGATTCTACTACAACAGTTTCAGGTACAGGTACTTGGACAGGGGGTGCAATATTTATTTCGGCAAACGGAAATGTTTCTCTATCGAACAATTTGACCTTCTCTATCACCGGTATTTTTTCTATAAGCAGCAGCGGTGATTTTTCAGCAAACACACGAGTTGCTACATTTACTTCAGGAACGCTAGAACTTCTAAGCGGAGGGACAATTGCAAATTCCGGAACAATAAGAACGCAGGGCACTGTAAGTATAAATACGAGAACAGGTTCATTCTTTAACGCTCCATTGAACGTAAATACAGGAACAACAATTGTTTCGGAATTATCATCACCTCACAATGGAAGATTGTTTGGAAATGTAACAGTCGATGCGGGAGCAACATTAAATACAAACAATTCCTCCAGTTACACACTTTTCATTTACGGAAATATCATTAATAACGGGATCTTTGCAGGAATAGGGGACGTAGAATTTCAGACCGGTGTACACACATTGCAGGGAACGGGAATCTTTTCCGTCCCCGCATCTGTATTAAGCGGCGGCACTCTTAATCTGAGTAGCAATCATAAAATGCTCAGTGTGAATATCAATACGGGCGGACTGTTCAACATTTCAAATTACGTGCTTAGTTTATCCGCCTCAAATCCGATTACTCAAAATGGTGCATTCTCAAACATGAACAGCACGATAGAATACAACGGAGTTTCAACACAGATAATATCTACTACAAATTTTAATTATCACAGACTTAAGATCAACAATTCAGCAGGAACAAGTTTGTTCGGTAACACAACTGTCAATGATACACTGACAGTCCTTCTCGGCGATCTGAACCTTAACGGTAAAATATTAACAATGTCAGCGACAGCTTATCTGACAGAAACAGCCGGCAATACTGTCACCGGTACCACAGGTTATATGACTAATACCAGAAACATAAACGCACCTTTATCATTGAATGTAGCAGGACTCGGGGCGGTATTAACAACAGGTTCAAATCTGGGAAGCACTGAAGTAAGAAGAGGGCATACTATCCAGACAGGACTTAATGGAGGTTCAAGCATAGCCAGATACTTTGATATCACGCCGGCAAACAATTCAGGACTTGACGCGACATTGGTTTTTAAATATGATGATTCGGAATTGAATGGAAAGCCGGAAGCATCCCTGAAATTATTTTCATCGACCAATACAGGCACTTCGTGGGCATTAGCAGGCGGTGCTCCTAACGCGGTGAACAATACAATTTCAATTGTAAAGTTGAATTCATTTTCAAGATGGAGTGCAGACTCCAGTTCAGTATCAATGGTGCTGAAAGTGATCGTTGAAGGATTTTATGGAGTAATGACGAACAGGTTGAGCATAAAAGATACCGTAAGAGCATATCTCCGTAACATTTCTTCACCTTATACAATCAAGGATTCCGGAAAATCCGTCATTGATTCAATCACATTCAACGGAGCTTATAATTTTCCAAATGCAACAACTGGTACTTACTACATTCAGACAAAGCACAGGAACGCGCTCGAAACCTGGAGCAGGTCCGGAGGCGAACCTTATACTGTCGGCAATACACTGAATTACGACTTTACTTCAAGTGCGGGAAAAGCTTTCGGCAGCAACCTTACACAGAAAGGAACAAAGTTCTGTCTCTACAGCGGAGATATTGATCAGGAAGGAAATGTAGATGTGGGAGATGTTGTCGCAATTTATAATGATGCCCTGAATTTTGATGAAGGATATATTGTAACTGATCTGAATGGTGATGACATTACCGATGTTTCTGATCTGACTATCGCGTATAACAATTCCGTTAACTTTGTAACAGTTGCAAGACCGTAGCGGATTTGAGATTAGATAGGTCTTTGATTTAAAGTTTTCACGTTTGAATGATTGACTAATCCCAATTCAGGAAACAATCGAAAATCTAAAAGGGAGAACAAAAATAATAGGGGACTGGAGTAAAACTTCAGTCCCTTTATTTTTATTATTAAATCCTTTAATCCGGAATCAGCACAAATCTAAAATCAAAAATCCAAAATGCTTTTAAATTCCAAATACGAAATCACAATTTTTTTTAAAAATCAAAAAGCCGGCGAATCACTTCTCCGGCTTTCTCATTAATTAAGATAAATTCTTTTACAGCTTTTTTACTTTCCCCATTCCGTTCACATTCAGCATTTTCACAATGGCGTCACCTTTATAGGAAACGTTTCCGATACCATTCAGGTCAATGTAGATCTCACCCGCTGAGTTAACCTCCGCATTTCCAACTCCGTTATTTTGGATCTTCAGAACATTAGCCATCAGATCAAATGCCTTAACATTACCGACTCCGTTATTATCGATTTCAACGTTCCTGACGGTTCCGGTAAGCTCTACATTGCCTACTGAATTTATATCGGCTTTAAGATTAGAGCAGTCAAGATTAAGTACAACGTCACCGACCCCGCTGCTTACAAGCGTAAGGTTTCCAAGCTTCAGTTTGGAATCCGTAATCATATTACCGACACCTGAAATTTCAATGCTGTTTATATCTACAAGGGTTACATATACATTCATTTTCGTTGAGCTTTTTATTTCAACTTCTTCCTTTGTATTGATAACAAGTTGGCTGCCTATAACATAAGTCTCGATGTATGACATAAGATTCTGATCGGCTTCAACTATGATGTTCTCGGAAGTGCCCTGTGAAAGAAAAACATTCAGTACGCCTTCCATTTTTATTGAAGTGAAAGGTGAAACCGTCTTTGTTTCCTTTATTATATTTCCGTTACCTTTGACTTTTTGAGCAAAGGCGCCGGTTGTTAGTGTGCCCATAAGGATTAAAGTTAAGATTAAAATGGAAATTGAATTGTGTAATGTTTTTTTCATAGCGGTGATTTAAAGTTTGCAAATAGTAGCGGGTTAAAGTGACTTAAATTTTAAACGGAAACAAGTGAAACAGGTTTCATTTAAGTTAAAAGTTAATAGGTAGTATTTTTTAATATCCTGTTATAAGTAAATAATATTTAGTTACGTAAATTTTTATATTGAATGGTATATGTGCAAAGAATATTTTTTTTAAATCAATACGGTTTAATTTAAACAGACTGAATGAGCATGAAGGTGATTTATAATACTATAATTAAGAACATCCATACGTAAAGAGATTAACTACTAACTATTAACTGTGTTCTTTGACTTAAAAATAAAACTTTCAATAACTATATTGTTTCAAATTAATTAAAAATCATTTGACCTATATTTTATCGATTCTGATTTTTCTGCCTTTGGCATTATCCATTCCGCTGTTCTTTTTTAAAAAGGAAAAAGAGACTTTAATAAAAACTTATGCATTCATTATCTCACTAATCCCGCTTGGCATTGCGGTCTGGCTGTTCTTTGCCTTTGATCCTGCAAATGCCGAATATCAGTTTGTAGAGAAAACAAGATGGATAAGTATTACAAATACTTTTTACTTCTTAGGCATAGACGGCATCTCTATGCTGCTGATCCTTATGTCAACGTTCATGTTTCCGCTTGCCATTCTTGCCTCATGGAACGGCATCAAAGTAAATCAAAAACAATTTTATTTTCTGCTGATCCTGCTTGATGTCTGTTTGATAGGAGTATTTTCATCGCTTGATCTGATATTATTTTATATTTTCTGGGAGTTTATTCTGATACCGATGTATTTCATAATAGGGGTATGGGGTGCAGAGGACAGGATCTA
>Ga0105044_10005375_pt1 | contig 17639 bp, 6 predicted proteins | sample MAT01_FD_78092 | JGI IMG/M metagenome (GOLD analysis project Ga0105044, IMG submission 78092) | Freshwater microbial communities from Lake Fryxell liftoff mats and glacier meltwater in Antarctica - MAT-01 | ecosystem: Environmental > Aquatic > Freshwater > Ice > Liftoff microbial mat | place...
CGCTGTGGGGCGAGATGCAAGGAGCGTTTGCCCGCTGGCTCCAGCGCTCCACCGCGCGCGACGCAGCGCGGTGACGACGCGGAGCGTCCCATCCAAAAAACCTGCCGTCATTCTGAACGCAGGCTTGGGAGGCTTTGCGAGCCAAGCCGTAGTGAAGAATCGCTGACTGAAATGCGGGCGGAGGCGGTGGCGTTGCGCGCGCACATCCCACCAGACCGCCTCCGCCCGCTTTACAGTCGGCGATCCTTCACTCCGTCCGGGTCGCAGACTCCCGGACTTCGTTCAGGATGACGGCAGGTTTTTTGGATGGGGCGCTGCGCGCGGCTACTCCGCCAGCGTGCAGCGGGCGCCGCTGCGGTGGGTGTGGCCGGCGTTTTCAATCGTGAATTTCACGCGGACGGTGCCGCTCGCGGCGTCAGTCACCGGGCTGATGAACTCGATTGTTGCGGAGACTTTCTCGCGATCGTCGAGGAGGAGGGTGGCCTGGCCGCCCGCCTTGAGCTGGCAGGCTTTTGCGGGAGGGAGAAAGAGGTTGGCGGTGAGATTGTCGATCTGCACGACGGTGAGGACGTGGGGGTCCGCGGCGGAGACGGCTTCGCTCGGATCGCGCTTGATCAGGGTGACCACGCCATCGACCGCGCTGCGCATCAGCCGGGTCTCGATCATGGCCTCGAATTTCCGGACGTGCGCTTCCTTGATCGAGAGGTCGGTGCGCGCCTTTTCGACTTCGTCCGGGGAGGCGCGGCTGGCGGTGGCGAGTTCGTCGAGGCGCTGTTTGCGCGTGGCCTGGAGCCGGGCTTCGGCTTTGGCGATTTCCAGTTCGGCTTGAAGCGTGGCGGTGTCGAGTTTCGCGAGGATCTGTCCCTTTTTCACGACGGCACCTTCCGCGACCAGCATCTCGGCGATGACGCCGGCCTCGGCGGCGGACACGGTGATGATGCGGTAGGGCTCGGTGTAGCCGAGAATGTCGGCCGCGCGGACGGGCGCGAGAAGCAGGAGCAGGGCGGCGAGCCGCGCGGGAAATCCGAAATCCGAAACCCGAAATCCGAAACAAATTCGACAGGTTGGAAAGTCGGCAAAATGGAGACGGGGAGTGCGCGTGATCAAAGTAGTTTCCTGATTTCTGTTCATGGGAATTTGTTTCGGCTTTCGTGCTTCGAATTTTGGATTTTCCTCACAGCGCTTGTTTTAGCTCGTCGAGCCACCCGTCGTATTTCGCGTGTTGGCGGCGCTGGTCGCGGTCGGTGGCTTCGACTTTCCGCTGGGTGCGGAGGAAATGTGCGGCGAGTTTCGAGGGCAGTTCGCCGTCCGGATTCGCCGGGATGGTGGCGAGCCGCGCGGCGAGCGTGGGCGCGTGGCGGACGAGGAGATCGTCTTCGAGCGAGAGGAAGAACTGGGCGCTGCCGGGCTGACCCTGGCGCGCGGTGCGACCAATGAGCTGGCGGTCGATGCGGCTGGATTCGTGGCGCTCCAGACCGATGACGTGGAGGCCGCCGACGCGCTGCGACTCGTCGGGGACGGGGATGTGCGCGCCGCGGCCCGCCATGTTCGTGGCGATGGTGATGACGCCCGGCGCGCCGGCCTGCTCGATGATGCGGGCTTCTTCGGTGTCCTGTTTGGCGTTCAGCATGCGGAATGGCAAACCGAGTGGCGTCAACTGCCCGGCGAGCGCCTCACTGCCTTCGATGGTGCGGGTGCCGATGAGGACAGGCTGGTTTTGGGCGTGGCGCAAAGCGACTTCGCGGGCGACGGCATCGAGCTTCGCCGCGCGCGTGGCGAAGACGCGGTCGGGCCGCAGGACGCGGCGCGACGGGCGGTTGAGCGGGATGACGACGGTGCGGATGCCGTAGCTCGCGCGCAGCTCGGAGGCGGCTTCGCGGGCGGTGCCGGTCAGGCCGCAGATCGTCCGGTAGAGCTGGAAATACGCGGGCCGCGAGATCGTGGCTTCGGAGGAATTTTCCCCGGTGATCGGGACGCCGGCGGCGGCTTCGACAGCTTGGTGCAGGCCGTTGCGCCAGGTGCGGTCAGGGCAGAGGCGGCCGGTGAATTCATCGACGATGACGACCTCGCCGTCGCGCACGACGTAATGGACATCGCGGCGGAATTGATGCCGGGCCTGGAGTGCGGATTCGAGGTAGTGCGACCAAAGGCGGCGAAGGTGGGGCAGGACGTCTTCGGTGAGCTGGTCGAGCGCACGGCGTTCGCCGGCGGGCGTGAGCGTGAGGTGGTGGGTGTGCGGATCGCGCGTGAAGTGTTCGCCGAGCGCAAACGCTGTGGCGATGCGGTCGGCGAGGCGATGGACCTGCGGCGTGGTGCTCGGCGCCTTGGCGCCGGTGGCGATGATGAGCGGCGAGCGGGCTTCGTCGATGAGCACGCTGTCCGCTTCGTCGATGACGGCGAAGGCGTGGCCGCGCTGAACGATGTCCGGCGGTGCGACGGTGCGGCCGAGGAGGACTTCGTGGAAGCGTCCGCCGCAGCCGCTCTCGCGCGCGATGCGGATGGCGAGCTGGTCGCGGAGATAGTCGAAGCCAAACTCGGTGCCGATTCCGTAGGTGACATCGCACGCATAGGCCCGGCGCTTGGATCTTTTGTCCGCGCGCTCGATGAGCAGTCCGGTGGAGAGGCCGAGCAGGTCGAAAGCGGGGCGCGCGAACTCGAAATCGCGCTGCGCGAGATAGCTGTTCACGGTGGCGACGTGGGCGCCGTGGCCGTGGAGGGCGAAGCAGAACGCAGGCAGCAGGGCGACGAGAGTTTTGCCCTCGCCCGTGGCCATCTCGGCGAGTCCGCCCGCAGCGAGCGTGAGGCCGGCGAGGAGCTGGACATCGTAGGGCGTGAGGCCGTGCGTGCGATGGACCGCTTCGGCGATGAGGGCGATGGCGTCAGTGTGAAAGTCTGCTCCCGCCCGGGCGATGGCGCGGAGAGAGTCGGCGCGTTCGCGGAGGCGCGCATCGGAGAGATCGCGCAGCTCCGCGAGCCGGCGTTTCGCGGTATCGAGCGGAGATTTCGCACTGTCCCACGAAAAGAGGCGGCGGGCGGCGCTCCGGGGAGCACACGCGTCCCGCGTGTTGGTTTTGGCGTCCCGCCAAAACGAACTTCGAAAACCGGGGCGGCAGGGTGCGTGAGGCGTCACTGGTCGGTGCGCGGGAGAAAGTTCGTCGCAGCGGGACGCCGCGACCCACACGCGGGACGCGTGTGCTCCCCGGAATTCGTGATCCGCGCTTTTCTCATTTCCCGTCGCGCGTGGACTTGCCGTCGCGGGCACCCTTTTCGAGGTAGATGAGCGGGAGGTTTTTCTCGTCCTTGCTGCGGATGACGGTGACGTCGGAGTAGGCGAGGAGCCGGCCTTGCGAGCGCTGGAGATTGACGATGGCGATCTGGTAGTTCGCGGCGGCGCGGATGAACTCCTCCTCGGCCGAACTGCGGCGGTCCTGCGAGTCGAGGACCGTGTCGAGGTAGAGCGCGGTCTGCGAGGCTTCATCGGCGCCGGGCGCGGGCGAGGCAGTCTGGAGGGCGCGGCGGGCCTGGATGGATTCCACGTCGGCGGTGAACGCTTTGACGGCGGCGAATTTGGCCTGCGTTTCGCGGTAGGCGGTGGCGACTTCGCGAGCGCTGATTTTCACCTCGAGGAAAACGGTGTCGATGGTCGTCTTGAGCTGATCGACCTGCTGGCGGAGTTCGAGCCGGCGGCGTTCGAGGCGGGCGCGGGCGATGTTGTTTTCGAGCGGGAAGCTGAAGACGAAGCCGGCGGCGTAACCGGGGCCGCCGGTGTTGTACTGCCTGCCGTAGGCGTCGCCGTAATCGCCGCCGGAGAGGCCGCCGAGCGAGCCTTGGAGGACGAGGTTCAACTCGGGCATGAGTTCGTTGCGCTGCATTTTCTCGCGGATGGTCGCGGCGCGGAGCTGGAGAAAGGCCTGGTTGATTTCGGGCCGGTTTTCGAGCGCGACCGACGCCGCCTGCTGCGGATCGACGGGCGCGGCGTGGAGCACGAGGCGGTCGCCGGGGATGAGTTCGGTATTGGGCGAAGAGAGCAGCGCGGGATCGCTGGTCAGCGCTTTGAGCCGGTCCTGGGCATTGCGGATGGCAGCCTCGCTGCGGATGAGGTCGGAGCGGCGGGAGGCGAGCGCGGACTCGGCGCGGAAGAGCTGGGTCTGGCGCGCATCGACTTTCTGCCGGGCCTTGAGTTCATCGGTCACGCGCGCGGTGTCATCGACGAGCCTCGCCTTTTGCAAATAGGTGACGCGCGCGGCATAGAGCGCCCAGTAAGTGCGGGTGATTTCGAGCAGGTGCGATTCGCTTTGGCGGACGAACTCGGCCATCGCGATCTCAGAATCGAGCTTGGCGATGCGCAGCGTGGCGCGGTTGTAGCCGACGCCCGAGCCTCGGAGGAGCGGTTGGACGATCGAGAGGGAGAGCCTGCCGGTCGATTGGGGATTTGGCTGGAAATAGATCGAGTTGTTCGAGAGCTGACCGAGCTTTTGCGAGACGGTGACCTCGGTGCCGGTGACGAATTTCTTTTTCGCGCCGGCTTCGAAAGACCACTCGTCCTGGACGAAACGGCTCGCGCCGCCGGTCGTGAGGGTGTTGCCGACCGGATCATTCAGGTGGTCAAATTTGCCTTGGAGAAAGGCGTTCGTGTCGAACGCGCCTTTCGCTTCCTGGATGCCCGTCTCGCGGATCACGGGCAGGTCGCCGAAGACGCGGATCTGCTTCGAGTTGCGGAGCGCGCGCAGGTAAAGGTCCTCGACGGTGATGGCTTTGCCGTGGGTGTCGCCGATGGAATTGTGCTGGCCGCGAATCCACCAAGGGGAGAAATCGGCGGGGATTTTGGCATCGGAAGTCTTCGCAAAAGTGCGAGGCTTGCTGCCGATTTTCGCAGCCTCGGCTTTATAATCATCCACGATGACCTGCTCCCAAGGAAGCGGTGAAAGCGGGATGGGAAGCTCGGCTGGCTGCTGGGCAAAAGCCCGCCCGGCAAGGGCGAGAACGGCGCAAGCCGAGAATCGAAGGATGGGATAAGGAAGTTTCATGGGAATGGATTTCAGATGGAAACGGGCAAGTTTCCGCGGTGGCATAGGGCACGTCCCGTGCCACTCCGAAATTCTGCGGCGGCGGGAAAGAGGCCGCCGGCACTGCGTTTCCGGCATGGGTGGAAAAAGCCCGGGCGAGTTCGCGGGCCATTTGCCGGGCGGGATTCCTGCTTAAAGGCCATGTCGCATTCGTGCGACACGCCTCGCCTTCCGACTCACCAAAACTCCCACACCGACCATGTCCCGCCGCCGTCCTCTCCTCCTCGAAACCCTTGAAGACCGCATCCTCTGCGACGCCGCCCCCGACGTGACGCTGCAAGTGCCCGCCGCGGCAAAGATCGGCGACGCGGTGCAGATCGTGGCGTCTTTTGACAACACCTCCGCGACGGACACGGGCTTCGGACCTTACATCGATCTCGTGATCGACAAGACCGGCGCGGACGGCGCGCTCGCAGCGTTGGACGACGGGCTGTCTTTTGTGAACGCGACGTATCTGGGGCAGCCGGTCACGAGCACGGTGCTGACCTTTAATGCCTCGGGGCAGGTCACGCATCCGTACGCGGTCGATGCGGCCGGCAATCCCCTCGTGATCAACGCGCCCGCGGGCTATGGCGAAGGTGACCAACTCATCGTCATGCAATTGCCGTTCGGCAGTTTTTCTCCCACCCAGCCGCTGGCGTCGGTGACGGTGAACCTGCAGATGAGCAATCTCGCGGACGCGAATGCCCCGCTGAATATCGCGGCGCGCGGCGGCTTCCAGTTTGGCAACGACCCGCTGGAGAATCCGGCGACGGACCCGAGCCTGGTGGACCCGAGCTACGCGACAGCGACGGTGACGCCGACGCTGATGACGCTGACGAAGGTCTATCTCGGGCCCGAGGACGAAACCGCGACGGGGCCGAACTTCCTCCGACAGTACCGGATCGAAGTGGACGTGGCTGACGGGCAGACGCTGACCAATTTGCAAATCCAGGATCAGCTCCCGGCGGGGATGCAATTTGTGAGTGTGAACGCGGTGACCGGCGGCGCGGTGGTCGGGAGCAGCAACCCGAGCACGACCACGCCAGGCGGGACGGTGAGCCGCACGCTGAACAGCGTGACCGGAGTGGCGGGCGGGCCGGACGCGACGGTGACTTTCACCTACTTCGTGCCGCGGATCGACAGCGGCAGCGCGGTCATCATCAACGCGACCACCGGCGACGACGTGACCTTGCTCAACAACGCCAGCGCGGCCGGCAACTGGACGCCGCTCGATGGGCGCGATCCGCTGACCGCCGTCTCGGTGAATCCCGCGGGGCCGGAACACACGCTGACCGCGAAGAGCATCGCGACGCAGAAATCGGTGACCATCGTGACCGACACCGGCGCGGTCGGCGCGACGCCGGGCGACACGCTGGAGTACGTCATCCAGGTGCAGGTTTCGGATTACTTCGCCTTTCAGAATCTCGTGCTGACCGATCTTTTTTCCGACGGCCAGCGATTCGACGCGGGCTTCACGCCGACGCTCTCCTGGGATGAGCACGGCACTTTCGGCACGGCGGGCTGGAACGCGGCAAACTTCACCGTGGCGCTGAATGCGGACAACAATCCGCTCACGCCCGCGACCGATGGCTCGACCACGGTGACGTTTCGCCTTTCAAACGAAATGGTCACGCGCGGACAGGACGGCAAGCTGATCGGCGGCGGCATTCCGAATGGCGGGACGGGCCTCACTCCGCTGCCCAACAATCCCGCGCTCCCTTTCGCCGCGACCACCGCGACGATCCGCTTCCGCACGGTCATTCAGGACACCTTTAGCGACTCGTACCCGAGCGGAAATCCGAGCCTGAACCCGCGCGACATCCTGACCAATGCGGTGACCGTGAACGGCGACCTGCTCGCGGTGAACGACGTGACCACGCCGACCGGACAGAGCGAGGCCGACACCTCGGCGGCGAGCGTCGCCATCGTGAATACGATCGTCAGCAAGACGATTTACGCGGTGAACGGCAGCACGAACCTGGCGCCAGTCACCGGACCGAGCGGGCAGATCCTGATCGCGCCGGGCGACACCGTGACTTACCGGCTGCAATTCACCGTCCCGACCGGCGACATCGAGAATCTGAGCTTCGCCGACTATCTGCCGTCGCCGATTTTCGCGGCGACGCAGGTCATCGGATTCGTGGATACGATCGACGGCACCGTGCCCGCCGCGGGCCAGGCGAAATACGGGCCGAACGACACGATGCGCACGCTCCTGCCCGGCGCGGCGACCGTCAGCACGAACGCGACCAACAATCTCGTCACTTTCACCGTGGGCACGGCCAACGACCCGGCAAATACGAGCCGCGTGGTGGACATCCTTTTCACCGTCACCGCGAGCAATCAGCCCTTTGCCGACGGCCTCTTCCTGACGAATCAGGTGCAGGCGAGCGAGAACAACACCCAGCAGCCGGCGGTCGCGGCGGTTTCCGATGCGATCATCCAGGTGCAGCTCCAGGAACCGGACGTGACGATCAGCAAGGGCGTGGTCGGCTTTCGAGCGACCGGCCTGACCCTGGGCGGGATCGTTTTCACCGCGCCCACCGTGGCTTCGAGTTTCACCGGCACGGTTGATTCCGCGGCGGACGCGGCAGCCATCGGCGCGAACAATCTGACCGGCAACCAGGTGGATGCCGGCGACATCGTGCGCTACGCCGTGGTCCTGCAAAATATCGGGCGCAACGACGCCTTCGACGTGTCGGCGAGCGATCAGGTCATCTCCGGTTACGACATTCCTGCGAGCCTCGCGGCGATGAATTTCACGGTGCGCCGCGGGGATGGCACTCTGCTGACCGTGGGGACGGATTACACCGCGAGCATCACCGTGGGCGGCGCGATCTCGCTCACGCTCACGGACAGCTACACCTCCGGGAATGTCGGCGCGGAAACGGACAGCGGCAGCCTGAGCCGCGGCTTCAACGCGAACAGCGGCGCCGCCGTGACCAACGGCTCGAACACCGTGGTCGTGACCTACGATCTCACCCTCGCCACCGCGGCGCAGGCGCGCTCGACGATCGTCAATACCGCGACGCTGACGAACTACGCCGGCACCGCAGGCGGGACGGATTTCACCACCGTGAACCCGACCGAGACCGCTTCGGTGAATCTCGCGAACGTGGTCGTGGCGAAGACGCTGACGGGCACCGAGATCACCGGCACGAATAACTCGAACACGCAGGCGGTCATCGGCGAACTGGCGACCTACACCTTGACGCTGACCGTTCCCGAGGGCACCGCGCCGGGTGCCACCCTGCTCGACACGCTCGATGCGGGCCTCGCGTTTGTGGACATCCAAAGCGTGAGCCTGAGCGCGGGTGTGACGACCGGCAACGCCATCGGCACCGGCACGAATCCGGCGAACGTGACGGTCAGCCCGACCGGGCAGACGCTGACTTTCAACTTCGGGGCGATCACCAATGCCAACGCCGTCAACGGCACGCCGGAGACGATCACCATCGTCTATCGCGCCGTGGTGCTGAATACGAACACGCTCCCCGCTTCACCCGGGAATCAAGCGGGGACGCTGCTCAACAACTCGGCGGTCTTCTCCGCGCAGTTCACGAACCAGCCCGGCGGCAGCGCGCAGGGCTACTCGCTCGCCGCGGTTTCGGCGGGAAATTTGACCGTGGTCGAGCCGGTCGTCACCACGGCGAAAACGGCGAGCATCGCCAGCGGCGACGCGGGCGACGCGGTGACTTACACCATCACCCTGCGCAACAACGCCGTGAACTCGCCGGACGCCTTCGAGGTCACTTTTGCCGACAATGTCCCCGCCTCGATCAACGTCAGCGGCTTCACCGTCAGCGATACGGCAGCGCTGGTCAGCGCGGCGAATTTCGACCTCACCGGCAACGTGCTGACCACGCTCACGCCTTTCGACCTCGCGAGCAGCGCGGCGCGCATCATCACCATCACGATCAGCGGCACCCTCGCGAGCAGCGTGGGCCTCGGCACCTCGATCGTGAATACCGGCGATGCCCGCTGGACCTCGATCGACGGCGCTCCCGGCGTGCGTTCGGTGCACAATGCCAGTGCCGTCGAGCGCACCGGCACCGGCGGCTTCGGCACGGATGCCGCAGTGCTGAACAACTACGCCGCCGCTCCCGCGAACACGATCACGGTCACCGGCACGCCGGTGAAATCCCTGGTCACCACCTCCGAGACGCACACCACGGGGAACAATCTCGCGGTGGGCGAAATCGCGCGTTACCGCCTCCTCATTATCGTGCCCGAAGGCACGACGAGTAACCTCAATCTGCGCGACAATCTGCCGCCGGGCCTGACCTTCCTCGACGACGGCACGGCAACCGCCGTCCTCGTGGCGGACACCGCCACCAACATCACCTCCACGCTTTTCAGCGGCGCAGGCACCTCGGTCGCGGGCGACAACACGACCATCGCAGGCATTGCGCCCACGGTCGCGCTGGGCGATGCGCTGGTCTCCAGCCTCGAGGGTTCGGACAACGACACCTACGCTCACGGCACCGACGTCTTCTTCAAGTTCGGCAACATCGTGAACAACGAGAACGACGCCGATGCGGAGTATCTCGTGGTCGAGTTCAACGCCATCGTCTCGAACGACAACGCGGCCAGTAACGATGCGGGCGACACGCGGACGAATAACTTCGTCATCCGCGTCAACGCCGCCGATCAGGGCACCTCGAACAGCATCGTCAGCACGGTGCTGGAGCCGCAGCTGACCTTTGATAAGACGGCCAACCGCACCCTTACCGATTCGGCGGACACGATCACTTACACGATCACGCTGACCAACTCGGCCGGCGCCACCAGCACCACCGCTTTCGACCTCGCGCTGACCGACCTCCTTCCGGCGCTGACCACGCTGAACCTCGCCAGTATCAATGTCGTGCTCGCCGGCGGAGCCAGCGGCATGACCGATACCTCGGCGGGCAACAATCTCGCCCTCGCCCTTTCCACCCTGCCCGCCGGCGGCAGCGTGACCGTGACCTACACCGCCACCGTCTCGAATGCGGCGCTGCCCGGCAATGTGCTGATCAACAGCGCACTCGTCACCGCGACCTCGCTGCCCGGCGCGGGCACGGTGGGCGGCACGAATACGACCGGCTCCAGCGCGGGCGCGGCGGGCGGCGCGGATGGCGAGCGCACCGGCAGCGGCGTCGCGCCGAACGACCTGCGCGCGACCGACACGGTGACGGTGACGATGAGTGCGAGCACGGTCGCGGGTGTGACCTATCTCGACTTCGACAACGACGGCGTGCTCGATGCCGGCGAGACGCGGCTGGCAAATACCACCGTTGTCCTGACCGGCACGGACCATCTGGGCAACGCGGTCGCACTGACCACCACCACGAACGGGAGCGGGCAATACACCTTCAGCGGCCTGCGCCCGAGCGACGGCACCGGCTACATCGTCACCGAGACGCAGCCCGCCGTCCTTTTCGACGGAAAAAACACCGTCGGCACCGCGGGCGGCACCACCGTGAACAACCCGCTCAGCGACGTCATCGACACGATCGTCCTGCCGCTGCGGACGAATACGAATGGGCAGAACTATAATTTCGGCGAGCTCCAGCCCGCCTCGGTCGCGGGCAATGTCTATGTGGACGCGGACAACGACGGAGTCTTCGACGGCGGCGAAACCCCGATCAATGGCGTGAGTCTCACGCTGAGCGGCATTGATGATTTGGGGAGCATCGTGAATCTCACCACGAGCACGGTCGGCGGAGCCTACAGCTTCACGGGCCTGCGCCCGAGCGGCGCGGGCGGATACAGCGTGGCAGAGTCGCAGCCCGCGGGTTTCCTCGACGGTCGCGACACGGCAGGTGCGGTCGGCGGTGGCACCGCGGGGAGCGATGTGGTTTCCAATATCACGCTCACGTCCGGCCTGGACTCCGTGAGCAATAACTTCGGCGAACTGCGCCCGGCCTCCATCGCCGGCACCGTCTTCAACGACACGAACAATGACGGCCTCATCAACGGCGCAGACACCGGTCTCTCCGGCGTCAGCGTGACCTTGAGCGGCACGGACGACCGGGGTGCGACGGTCAATTCCACCATCCTGACCAACGGCACCGGCGGCTACAGCTTCACGACGCTGCGGCCCGGCAACTACGTGCTCACCGAGTCGCAGCCCGCCACGCACCTCGACGGCCGGGATGCGCTCGGCACGCAGGGCGGCACGCCCGGCAACGACACGATCACGGCAATCGCGCTCACCGAAGGCACGAACGGCACCGGCAATAACTTCGGCGAAGTGCTCGCGGCGGCGCTCAGCGGCAGCGTGTATCTCGACGCGAACAACGACGGCCTTTTCCAGGGTGGCGAAAGCGGGATCGGCAGCGTGACGGTCACGCTCACCGGCATCAACGATCTCGGCGCTGCGGTCAATGTGACCACGACGACAAATGCGGGCGGCGCGTACACGTTTGCCACGCTGCGCCCGAGCAACGCGACCGGCTACACGATCACGGAAACGCCGCCGGCCGGATATGGCGACGGCACGGACGCCATCGGCACGCAGGGCGGCACGACTGGCAACGATGTGCTCAGCGGGATCGTGCTGGGCGCGGGCGTCAGCGGGACGGGCAACAATTTCGGGGAGCGCATCGTCGCGGACCTCTCGGTCACGAAGACGGACGGCAGCGCGACCTACATTCCGGGGACGGCGATCACCTACACGGTGGTGGTGGGCAACGCCGGGCCGAGCTTTGTGAACGGCGCGGTCGTGGCGGATGCGATCCCGGCGACGATCATCGGAGCGACTTGGACGGCGACTTATGCCGGGGTCGGCTCCGCGGGCGCAGCGGGTGGAAGCGGAGACATCAACACCGCGATCAACCTCGCCTCGGGGGGCACCGCGACTTTCACGATCTCGGGCATGGTGCTGTCCACGGCGACGGGAAATCTCGTGAACACGGCCACGGTGACGGCGCCGGTGGGGGTGAACGATCTGACGCCGGGAAACAACACCGCGACGGATACCGACACGCAAAATTCGGTCGCGGATCTTTCGATCACGAAGACCGACGGGAGCGCGACGTACATTCCCGGCACCGCGATCAGCTACACGGTCGTCGTGAGCAACACGGGACCGAGCTTCGTGAGCGGCGCGGTGGTGGCGGACACGATCCCGGCGAACATCAGCGGCGCGACATGGACGGCGGTTTACGCGGGTGCGGGCTCGGCGGGTGCGGCAGGTGGAAGTGGGAATATCAACACCGCGATCGACCTCGCCTCCGGTGGCAGCGCGACCTTTACGATCTCCGGCACGGTGCTGGCGACGGCGACGGGAAATCTCGTGAACACCGCGACGGTCGCGGCACCGGCGGGCGTGACCGATCCGACGCCCGGCAACAACAGCGCGACCGACACGGACACGGCGAATCCGGTGGCGGATCTGGCAATCACGAAGACCGACGGCGTGACCTCGGTGGTGCCGGGAACGGCGAACACCTACACCATTGTCGTGAGCAACATCGGGCCGGGTTTTGTGACCGGCGCGACCGTGGCGGACACGCTGCCGGCGACGCTGACGGGCGTGAACTGGACGGCGGTTTACGCGGGCGCGGGCTCGAGCGGCGCGGCTGGCGGAAGCGGGAATATCAGCACGACGATCAATCTCGCGGTGGGTGGAACGGCGACCTTCACGGTGACGGGCACCGTGGCCTCGACGGCGACGGGCACGCTGGTGAACACCGCGACGGTCACGCCGCCAGTCGGCGTGACCGATCCGACGCCGGGCAACAACAGCGCGACGGACACCGACACGCTGACGCCGGTGGCGGACCTTTCCGTGACGAAGACGGATGGCAGCGCGACTTACATTTCCGGGACCGCGATCACCTACACGGTGGTGGTGAGCAATGGCGGGCCGAGCTTTGTGAACGGCGCGGTCGTGGCGGATGCGATTCCGGCGGAGATCAGCGGAGCGACTTGGACAGCGGTGTATGCGGGCGTCGGGTCGGCGGGCGCGGCGGGCGGGAGCGGAGACATCAACACGGCGATCAATCTCGCCTCCGGTGGCAGTGCGACTTTTACCATCACCGGCACGGTGCTGCTGACGACGACGGGCAATCTGGTGAACACCGCGACGGTCACGCCGCCCGCGACCGTGACCGACCCGACCCCCGGCAACAACAGCGCCACCGACACTGACGTGCGCGACCTGACCAGCCTGGCGGGTTTTGTTTTCAGCGACGCGAACAACGACGGCCTCGTGCAGCCCGGCGAAAGCGGAATCGCCGGCGCGACGGTGACGCTCACCGGCACGGACAATCTCGGCGGGGCGGTGAATCTGATCGTCACGACTTTGGCGGACGGCAGCTACAGCTTCATCAATCTGCGGGCGAGCAACGCAGCGGGATACACCATCACCGAGACGCAGCCCGGCGGTTTCCTCGACGGCACCGACATCATCGGCACGCCCGGCGGCGTGGCGGGCAACGACGTGTTCAGCACGATCGTTTTGGTGCAAGGCGTGAGCGGCACGGACAACAACTTCGGCGAACTCGCGCCGTCGAGCCTGGCCGGCCTCGTCTATAACGACACGAACAACGATGGCCTCGCGCAGTTTGGCGAAAGCGGGATCGCTGGCGTGACGGTCACGCTCACCGGAGCGAACGATCAGGGCGCCATCGCGCCGATCACGGCGACGACGCTGGCGGATGGCAGCTACACGTTTGGCAATCTCCGGCCCGGCACCTACGCGGTCACGGAAACGCAGCCCGGCGCGTTCCTCGATGGCAGGGACACCGTCGGCACGCCCGGCGGCACGACGGGAGCCGACGCCTTCACCGGCATCCTCCTCGCGACGGGCACGAACGGCACGGCGAACAACTTCGGCGAGCTGCGCCCGGCAACGCTGTCTGGCACAGTCTTTCAGGACGACTCGAACGACGGCGGGCAGCAACCTGGCGAACCCGGCGTCGCGAACGTGACGGTCGCGCTGACCGGCACCGACGACCTCGGAAATCCGGTGAACGTGACCGTGACCACGCTGCCCGACGGCAGCTACAGCTTTGCCAATCTGCGGCCCGGCACCTACGCGATCACCGAGACGCAGCCCGCGGGCTTGCTCGATGGCCGCGACGCGCTCGGCACCGCCGGCGGCACGCTGGCGAATGACGCGGTGTCGGCCATCACGCTTGTCGAGGGGCAGACGGGCAGCGGTTACACGTTTGGCGAAATCGTCGCCTCGTCCATCGCCGGCACGATCTTCTCGGATCTCGACAACAACGGCGTGATTGATCCCGGCGACTCCGGTATCGGCGGCGCGGCCGTCACCCTCACCGGCACCGATGACCTCGGAAATGCGGTCGCGCTTTCCACGGGCAGCGCGCTGGACGGCACTTACGGTTTCGGCAATCTGCGGCCCGGCACTTACACCATCACCGAGACGCAGCCCGCCGGTTTCCTCGACGGCCAAAATGCCGCCGGCACGACGGGCGGCACGACGGTGAACAATCCGCTCAGCGATGTGATCTCGGCGATCACGCTGCCGGGCAACACCGCCGCGGTGAACTACCTGTTTGGCGAACTCGTCCCCGCGAGCCTCAGCGGCACCGTTTTCCACGACCTCGACAACGACGGCGTGAACGACCCCACCGACCTCCCCATCGTCGGCGCGACCGTGACGCTCACCGGCACGGACGACCTCGGCAACGCGGTCAACACCGGCACGACGACCGCCGCGGATGGCACCTACACTTTCGCCAATCTCCGCCCCGGCACCTACACGCAGACCGAGACGCAGCCCGCGGGCTACCTCGATGGCATCGACACCGCCGGCACCGCCGGTGGCACGCCCGCAAACGACACCTTCAGCGCCATCGCGCTCGCCGTCGGACAGACCGGCGGCGGCTACCTTTTCGGCGAGCGCACCTCGCCGGATCTCGTGGTCACCAAGACCGACGGCATCTCCATCGCGCTGCCCGGCGACCGGCTCACCTACACGATCACCGTCGCCAATGTCTCGCTCCAGCAGGCCGACAGCGTGACCGTCACCGACCAGTTCCCGTCGGCGCTGCAATTCCTCGGCGCCTCGAATGGCGGCACCTTCGATCCGGCCACCGGCGTCATCACCTGGAACGTCGGCGCCATCGCCGGCTCGAATGCGCAGACCGTCACGCTCACGGTCAGCGCGCGCGTCCCAGCCATCATCCCGGCGAGTCTCCGCAGCGTCACGAACAGCGTCACCGCCGCCGACATTAGCGGCCTCGACGCGACCCCGGCAAACAACACCGCCAGCGACACCGACGGCATCCCCTCGACCGCCGATCTCTACGTCCTGAAGACCGATCGACTCGAGCGCGCGAATGTCGGCGACCGCACTTCCTACACGATCACCGGCGGCAATGCCGGCGGCCGGGTCGCCGAGGGCGTGGTCATCACCGACACGCTGCCGGACGGCCTGCGCTTTGTCTCCGCGTCAAATGGCGGGCAGCTCGTGAATGGACGCGTCGTCTGGAATCTCGGCGACCTCCCGGCGGGCGCGACCTTTCAGCTCACCGTCCGCGTCGTGGTGGAAATCGCGGCGAGCGGCCGGTCGCTCGTGAACACCGTGGAAATCACCGACCGCTTCGGCTCGTTTGAAGACACCACGCCTTCCAACAACTCGGCCACCGACACCACCCAGGTCGTGACCTTCTTCGCCTTCGACGCCTTCCACAATTTCGCCCGCGACCGCGACGAGCCGCTGCTGCCCGGCCTCAGCTCACCCGATGTCACGCGCGACGCCCTCCTCCCGCTCGCCCCGATCTACAGCGGTGAGGCCGACCCCGGCTCCACGCTCGTCGTCGCGCTCTACAATGCGAAGGGCGAACGCATCGGCTCCCAAACCGTCATGGTTGATGCCGGCGGCAACTGGCTCGTCAGCTTTCCCAGCACCACGGTCCGCGACACCCCGCAAAGCGTGCAGATCACCCAGCTCAGCGCGGCCTACAGCCTGGGCGACAGCTTCGGCCACAATCTGCGCACCTACTTCTCGCCAGCGCTCAACCCCGGCCACTTCTTCGAGTCCGTCATCAACGCCGGTCTCGACGCGCGGCCCGCCCCGCTCCTCGAAGGACTCGGCCTCGAAAACCCGCTCCAACTCGGCTCCGTGAAATACGGCGGCGAACTCCTGAGCACACAATCCACCGCCAGCGGATACTGACGGCTGTTTCTGGAGGGTGTGAAAGGAGTCACCGGCCCGCGCGCCGGAGCGCCGCCTCCGGAGCCAAGCGCTCCTGCGCGAGGTCTGCAACCAGCGTGCGGACATATTTCACAGTCTCTGAAACCATCTCTCGCAAATAATGTGACTGCGGCTGCATCGGAAATCGAAGCTGTCGGTTGTGGCTCAGTGCGAGATGGGAGGATGTAGAGGCGGCTCTGTCCGCAGGACGTGCCGCCCGGGGCCGGGGACGGCGGCACGTCGCCAAAGCGCGACAGAGCCGCCTCGACACCTCCAATTGAGCCACTACCAAACTGTCACATTATTTCCGAGAGATGGTATGAGAGGGTGGATCGAAACTCACGGGTGTCATCCTGGGCCGGAACGATGCAGTTGGTGGGCGACACAGATTGCGTAACTCAGGCTTCGAGCCTGAGCCGTCGCGCGGGCACCCTGCCCGCCGGAGAGGCCCCGCATGGTGCGCCGGTGCAGCTTGGAAGGCTGCCCGACCGCTCAGGCTGGAAGCCTGAGTTACGGCGCTTCGCCTCCCCTTCAACTGCATCGTTCCGGCTGAGCGGAGTTCCGTGCGGGCCGAGGAGGCGGAGGGGAAAAGTGGGGGTTGGTCGTGGGCGAGCGAAGGTGGGACGGAACGCAGTCGAAGGATGACACGCCCTTTTGAGTTCCGGGACACCCTCTGAGAAAACGAAGGATGAGCTTGAGCCGCCGTGACTATGTTCTCCCTCCGCTCCTCCCTCGCGTTCACCGTCGCTGCCTGCCTCGCCGGCGCGGCCCTCGCACAGGAGCGGTGGGCCTCGATCCTGTGCCAGTCAGGTCCGCGCGGCGGCTGGCGGATGGCCGAACTGTCTTTCTGGAAATCAAAAAACTTCAGCCGGTGATGCAGATGAAGCTGCCATGGAACATCAACGCGGTGGACGGTGCGACCGTGCGCGGCGAGCTTGACCACACAATCAACCGGCTGCGCCCGGTTTTGGAAACCGCTCACTAAATCGAATATGAGACCGTCATTAGCCGTTACCGCTGCCCTCCTCGTCTGGTGCCTCCTCGCTCCGGATGCACTGCCACCAGCGTTTGCCGCAGACGCAGACTCACCCACGCGCGGCAGCGATCCGGCACGCCTGGCGCGGATTCGAGCGGTGAAGATGCCCGCGCTCACGGAGCCCGTCCTTTTCAACACGCCGGGCGCCGACTCGATCCTCGCGGCTCTCGAAATCTTCCCGCCGGATAATGCGTGGAATCAACTCATCGCCGACTGGCCGCTGCACCCAAACTCGAAGAATATCGTTGCTTCCGTGGGTCAGGAAAAGCCGCTGCGCTACAACCCCGACATGGCGTTCGTGCTCGTGCCGCCGGGGCAAAAGCGCGTGGAGGTAAAAATCGGCGAGTATGCGGCGGAGTCGGACGCCGGTCCGTTTCCCGTCCCGGACAGTGCGCCGATCGAA
>Ga0105044_10005376_pt1 | contig 17638 bp, 19 predicted proteins | sample MAT01_FD_78092 | JGI IMG/M metagenome (GOLD analysis project Ga0105044, IMG submission 78092) | Freshwater microbial communities from Lake Fryxell liftoff mats and glacier meltwater in Antarctica - MAT-01 | ecosystem: Environmental > Aquatic > Freshwater > Ice > Liftoff microbial mat | place...
ATCGCTCAGCAACTCCTCCAGCTTTTCGCGCCGGACGGTGCGGTCGGGTTCGGCGATCTGCAGGATGGCCAGGATGTTGTCCTCGACCGACAGCCCGCGAAAGATCGACATTTCCTGCGGCAGATAGCCGATGCCCAGCCGCGCGCGGCGATACATCGGCAGGCCGGTCACGTCGCGGCCATCGACGATGACCTGGCCGCCTTCGGGCGTCACCAGCCCGGCGATGGCATAAAAGCAGGTCGTCTTGCCCGAGCCGTTCGGCCCCAGCAGCGCCACCACCTCGCCCCGACCCAGGTCCAGGCTGACATCGCGGATCACCAGCCGCTTGCGATAACTTTTGCGCAGGCTGATCACGCGCAACCCGGCACTGCCCGCCGTGACCGTCAGGGCAGGCGTCATGGCCCGGCTTGCGCGAACACGGTGCGCACCCGGCCCTCCATCCTTGCGGTGCCTGCTGTCAGGTCCACCACCATGCGGTCGGCCGACAGGGCGCTGGCCCCCTGGGTCAGCAGAACATCGCCCGACAGGGTCAGCGTGCCGCTGGTCAGGTCATAAACCGCCTCGGCAGCCTCGGCCTGTTCGGTTGCGGTGACGAACGTCACGCCACCCGACGCCACCAGCCGCGCGATATCGCCGGTCGCCTCGTCATAGCTGACGGCCACGCGGGCTGCCGCAATGCGCATATCGCCCTGGCCGATGACGACATTGCCCGAAAACACCGCCTCGCGCGTGGTCTGATCCACGCTCAGCGCATCTGCCGTCACCTCGACCGGGGCGGTCGGGTCGGCGGTCAGCCCGCCCAGCGCGATATCGGTCTGGGCCAGCACCGGTGCGGCCAACAACAGCAGCAGGGGGGCCAGAAGGCGGATCAGGGTCACGGCACGCTCCTTGTGGTGTCGGGTTCGTATAGCAGGCGGACCCCGCCATTGAAAACCATCTGCGGCCCGTTCGGCCCCGGTCCATAGGCCATCCGCGCCGCCGTCAGCATGCCGAACGGCGCGCGCACTGCCAGCGCGCCGGCCGATTCGATCCGGTTCAGGTCCAGCCACGCGGTCAGCCCGGTGGTTTCCATCGCATAGCCCGTCGATGTGGTCAGCCGCGCCAGCCCGGTCAGCGTGATGGTGCGCGCGCGACCGTCGAATGCGCCCTCGGCGGCGGTAAGGGTCAGGCTGTCGCCGGCCAGGTTGGTCACGTCGGCCCGAAAGTCGGCGATGGCAAAGGCGTCTGGCTGGCCCGCCACGGGCCGGATCGTGTCGGCGGTGACGGTGAACACCGCGCCATCCTGTGCGATGCCCGCAAAGCTGGGCGACGCGATGCGGGGCGAGCGGGCGATATCTTCGATCCGGGCAAAGGGGATTTCGCCTGTCGTATCGCTGCGACGGGCGAACAGGAACATGGTCGACAGCAGCGCCAGCGCGGCCAGAGGCAGCAGGATCTTCGACCAGGCAATGAAACGGGAATACAGATTGTCAGGCGCGGTCATGGCATCGCCAGACTCAGGCAATCCCGGCACGCAGGCAATCGTGGATATGCAGGATGCCCACCGGCAGGCGCGAACCCGCCGGATCCACCACGAACAGGCAGGTGATCTTGCGGCTGTTCATCAGGGCCACAGCCTCGACCGCCAGTTGATCGGGGCGGATGGTGCTGGGCGCAGGGGTCATCACGTCGCCCGCCATCCGGTCGAGCAACCCGGCCATATGCCGCCGCAGGTCGCCATCGGTGACGATCCCGGCCAGCTGCCCGTCGGCATCGGTCACGCCGACCACGCCAAACCCCTTTTGGCTGATCGTCAGCAGCGCATCCGTCATCGGCGTGCGCAGCCCCGCCAGGGGCAGCGCATCGCCCCTGTGCATCAGGTCGCAAACCCGGGCCAGCCGCGCGCCCAGCTTGCCGCCGGGATGAAAGGCGGCAAACGCCTCGGGGGTAAAGTCGCGGGCCTGCATCAGCGCGATGGCCAGCGCATCGCCCAGCGCCAGCATCATCGTGGTCGATGTGGTGGGCACGATGCCGATGCCGCATGCCTCGGGCAGGTCGGGCAGGATCAGGGCGATATCGGCCTGACCGGCCAGCGTGCTGTCGGCCCGGCCCGCAATGGCGATCAGCGGGATGCCAAAGCGCCTGGTATGCGCGACCAGGTTGGCCAGTTCCGGCGTTTCGCCCGAATTCGACAGCACCAGCACCGCATCGCCGCGCGCCATCATGCCCAGATCGCCATGGCTCGCCTCGGCCGGATGGACGAAATGCGCGGGCGTCCCGGTGCTGGCAAAGGTGGCCGCGATCTTGCGCCCGACATGGCCCGATTTGCCCATGCCGCTGACGATCACCCGGCCCCGGGCCGCCAGCAGCAGGTCCACCGCCTGGGTCAGCCGGTGGTCCAGCGACTGGGCCAGGGCCGTCAACGCCGCGCCTTCATCGGCGATGACGCGGGCGGCGGTGGCCAGGTGGGGCGTGTCAGTGGGCAAAGATATCCACCTCGGGCCAGCCGACCAGGTCCAGCCGGGCGCGGGTGGGCAGGAAATCGAAGCAGGATTGCGCGATGGCCGTGCGGCCTTCACGCTCCAGCAACACCTGCAAGGCGGCTTTCAGCCGGTGCAGGTGCAGCACGTCGGACGCGGCATAGTCCAGTTGGGCGGGGGTCAGCTTGACCGCGCCCCAGTCCGATTGCTGCTGCTGTTTCGAGATGTCGATATCCAGAATGTCTTGCAGCAGGTATTTCAATCCATGCTTGTCGGTGAATGTCCGCACCAGTTTGGCCGCGATCTTGGTGCACCAGACCGGGGCCGTCTGCACGCCGAACGCCTGTTCCAGCACCGCAATGTCGAACCGGCCGAAATGAAACAGTTTCAGCACGGCCGGATCGGCCATCATCGCGCACAGGTTGGGCGCGCTGCGCTGGCCGGGGGCCACCTGCACCAGATGGCAATGGCCATCGCCGCCCGACATCTGGATCAGGCACAGCCGGTCGCGCCCGGGGATCAGGCCCATCGTCTCGCAGTCGATGGCCACCACGGGGCCAAGGGTCAACCCGTCGGGCAGGTCGTTGTGGTACAGCGTATTGGCCAAGGCGGTTTCCCTTTGCACGGGGCAGGCCTGCGGGATACAGGCCCGTCCCGGCCCGGTCAACGTCCGCGTCCCCCCTATACACCGACGGCAACTGCGCCTATGCGGCAAGCTTTCCCCGCGCGCGAGTGCCCCGATGATCCCCACCCTTGCCCAGGCCCTGACCGAACGCGGCTATGACACGCTGACCCCGGTGCAACTGGCCGTCACCGACCCCGATCTGACCGGCGCTGACCTGCTGGTATCGGCGCAGACCGGGTCGGGCAAGACGGTCGGCTTTGGCCTGGCCATCGCGCCGACCTTGCTGGGCGCTGCGGCGGCCTTCGGCCCTGCCGCAGCGCCCTTGGCGCTGGTCATCGCGCCGACGCGCGAACTGGCGATGCAGGTGCGGGCGGAGCTGACCTGGCTTTACGCCCATGCAGGTGCTGTCGTCACATCCTGCGTCGGCGGCATGGACATGCGCGCCGAACGCCGTGCGCTGGACCGGGGTGCTCATATCGTCGTGGCCACGCCCGGCCGGTTGCGCGATCACATCATGCGCGGCGGCCTGGTGATGGATGACCTGCGCGCCGTGGTGCTGGACGAAGCGGACGAGATGCTGGACCTGGGCTTTCGCGAGGATCTGGAGTTCATCCTGGCCGCAGCCCCCGCCACCCGCCGCACGCTGATGTTTTCCGCCACCGTGCCGCGTGAAATCGTGGCGCTGGCGCAAAGCTATCAGCGCGACGCGCGGCGGATCAGCACCCAGGCCGAACGTGGCCAGCACGCCGACATCGACTATCGCGCGCTGCTGGTGGCGCAGGTGGATGCCGAAAACGCCATCATCAACGTGTTGCGGTTCCACGAGGCGCGCAATGCCATCGTGTTCTGCAATACCCGCGCCATGGTCAGCCGCCTGACCGCCCGTTTCGCCAACCGGGGCTTTTCGGTGGTGGCCCTGTCGGGAGAGTTGAGCCAGGCCGAGCGGACCCACGCCCTGCAGGCGATGCGCGACGGGCGGGCGCGGGTCTGCGTGGCCACCGATGTGGCCGCGCGCGGGATCGACCTGCCCAATCTGGAACTGGTCGTGCATGCCGAATTGCCGATGAATGCCGAAGGGTTGCTGCACCGCTCGGGCCGGACGGGGCGCGCCGGGCGCAAGGGGATCAGCGCGCTGATCGTGCCGCAGAAATCGCGCCGCAAGGCCGAGCGTCTGCTGGCCGAGGCGCGGATCACCGCGCATTGGGGCCATGCCCCGTCCGCCGACGAGATCCTGCGCCGGGATGAAGAGCGTCTGCTGGCCGATCCGGTCTGGACCGATCCGATCGAAGCGGCCGAGCAGGAGTTTGTCGGCCGTCTGCTGGCCCTGCACGACCCTGCCGTGATCGCCGCCGCCTATCTGCGCCAATGGCGCGCGCGCCAGTCCGCGCCCGAGGATCTGGCCGATGCCGACGCCCCCCCCGCCCCGCGCGAGCAGCGCAGCTTTGGCCCCAGCGTGTGGTTTGCGCTGAACAAGGGCCGCAATGACCGGGCCGAAGCGCGCTGGATCCTGCCCGCGATCTGCAAGGCCGGCGGCATCACCAAAGCCGAGATCGGGGCCATTCGCATCCAGCCCGGCGAAACCTTTGTCGAAATCGCCGCCCCCGCGCTGGCCGGATTTCTGGCCCGCATCGGCCCGGCGATGACGCTGGACGACGGCCAGACCCTGCGCCGCCTGGACAGCCCGCCCGAGCAGGAGCGGCGTGCCCCCTTTGCCGCTGCCACCGCCCCGCGCCCCCGTCCCGCCCCGCGCGCGCCGCGCGATGCCGACCGCCCCGCCGGCCGCGCCGACCACCCCGCCGACCGCGCCGAGCGCCCCGCTGGCCGTGACGAGCAACCTGCCGACCGCGCCGAGCGCACCGGGCAGCGCCCCGAGGACCGCCCTCTCGAGCGCCCCGCCGACCGCGCCGGGCAGCGACCTGCCGAGCGCCCCGCCGACCGCGCCCCGCACCCCGCTGACCATGCCGAGCGAACTGCCGGGCGGCCGGCTTCACTCCCCGCCGACCGTGCCGCCGACAGCCTTGACCAATACCCTGTCCCGGCTCCCCTTGCCAAGCCGCGCAAACCGCGCGCCCTCGCTGAATCGGCTTCTGCCGCGCCGCTGGATGCCCGGGCCAGGGCTGCCGCAGTGGTCGCGGCGGCGCAGCGCAACTGGCACCCCGACATGGTGCCGCCCGAAGCGCCCAACCCCCCCAAACGCACCGGCGACGGCCGCCCCGCCAAACCGGCCAGCCCCGTCCAGTTCACCAAACGCCCCAAGCCACGCCGCCCTTAGGGCAGGCAAGCTGCCCGTCCCGACGGACCCGGACCGCGCCGCAATTGTGGGGTTTATTTGACTGCAATCTGGACACGGGTTGCCGGGGCCCCACGAAAGGGCCGAGCCTGTTTTCTGCTTCGGCGTCTTTGCAGCCATCGTCCCAAGCGTTGCATGGCGGTTGGTTCAAAAAAGAAACGACCTCGCGGTTTCTGATGCACAGATCAATATGGATCATTTGTGGATGGCGACCCTTGCCCGCCGGATCCACCGTGGTGACACCCATGCCGCAGCCGACCCCGAGCGGGCGTTTCGATCCATTGGCGACAATCACTTTCGCGGCCCGCGCGGCCAGGTCGCGTTGCCGCCCTGGACTGCGGCACCCCTGCCGCCTGCACCAGTTGTGTTGGCGCCGGTCATGCGCGGCCTTTGGTTACATTTGCAGCGTTCCGCAACCCGCGCCTTGACCATTGAGGCACGTTACCCCTGTCCGCAGGGGACGTCGCGATACAGTGTTCGGGCGAATGGTGGGGTTGACCGCACCTTGTGTTGATTTGATCGGTCGCCGGGTCTAATCCGGCCCTTGAAGTCTGTGAAAGACGGCATAGCCGTCGCTGATTCGTTTGCATTGCGAGGATACCATGCTCAGTCGCCGCCATTTCCTGGTTACTACCGCGTTGGCCACCATGGCCACCCCCGCCATCCTGCGTGCGGCGACCGATGACCCGCTGGCGCTGACCGTCACGCCCGACACGGTGATCGCCCAGGATCAGATCGTGCTGCCGCCGGTCACGGAAGGCAATTTCGCCATCCCCGAACGCTATCAGGCGCGAATCGTGCCGGTGCAGCCAGGAATGGCCCCGAACGAGATCCATATCGTCAGCCGCGCCTATCATCTGTATTTCATCCTGCCTGGCGACCGCGCCATCCGCTATGGCGTGGCCGTGGGGCAAGAGGGGCTGGGCTGGTCCGGTGCCGCCACCATCGGACGCAAGGTCGAATGGCCGAACTGGACGCCGACGCCGGAAATGATCGCCCGTGCGCCGGAACGCTACGAGCGATACAAGGATGGCATGCCCGGCGGCCCGAACAACCCGTTGGGGGCGCGGGCGATCTATTTTTATCAGGGCGACCTTGATACCGCGATCCGGGTGCATGGCACACTGGAGCCGACCTCGATCGGGTCCAATGCGTCCAACGGCTGTTTTCGCATGTACAACAGTCATGTGATCGATCTTTATGCCCGGGTTCCGCTGGGGACGCGCGCATTTGCCTATGCCTGATGGCCGGGGGGTGATTCCGCCCGGCAACATCCCGCTGCAATCATGAACCGGGGGCCGCGACCGCTGCGGCCTTTGGCGGATTGTCATGCTAGGGTCGCCGACAGGACGTTTCAGCAAAGTGGAGCCCCGGCCATGCAATCGCGTCGCACGTTTCTGACCACCCTGACCGCTGCCACCCTGGCCGCCCCGGCCCTGCTGGCACAGAATGTCTATCGGTTCCCCTATGAATGGCTGCCGACCGACATCCCGGTCAATCCCGGCCTGGCGCCGGGGATAATCCATGTCCATGTCGCTGCGACCTGGCTGTATCTGACGCTGGGCGACGGGGTTGCCCGCCGCTACAAGACCGCCGTCGGTGCCGCAGGGCGCAATTTCACCGGCTCGGCCCGGGTCGCGCGCAAGGCCGAGTGGCCAAGCTGGACGCCGACCGCCAGCATGATCGCCGCCGAGCCGGAGGTTTATGGCCCCGTCGCCGGCGGCCTGCCGGGCGGGGATGAACGCAACCCGCTGGGGTCGCGTGCACTGTATCTGTATCAGGGCAGCCGCGACACCTATTACCGCATCCACGGCACGCCACAGCCCTGGACCATCGGGCAAAGCTTTTCCTCGGGCTGCATCCGCATGCTGAACGACCATGCAATAGACCTGTACGACCGCACCCCGCTGGGCACGGAAGTCATCGTGATGTGATCACGAGCCAGCAGCCCAATCCTTGAACGCTTGCCCCCAATCAGGGTGCCAGCGCGACAGGGCAGGGCGATTCTCGATCAGGTCGCCCGCCGCCCAGGCGACGCGCTTTTCGTCGATGTCGCGGCTTACCTCGTTGTCGGGGCAAAGGATGTAGAAATCGCCCCGTTCCAGACTGTTCAGCATGAAGGCCACAGTCTGATCCGGATGCCAGGCACCCGCAGGCTTTTCCGAACCCTGCGCGGCAGTCAATCCGGTATGCACCCAGCCGGGGATCAGCAGATGCGCGCTGACCCGGCAGCCGGGCGTGTTGCGCAATTCGTGCGCCAGCGCCTCGGTACAGGATTTCACCCCGGCCTTGGACACGTTATAGGCCGGGTTGCCGGGCGGGGTGGTGATGCCCTGCTTGGACCCGGTGTTGACGATGATCGCAGGTTCGCCATGCGCGATCATGGTCGGCGCAAAGGCCATCGTGCCGTGGATCACGCCCCACAGGTTGACGCCCAGCGTGCGCACCCAGGCGTCGGGCCCCGACAGCGTGCTGGACGGCACACCGATGCCGGCATTGTTCATCAGCACGGTGACGGGCGGCATATGGCGCGCGATGATTGCCGCGGCTGCGGTCATCGCCGCCGCGTCCGCCACATCCGCCGCCACCGCCCGCGCGCCGCTGGACGCAAGGTCAGCCGCCGCACGATCCAGCGCAGGGCCTGGCAAATCGACCAGCGCCACGATCATGCCCCGCCCCGCCAGCGTCCGCGCTGCGGCAAGGCCGATGCCGCTGGCCGCGCCGGTGATCACAGCGGTGCGGCCTTTGGTGATCGCAGGGATCATGGCGCGGTCCTTGTTGCTATGCAGGCAGTCTGGTCGTGCGCAGATAGGGCAGGACGGTCGTGTAGTCACCATATTTCGCGTGTGCCGCCTCGTTCGACACCGCCATGGGAATGATGACGTCATCGCCGACATTCCAGTTGGCCGGTGTCGCCACGCCCTTGCCATTGGCCGTCTGCAACGCGTCCAGCGCGCGCAGCACCTCGGCAAAGTTGCGGCCCACGTTCATCGGATAGGTCATCGACAGTTTCAGCTTCTTGTCCGGCCCGATGATGAACACCACCCGCACGGTGGCAGTATCGTTCGGCGTCGCTTTCTCGGGCAAGTAAGCCTCGGCCGGCAGCATGTCGAACGCCTTGGACATCGTCAGGTCGCGGTCGGCCACGATGGGAAATGTCGGCGTTGCCCCGCCGGCCACCGCGATATCGGCCTTCCAGCGCACATGTTCGGCCACGCCATCGACGGAAATGCCCATCACCTTGGTGCCGCGCGCCGCCCATTCATCGGCCAGCCGGGCGACGGCGCCGAATTCGGTGGTGCAGACCGGAGTGAAATCCTTGGGGTGGGAAAACAGGATCGCCCAGCCGTCGCCGATCCAGTCATGCAGGGTGATCGGGCCCTGGTCCGTCTCGACCGTCAGGTTCGGGATCGTGTCGTTGATGCGCAGGGCCATGTCGTGCTCCTTCGTTGCGGTGTCGCGGCCCGGGGGTCGCCCGCCGCGTCTGAACGGTATATAAAGCGTCAACCGCCGTCGCGCCATCGCGACGGATGCGAACAGCTATGCAAAACCTGCATGTCGGAGGACAGAACATGATCGAAAAGCGCGCCTTTTACATCAATGGCCGTTGGGTCGCCCCGGCCCAGGGCCGCGATTACCATGTCATCAACCCCTCGACCGAGGAACCCTGCGCCGTGATCTCGCTGGGCGATCAGGCCGATACCGATGCCGCCGTCGCCGCCGCCAAGGCCGCGTTTCCCGCCTGGGCCGCCACCGCCCCGGCCGAACGCAAGGCGCTGTGTGCCCGCATCCTGGACCAATACAACCGCCGCGCCGAAGAGATGGCGCAGGCGATCAGCCTGGAAATGGGCGCGCCGATCCGGATGGCGCGGGACGACCAGGCCCCTTGCCTGTCGTGGCATCTGGAAAACTTTCTTGTCGCCTTTGACCAGATCGACTTTTTCAAACCGATGGGCCATCGCTCCAAGGCGCATCTGTCCTACGAACCCATCGGCGTCGTCGGCCTGATCACGCCGTGGAACTGGCCGATGAATCAGGTGACGCTGAAGGCGATCCCGGCGCTGCTGGCGGGCTGCACCGTGGTGCTGAAACCCTCCGAACAGGCGCCGCTGTCGTCGCTGCTGTTTGCCGAACTGGTGCATGACGCGGGCGCGCCTGCGGGCGTTTTCAATCTGGTGAACGGCGATGGCATCGGTGTCGGCAGCCAACTGTCCGCCCACCCCGATGTCGAGATGATCTCGTTCACCGGTTCCACCCGCGCCGGTCGCGCGATCAGCCGCACTGCCGCCGACACGCTGAAACGTGTCACGCTGGAACTGGGCGGCAAGGGGGCCAACCTGATCTTCGCCGATGCCGATGACGCCGCCGTCCAGCGCGGGGTCGAGAATTGTTTCAGCAATTCGGGTCAGTCCTGCAACGCGCCGACCCGGATGCTGGTCGAACGCAGCGTCTATGACCGCGCCGTCGATATCGCGCGCGACACCGCGCTGGCCACCCGCGTCGGCCCGTCCGATCAGGAGGGCGGCCATATCGGCCCGGTGGTGAACCGGCTGCAATGGGACAAGATCCAGGGGTTGATCGAGGCCGGGATCAAGGAAGGCGCGCGGCTGGTCGCCGGCGGCCTCGGGCGGCCCGAGGGGCTGAACAAGGGCTTTTTCGTGCGCCCGACGGTGTTTGCCGATGTGAAACCCGGCATGACGATCGAGCGCGAAGAGATCTTTGGGCCGGTCCTGTCGATCATCCCCTTTGATACCGAGGAGGAAGCCGTACGGATCGCCAACGACACCGCCTATGGGTTGACCAATTATGTCCAGACCCGCGACGGCGCGCGGCGCAACCGGCTGGCGTTGCAACTGAAAGCCGGGATGATCGAGATGAACGGGCGGTCCTTGGGGCGTGGCGCGGCTTTTGGCGGCATCAAGGCCAGCGGCCGCGCCCGTGAAGGCGGCGTCTGGGGGATCGAGGAGTTTCTGGAGATGAAGACGATTTCCGATTGGGACACGACAGTCGCGGTCAGGGCGGCGGAATAGCATGATGATCTAGGGGCTGGGCAGGGCCGGGGCTTCAGGCAGGACCGACCGCGATCCAATGTGAGAAACTGCACAGAACCGGTGCGAAAACCCGCGTTTTGTGCGCGCTGTTCGCGCGCTATCTGGCTTGGCAGATTGTCCAGACAGGAAAACCGCCATGCTGCACCAGATCAAGGGCCTGCATCACGTCACCGCCATGGCCTCGTCGGCGGCCGACAATAACGCCTTCTTCACCCGCGTCCTGGGCCTGCGCCGGGTCAAGAAGACGGTGAACTTTGACGCGCCGGATGTCTATCACCTCTATTATGGCGATGGCGCGGGCACGCCCGGCACGGTGATGACCTGTTTCCCCTTCCCCCGCGCCGCCCGGGGCCGTCGCGGCGCGGGCGAGGTCGGCGTGACCGCTTTCGCCATCCCGCAAGGGAGCCGCGCCGCCTGGGGCGAGCGACTGGCGAGCTTCGGCATCAAGGGCATTGCGCTTGACACCCGCTTTGGTGCCGACCGGCTGCTGTTTGACGGGCCGGATGGCGAACGCCTGGCCTTGGTCGAGGTCGAGGGCGACCCGCGCGCGCCGTGGCCCGGCGGCGGCGTGGCCGACGCCATCGCGATTCGCGGCTTTCACAGTGCGGAACTGACGTTGCAGGATACCGCCGCGATGGCCGAGCTTCTGGGCTTCATGGGCTATCAGATCACCGACCGGGCCGATGGCCTGACCCGGTTCCGCGTGCCGGGCGGCAACGGGGCCGATGTGGTCGACCTGCGCCGCGATCCGACCGCCGTGCCCGCCACGCAAGGTGCCGGTTCCGTTCATCACCTCGCCTTTGCCGTCGCCAACCGCGCCCGGCAGTTGGAGGTGCGCGAGGCGCTGAAGGATACCGGTTGGCAGGTCACCCCGGTGATCGACCGCGACTATTTCTGGGCGATCTACTTTCGCACCCCCGGCGGCGTCCTGTTCGAGGTGGCCACCAACGAGCCCGGCTTTGCCCGCGACGAGGATCCCGCTCATCTGGGACAGGCGCTGATGCTGCCCGGCCAGCACGAACATCTGCGCGCCCGGCTGGAACGGTCGCTGCAACCCCTGGGGCGCTGAGTCGATGACCTGTCACGCCGCTCGCAGCATCGGGCAACCCGGCGCGCCGCTGATCCTGACCTTTCATGGCACCGGCGGGACCGAGGATCAGTTTCACGGCCTCGCCAGTCAATTGATCCCCGGCGCGCATGTCGCCTCGCCCCGGGGCGATGTCAGCGAAGGCGGCGCGCTGCGGTTCTTTCGCCGCACGGCCGAGGGCGTCTATGACATGGCCGACCTGGCCCGCGCCAGCGCCAGGATCCGCGCCTTCGTGGCCGGGGAGGCACGGCGCACCGGCGCAACCCGCGTCATCGGTCTGGGCTATTCCAACGGGGCCAATATCCTGGCCGCGACGGCCTTTGACGCGCCGGGCCTGTTCAGCGACCTGATCCTGCTGCACCCGCTGATCCCGTTCACCCCCGCCCCGCAGCCCGGGCTGAAAACCACCCGCATTCTGATCACCGCAGGCCAGCGCGACCCGATCTGCCTGCCCGCCCTGACCCGCGCCCTGTCCGACTGGTTCCGCGCCCAGGGCTCACCCGTGACCGATCACTGGCATCCCGGCGGCCACGAGATCCGCCCCGATGAACTGGCCGCCGTGCAGACTTTCCTTCTCTGAATCCTGTTCATTTTCTGTCCCCAAATATCCCGGGGGGAGGAGCGGAGCGACGGGGGGCAGAGCCCCCGTTCTTTCTGTCAGAACGGTGCCGCCTGGCTGACCTTGGTCCAGCGCCCGCCATCAGGGTGACGAAACTCCAGCCGCTCGGCATGCAGCATCAGGCGCGGATGCTCGCGCGCCGGGCCGGTGGCATAGAACGGATCGCCCAGGATCGGATGGCCCAGCGCCAGCATGTGCACCCGCAACTGGTGCGACCGCCCGGTGCGCGGCATCAGCCGCACCCGGCTCTCGTCGTCGCCCCGCTTCAGCGCCTGCCATTCGGTCAGCGCCGGGCGGCCGTTCTGGTGATCGACCTTCTGCAACGGCCGGTTCGGCCAGTCGATGCACAACGGCAGGTCGACCACACCCTCGGCCTGCTCCATCCGGCCCCAGACCCGGGCCAGGTAGGTCTTTTTCGGCACCCGTTCCTCGAATTGCCAGGACAGATGGCGCTGCGCCAGGGGGGTCAGGGCAAAGATCATCACGCCGGATGTATCGCGGTCCAGCCGGTGCACCAGCAGCACGGTGGGAAACACCCGTGCCAGCCGGGCGATCAGGCAATCGGCCAGATGCGCGCCCTTGCCCGGCACCGACAGCAGGCCCGCCGGCTTGTTCACCAGCACCACCTGATGATCGTCATGCAGGATATGCAGCGGCCCTTCCGGCGGGGCATAGGGCGTGCCCTGCGCCGCCGGGTTCAAGGGCTGGTCATCGTCCAAGGCGGCTCCCACGGCCAAGGCGGGCCTGCCCCGCCATCGTGCAACCCTGACGGCACGAATCGCCAACGGGTGCAAGCGTCGCGCGGCGCTTGCCGGCGCGCGCCCCCGTCACAGGATCAGCCGGTCCGGCTGAAAGATGCCGCCTGTCACCGACCCCAGCGCGACCGCCCGACCCTGATCCCTGACCCAGCAGGGCCCCTCCGGTGCATCCAGCGCAATCGGATTGCCATGCCGCAACCGCGCCAGCCCCTCTGCCGGGCAATCATGCCCCGCCACCCCGGCCAGCGCGATTTCCGTCGGTTGCAACCAGTCCAGCAGCGCGGGCGTGCCTGCCAGCCGGTCCAGCGTCGGGTAGTCGATCCCCTGCGCCGCCCGGAACGGCCCCGACCATTCCCGCCGCAGCCACACCACATGGCCAAGGCATCCCAGCATCGCCCCCAGATCCCGCCCGATGGCGCGGACATAGCCGCCCTTGCCGCAGACCATCTCCAGTTCGGCATGATCGGCATCGGGCCAGCCCGTCACCTCCAGCCGCGCCACGTGCAGCGGGCGCGCGGCCAACTCCACCGCCGCGCCCGCCCGGGCAAGGACATAGGCCCGCACCCCGTCCACCTTGACGGCGGCATAGGCGGGCGGCACCTGCAGGATATCGCCCCGGAACGCAGGCAGAGCGGCACCTGCGGCGTCACGCGTCGGGCGCAGCCCCGACAAGGCGATCAGTCGCCCCTCGGCATCGTCGGTGTCGGTCTGCTGCCCCCAGCGGACCAGGAACCGATAGCACTTCAGCCCGTCCGCGACAAAGGGCACCGTCTTGGTCGCCTCGCCCAGCGCCACGGCCAGCACGCCGGTTGCCGCCGGGTCCAGCGTGCCCGCATGCCCCGCCTTGGCCGCGTCGAACGCGCGTTTCACCCGCGCCACCACGGCGGCCGAGCTTGGCCCCGCCGGCTTGTCCACCACCACCCAGCCGGAAATCGGCCTGCCTCCCTTGCGCGCCATCCCTACTGCGCCACGATGCCGACAATCGGCCCCATCGCGGCACCCCAATCGGCCCGGCCCAGCCCGGGCGCGTACAGCCGCGAGATCGAGCCGTCGAAATACAGCGCATTCCCCAGCGCCAGCCCGTCACGGAACAACAGCGCGAACTGGTAGAACGTCACCGGCTGGTTCGAGATCGCGAACACCACCCGGCCCCCACCGGCCCCCACCCCGTTGCGGATATTGCGAAACGTGCTGTCGGGCAGAAAGCGCGGATGCAGGGCGCCGTCGATCACCAGCATCGGGCCGGACTGGCTGGCATAGCGGCAATCGGGCGGGGCGGCGGCAAAGGCCAGCGTCTCGACCACCCGCGCCCAGCCATCGCCGATGCAAAGCACCCCATTCGGCAACAGCCCGAAATTGTCCGCGCTGTCGGCGGTCAACAAAGGGGTTTCTGCAATGCCATCTTCGACATACAGGCCCACGGGCCGCCGGTCGGGATGATACATGCCGGCATTCATCGCAAAGGCCAGCGGCCCTGTGGCCCGCTCGACGGCAGTAAACTCTTCATAGGGCTGGCCATCCGCCCCGCGCAGGAACAGGCGCAGGTCCTCGCGCGCCGGATCAACCGTGCAAATGGTAAAGGCGGCATCCAGATAGGTGATGTCGCTGCATTCCACCGCGCCCGCCGCCCCGGCCCAGACGCCGAGCGCCGCAGTCAACGCCAACGCCGCGCGGATCAATCGCCCTTGTCCTTGACAGACGGATCCGCATCGGGCGCGCCGTCCAGATCCTGGCGCACATGCGCATCGGCGAACAGCCGCTGGGTGGCGTCGATCCGGTCATAGGTCTCGTCGATTTCGAACTTCAGATCGGGGACATATTTCAGCGACAGCCCCTTGCCCACCGCGCGGCGCAGTTCGGCCCGGTTGCGTCGCAGCGCCTCCAACGCTTGCGGACGCTGCTGGCCGCCCAAAGGCAGGATATAGGCCGTCGCCCATTTCAGATCGGGCGAGGCGCGAACCTCGCCCACCGTATAGGAAAACCGCGCCAGATCGGGGTCGTGGATATCGCCCCTGATCAGCACGTCCGACAAGGTGCGCCGGATCAGTTCGCCGACGCGCAACTGGCGCTGTGACGGGCCGCCGCCGTCCTGGGTGCGTGGTTTGCTCATGCCGCGCAACCTAAAGGCTGCGACGGCGCGGCACAAGCAAGGGCTTTGCCACGCCGCCCGGGGCCTGTATCTGAGCCCGTATCTCGGCCCGTATCTCGGCCCGTATCTCGGCCCGTATCTCGGCCCGTATCTGGGCCAGAACCGGGGCCAGAACCGGGGCCAGAACCGGGGCCAGGATCGCGGCCTGCCTCTGCGGCCGCAGACATAGGGAGCGGACATGACCGACAGACCGGGAATCGTGGTGACGGGCGTGTCAGGCCGCATGGGCCAGATGCTGGCGGGATTGCTGCGCGACCATCCCCGTGCGCGCCTGGTCGGCGCGGTGGAACGCGAGGGCCATCCCTGGATCGGGCAGGACCTGGGCACCGCGCTGGGTGGCATGGCCCTGGGCGTGACGGTAACGGATGATGCGGTGGCGGCGATTGCCCTGGCGCAGGCGGTGATCGACTTTACCACGCCTGCCGCCACCTTGGGCTTTGCCGTGCTGGCGGCGCAGGCGCGCGCGGTGCATGTGATCGGCACCACCGGACTGTCCGCCGCCGACCTGTTCGCGCTGGCCGCCGCTGCCCGCCATGCGGTGATCGTGCGGGCGGGAAACATGAGCCTGGGGGTCAACCTGCTGCTGGCCCTGACCCGCAAGGTGGCGCAGGCGCTGGACCCCGACTGGGATATCGAGATCGTCGAGGCGCATCACCGCGCCAAGGTGGATGCGCCCTCGGGCACCGCGCTGATGCTGGGTCAGGCGGCAGCGGAAGGGCGCGGCATCGCGCTGGATGATGCGACCGTCAGCGGGCGCGATGGCCATACCGGCGCGCGGCCCGTCGGAGCCATCGGGTTCAGCGCGATCCGGGGCGGCGACATCGTCGGCGAACATGACGTGATCTTTGCCGGCGCGGGCGAGCGGATCGTTCTGCGCCACATCGCCACCGACCGCGCGATCTTTGCCCGGGGCGCGATCCGCGCCGCGCTGTGGGGGCAGGACCAGCCGCCGGGCGAATACGACATGCGCGACGTGCTGGGCCTGACCTGACGGCGCGGCGCGGGCCCGATCACGATTGCCGTGATCGGGCCCGCGCCACTTGATCCACATTGTCAGTTGCGGCGTAATGCCAGCGATTGAAAACCACGGTGCCTGCCGATGTTGACCCGCCTTGTGCTTTGCCTTGCCGCCCTGGTGCCTCTGTCCGCCCTGGCCCCCTTGCCTGCGCTGGCCGAGGAGTTTCAGCCCGTGACCGCCGAAGCCGCGTTTCTGGCGTTGGTCGAGGGCAGGCAGTTGCGGATAGGTCTGCTGGGCTTGGGCCTGCAGATCGGCAGCGGCGGCCAGATTACCGGCCGTGCCGCCGGGCAGGACATCACCGGCACCTGGGTCTGGCAAGACGGGTTCTTTTGCCGAGAGATGGCTTGGGGCAGTAACGCGATCCCGTATGACTGCCAGTTGGTCGAGGTGAAGGGAAGCAATGAAATCCGCTTCACCGTCGATCGGGGCGTTGGCGATGACGCAACCTTTGTCATCCGCTGAGGCCCCGCGTTCAGGCCGCTTTCCCGGTCGCCGACAACTGGTCTGACCGCGCGATGCAACGCAAGACCCAGTCGCGGATCAGCGGGTCATCGGGCGTTGCTTCGGGGAAATAGCCATAGGGCGAATGCACCAGAATGTCCGCCGCGCTGTAGGTTTGCCCCAACAGCCAGGGCCCCTTTTCCAGTGCGGCGCGCAGGCGGGCCACGACCTCGTCCGGGCCGCGCATCGCGGCGGTCAGCCAGGGATGGCTGAATCCGCCGGCCTGCATCGTCAACACCGGCTCCATCGCCGCATGATACCAGACCATCCAGGCCAGATACTCACCCCAAAGCGGATCGCCAACAACGGGGGCCATGCCGCGATCGGGGAACAGGCTGGTCAGATAGACCATGATCGCGCCCGTTTCGGTGATCAGACGGCCATCATGGATCAGGCACGGCACCTTGCCTTCGGGATGCGGATTGGCCGGGTCGCGCTGGCCGGTGCCGTCCATGCGGGGGATGGTGACAAGTCGGGTCTCGATCTGGTCCTGCAGTCCCATCGCGGTGACCAGTGCGGCAACACGACTGGAACGGCTTTTGGGGCTGTGGAAAAACGTCATCATGGCAGGGGGTCCTTTCGGGGTTGGTCGTCAGCGACAGGCTGGTTATGCTGCCTTCATCCTGACAGTTTCCGGCAGGAGGATACCTTGCCCCGGTCTGACCGCCTGTTTCGCCTGCTGCACGCCATGCGAACCTTGCCCGCCCCCATCACCGCCGCCCGTCTGGCCGAGGTGACCGAGGTTTCTGTCCGCTCGATCTACCGCGATATCGGGGCCTTGCGGGCTGCCGGGGCGCGGATCGAGGGCGAGGCGGGTTATGGCTATGCCCTGGCCGAGGACCCCGCTTTGCCGCCGCAAAGCTTTACCCGGATCGAGATCGAGGCGCTGTTGCTGGGTCTGGCCGAGGCGGGCAACTCCGGCGACGCCGAAATCGCTGCCGCCGCCGAGACCGCGCAGGCCAAGATCATCGCCCGCCTGCCCGAACGCCAGCAGCGCGAGGCGGCCCATGCGGTGCAGTTCGTCTACCGCGCCGACCGCCGGCAGGTGCCCCAGCGCGACATTGCCGCCATCCGCGCGGCC
>Ga0105044_10005377_pt1 | contig 17635 bp, 16 predicted proteins | sample MAT01_FD_78092 | JGI IMG/M metagenome (GOLD analysis project Ga0105044, IMG submission 78092) | Freshwater microbial communities from Lake Fryxell liftoff mats and glacier meltwater in Antarctica - MAT-01 | ecosystem: Environmental > Aquatic > Freshwater > Ice > Liftoff microbial mat | place...
CACCCCCATTGCCGGATCTTCGCTTTCCGCCTGTGCAGAGACCTATTTTGCGCAATCGGAGCAGTTGCCGACCCGCTTTGCTGTGAGCTTCGGGAAGAGCCAAATGCCTGGGGAGGAGCCGCACTGGCGGGCCGGGGGCGTGATGTTGCAGCACATGCCTGTGGTGGGAGGCGAAGTTTCCGCAGCCGAAGGAACCGGCGAAGGCGGGCTTTTGAGCCATGCGGACATTCTGTCGGGAGATGCGTCTGAAAACTGGACGCGGGCAAACATACTGCTCGACACGGTCGAAGAACTGGAGCTGATCGGCCCGAGTGTGGCGCCGACTGACCTTCTGCTGCGTTTGTTCCATCAAGAAGGCCCGCGGGTCTTCGAGGCGCAGGCGGTACGCTTTGGCTGCTCCTGCTCGGCTGACAAGGTGCGCAGCGCGATGTCGATCTACAGCCGCAAGGACATTGCCCACATGACGACGCCTGCGGGTGTGGTTACGGCCGATTGCCAGTTCTGCGGCGCCCACTACGAATTGGACCCCGAGACACTGGGGTTTGAGGCAACAAGGAATGTCTGACGCGGTTGCCTCGCTGCGGCGTGCTCTGGCGCGACCTGCGGGGGAATCGTCCGATTTCGATCTGAACCCGGGGCTTGTGCTGCCCGAGGGACGCGTGCTGCGCCCTGCGGCTGTGCTGGTCGCAGTCTGGTTGCGGCCCGGAGGGGCGGAGCTGATCCTGACCAAGCGCGCCTCGCATCTGAAGCACCATCCGGGGCAGATCGCCTTCCCCGGCGGCAAGGTCGACGCGCAGGACGCAGGGCCAGAGGCCGCCGCACTGCGTGAGGCGCAAGAGGAGGTGGGCCTGCCGCCCCGCGCGGTAGAGGTGCTTGGCCACTTGCCCGCCCATGAAACGGTCACCGGCTTTAGTGTGGTGCCGATCCTCTCGGTGGTACGGCAGGGGTTTGACCCGGTGCCCGAGGCAGGCGAGGTGGCAGAGGTTTTTACAGTGCCGCTTGACCATGTGCTCAAGCCCGCGAATTTCGCCATCGAGCGGCGGCGTTGGCGGGGGGAATGGCGAAGCTACTATGCCCTGCCATATGGTGCTTATTACATCTGGGGTGCCACTGCGCGCATTCTGCGGGGGCTGGCCGGACGGTTCGCGCCATGAAGGTCTCAGGCGCGTGGCTCAGCGATTCCGGGGCGCAGGGCTTGTGTCGCGCGCTGGAGGGAGCGGGGCATCAGGCGCTGTTCGTGGGGGGATGCGTGCGCAATGCCCTCATGGGCGTTTCGGTGGCAGACCTTGATATGGCAACCGACGCATTGCCCGAAATCGTCTCTGTGCTAGCGGAAAAGGCCGGGTTTCGGGTGATCCCCACAGGCCTCCAGCATGGTACGGTGACCGTCATGGCAGACGGTTCGCCTTTGGAAGTCACGACCTTTCGCCGCGATGTTGAAACCGACGGGCGTCATGCGTTGGTGGCTTTTGCAGCGTCGGTTGCTGAAGACGCAGCGCGGCGCGATTTCACGATGAACGCGCTTTATGCCGACCGGCATGGCATGGTGATCGACCCCCTCGGCGGGATACTAGATCTGAGGGCGCGGCGGGTGCGGTTCGTGGGCGACCCTGAACGCCGCATTCGCGAGGATTACCTGCGCATCTTGCGGTTTTTCCGGTTCCACGCGCTTTACGGCGACCCGGACGGCGGTCTCGACGCTGAGGGCCTGTCCGCCTGCGCGGCATTGGCCGAAGGGATGAACCAGTTGTCGGCCGAGCGCGTAGGGGCCGAGATGCGCAAGCTTCTGGCGGCCGCCGACCCTGCTCCTGCGGTTTCGGCGATGGCGCAGGCGGGGGTGCTGGCGCGCATTCTGCCGGGGGCGGATCCGCGTGCGCTGGCGCCTCTGGTGTACCTTGAAGGCGGGGCCGATCCGGATTGGCTGCGCCGTCTGGCGGCTTTGGGCGGCGCGGAATTAGAGGACCGTTTGCGCCTGTCACGTGCCGAGTCGCGGAATCTGGCGGCCATGCGCGACGCAGCGGGGGGCATGGAGTCGGCGGCTGCTTTGGGTTGGCGATTGGGTCCGAAGCGTGGGGCAGATGCCCAGTTGCTGCGAGCGGCGCTGATGGAGCAGCCCTTGCCCACAGGCTGGCTGGCGGCCAGTGCCCGCGGGGCCGCAGCGCATTTTCCCGTCACTGCCGCCGATCTGATGCCGGACCTGCAAGGCGAAGCCCTCGGGCGACGGCTGCGCGAGATCGAGGTCCGCTGGTTGGCCAGCGACCTGACGCTTTCGCGTGCGGATCTGCTGGCCTGAGGTTTCCCTCGCCCGCAAACCGGGCTATATGCCCCTCACATTCCAGGAGGCGCCCGCGATGTTTCGCATCTTTGAAGGCCTCGTGGACCCTTACGGTCCCTACGAGCAGACTGACACGCCGCCGCGGCGGCTCTGGCCATACTTGAAGGAATTTGTGCGCCCCTTCCGGGGGGTTTTTGCTGCGACGGGTGTCTTGTCGGTGATCGGCGCCTTCGCCGATGTGGCAATGATCTGGTATGTGGGACGGATCGTCGACCTGCTGACTGCCGCAGCTCCGGACGAGGTCTGGGCGAGCCATGGCGTGGAATTCGTGTTGGTGGCGTTGGCAATCCTCTTTCTGCGGCCGGTCATTCTGGTGGCGAATGTCGCGCTGTTGCATAATACCATCCTGCCGAATTTCAGCACGATGATCCGCTGGCGGGCGCACCGGCACGTGATCCGCCAGCCGGTGGGCTGGTTTGAGAGCGACTTTGCCGGACGCATCGCGAACCGGATCATGCAGACCCCGCCCGCCGCGGGCGACGCGGTGTTTCAGGTTTTCGACGCGATGGCCTTTGCCTCGGTCACTGTGGTCGGTGCCGCTATCCTGCTGACCGAGGCGGACCCGCGACTGCTGCTGCCATTGCTGGTGTGGCTGGTGCTTTATGCGGCACTTGTGCGCTGGACAGTGCAGCGAGCGGGGCCTGCGTCCAAGGCTTCCAGTGACGCGCGCTCTGCGGTGACAGGGCGGGTGGTTGATGCCTATACGAACATTCATTCGGTAAAGCTGTTTGCGCATCACGACAACGAAATCGCTTATGCCAAAGAAGCCATCGAGCATGCGCGAACGACGGTTCAGACCGAGATGCGAATTGTTACCAAGATGGACTTCGCGCTGACCATGCTGAACGGGTTCCTGATTGTGGCAACGATCGGCTGGGCAATTCTGTTATGGTATCAAGGCAGTGCAAGCGTGGGCACGGTGGCCGCCGCATCCGCGCTCGTGCTGCGGCTGAACAACATGACCTACTGGATCATGTGGTCATTCACCTCGCTGGTGCAGGCGCTCGGCGTCGTACAGGAGGGGATGGAAACGATCGCCCATCCGATCCAGCTGGTGGACAAGAACGCCGCCGAGCCGCTGGAGTTCCGGGAGGGGCTGATCCGGATCGAGAACATCTCGCACCACTACGGGCGCGGGTCCGGCGGGCTGCAATCGCTGAACCTAACAATCCGCCCCGGTGAAAGGGTGGGCGTTGTCGGCCGCTCCGGTGCCGGGAAATCGACTTTGGTGAAGTTGATGCTGCGGTTTTACGACACCGAAAGCGGGCGGATCCTGATCGACGGTCAGGATATTGCGCAGGTCACGCAGGATAGCCTGCGCCGCCAGATCGGGATGGTGCAGCAGGACAGCAGCCTGATGCACCGTTCGGTGCGCGACAACCTGCTTTACGCCCGCTCCGACGCGACAGAGGCCGAGATGATCGCGGCGGCTAAAAAGGCCGAGGCGCATGAGTTCATCCTTGCCTTGCAGGATCCTGAAGGGCGCACGGGCTATGACGCCCATGTGGGCGAGCGGGGGGTGAAGCTTTCGGGCGGGCAGCGGCAGCGGGTGGCGCTTGCGCGGGTGATCCTGAAGGACGCGCCGATCCTGATCCTCGACGAGGCCACCTCGGCGCTGGATTCTGAGGCCGAGGCACTGATTCAGGAGTCTCTCTACGGTCTGATGGCCGGCAAGACGGTAATCGCGATTGCCCACCGGTTGTCAACCATCGCCGCGATGGACCGGATCGTGGTCTTGGAGGATGGTCGCATCGCCGAAGAAGGCACGCATGGGGAACTATTGGCGCGGGGGGGGCTTTATGCCCGGTTCTGGGCGCGCCAATCCGGCGGGTTCATCGGGCTGGAGGATGCTGCCGAATGAAAGCACTGATGCGCCTTGGCGGTCTGATCGACGCGTTCCGTCCGGCGGAAGGAAATCCCCCGCAGACCTTGCAGGCCTTCATGAACTGGAGCCTGAAGGGGTCATGGCCCATGCTGTGGGTCGCAGGGCTGTTGTCAGGTATCGCGGGCGCGACCGAAGTTATCTCGGCCCTGATCCTCGGCTGGGTGATTGATGCCACGCTCGCAACGGGGCCGGAGCGGTTCTTTTCGGATCATCTGGGACTGGTGGCCGCGTTCCTCGTGTTTTACCTCATCCTGCGGCCGCTGTCCTTTGGCGTGTCGTCGGCGTCGAACTCGATCATCGTTGGTCCGAACGTGATGCCGCTGGTGCTGAGCCGGTTGCACCGCTGGACGCTGGGGCAGGCGGTCACCTTCTTTGACAACGACTTTGCCGGCCGCATCGCGCAAAAGCAGATGCAGGCAGCGCGGGCGATTACCGATGTGGCGACCGAAATCATCAACACTGTGTTCTTTGCGCTCGCCTCCGTCGTAGGTTCGATCCTTCTTCTTGTTGCCATCGACGCCTGGCTTGCCGTTGCGCTGGCGGTCTGGCTTGTGGCCTATGTGCTGCTCATCCGGTATTTCATGCCGCGGGTGCGTGAGAATTCGGCGGCGCGGGCCGGAGCTCGGGCGATGGTGTCGGGTCAGGTCGTGGATACGATCACCAACATCAAGACGGTAAAGCTGTTTGCCCATGCTGCGTTCGAGGACCGGGTAGCCCTGAAGGCGATGGAGGTGTTCCGCGACCGCAGCCTGGAGTTCGGCGTGATCTCCACCTGGTTCCGGCTCAGCCTTATGACACTGGCGGGGGTGTTGCCGGTGTTCCTGATCGGCGGCACGGTGGTCTTGTGGCAATACGGTATGGCGACACCCGGGGATATTGCGGCCTCTGGCGCCATTTCGCTGCGGATTGCGCAGATGTCGGGCTGGGTCAGCTTTACGCTGATGTCGATCTACACGTCGGTCGGCGAGGTGGAGGATGGCATGCGCACCCTTACCGTGCCGCACCAGCTGGCCGATGCCCCGGATGCGGTGGACCTGCCGCGGGTGCGGGGCGAGATCCGCTACGAGGGCGCAAGCTTTGCCTATGGGCGTAAACGCGGCGGAGTGGCCGAGATCAATCTGACCATTGCGGCGGGGGAAAAGCTTGGCATCGTCGGCGCCTCGGGTGCGGGGAAGTCTAGCCTGGTGTCGCTGCTTCTCAGGCTCTATGACTGCGAAAAGGGGCGGGTTCTGGTCGATGGCCAGGACGTGCGACGGGTGACGCAAGAGTCGCTGCGCCGGCAGGTCGGGATGGTCACGCAGGAAACCGCGATGTTCAACCGGTCCGCCCGCGACAACATCGGTTACGGTCGTCCGGATGCCGATCTTCCAGCAATCATCGCGGCGGCAAAGCAGGCCGAGGCGCACGGGTTCATCGAGCAGATGATCGACCATAATGGCCGCGTGGGGTATGAGGCGTTTCTGGGCGAACGGGGGGTGAAACTTTCGGGGGGGCAGCGGCAGCGGATCGCGCTGGCCCGGGCTTTCGTCAAGGACGCGCCCATCCTTGTTCTGGACGAGGCGACCTCAGCGCTGGACTCGGAAGTGGAGGCCAGCATCCAGGAGGCGCTGCTGCGCGTGATGGAGGGCAAGACGGTGCTTGCCATTGCCCACAGGCTGTCCACCATCGCTGCGATGGACCGGATCGTGGTGATGGATGACGGGCGGATTGTCGAGGACGGCACCCATGCGAGCCTTCTGGCCAAGGGCGGGCTCTACGCGCGCTACTGGAACCGCCAGTCGGGCGGATTCATCGGGGTCGAAGACAAGGAAGCGGCTGAGTGATCCTGACGGTCGACCGGCTTGGCCATCTGGGCGACGCCATGGCCATGGGGCCCGGGGGCGCGGTGATCGTGCCGCAGATGCTGCCCGGAGAGGTGGTCGAGGGCGATCTGACCGGCGACCGGCTGGTGAACACGCGGATCGTCACGCCCTCGTCCGACCGGGTGCGCCCGCCTTGCGTGCACGCCCGAACCTGCGGAGGGTGTCTCTTGCAACATGCGTCGGATGCGTTTGTGACGGGGTGGAAGGAGGGCGTTGTCCGCTCTGCCCTGTCGCGCCTGGAGTGGGAGCCTGTCTTTCTGGCCACCCAGACCTCGCCCCCTGCGAGCCGTAGGCGCGCAACACTGTCGGCGCGGCGGACCAAGGGCGGCGTGCTGATGGGTTTTCACGCGCGCGGGTCAAACACGCTTGTGGCTGTGCCGCAGTGTCGCCTGCTGCATCCCGACCTGATCGCCGCCCTGCCAGGGCTGGAGGCGCTGGTGCGGATCGGCGGGTCTCGTTCAACAGAGGTGCAGCTGACGGTGACGCGCACTCTTGGCGGGGCGGATGTGGCAGTGTCGGGGGGCAAGCCGCTGGACGCGCCCCTCAGGATGGAGCTGGCCCGCGTGGTCGAGGCGCAGGGGTTCGCCCGCCTGACCTGGGACGACGAAACGGTGGCCCTGCGCGTGGCCCCGATGCAACGCTTTGGACGTGCGTTGGTGGCACCGCCGCCCGGTGCGTTCTTACAAGCAACCGAGGCGGGGGAGGCGGCACTGCTCGCCGCTGTACGAACGGCGGTGGCGCCTTCCCGGCGTATCGTTGATTTGTTCGCAGGCGTCGGCACCTTTGCCCTGGCGCTTGCCGAGGCTGCAGAAGTGCATGCGGTGGAGGGGGAGGCCGCAATGACTGCTGCGCTGGAAAAGGGCATGCGCCACGCCACTGGCCTCCGCCGCGTCACGGTAGAGACGCGCGACCTCTTCCGCCGCCCGCTGGAACCGGATGAGCTGAAGCGCTTCGATGCCGTGGTGATCGACCCGCCCCGCGCCGGGGCCGAGGCTCAGATGGCGAGGCTGGCCGAAGCACGGGTGCCTGTGGTTGCAGCCGTATCCTGCAATCCGGTCACCTTTGCACGCGATGCGCGCGTGCTGGTGTCTGCTGGCTACCGGCTCGATTGGGTGCAGGTGGTCGACCAGTTCCGCTGGTCGGCGCACGTCGAGCTCGCGGCGCGTTTCTCGCTGAGCTTGTAGGCGAGTGGCCCGCGGATCGGGTAGGCAACCTATCGCGTGCGCACTAGGCAGCCCGGGAATTATTGGCTATGGCAGGCACATAAGAAACGTTGAGGCGATGTTGGCATGCGGTATCTGCGGGGCATCCTGATCCTTTTGGTGGCACTGTCACTGGTCGGATGCGCGAAAAAGTTTCGTCACTACAATGGCCCAGAGGTCACACTCGTTCAGGTGCAGAAGGCCAACCGCAAGATGTACCTTCTGCACAATTCGCGGGTTCTCAGGTCGTATGATATCGGGCTTGGCTTTGCGTCCGCGGGCCACAAGGAAGTCGAGGGCGACGGCAAGACCCCTGAGGGGACCTACTTCATCACACATCGCAATCCTGATTCGGACTATTACCTGTCTCTGGGGATTTCCTATCCCAACGATGCGGATCGTGTCGCAGCAGAAGCTATGGGCCAGCCGCCGGGCGGAGATATCTTCATCCATGGCGGCCCGAACAACCCGATCCAATCGCGCGACTGGACCTTGGGTTGCATCTCGGTGACCAACAAGGAAATGGCAATGATCTACGCCATGGTAGATCCGGGCACGCCGATCCAGATTCTTCCCTGAGCCCGCCTGTCCCCGTCAGCCGCCGGTGACCAGTGTCCACCAGATCTTGCCATTCTCCTCTTGGTACCAAGCAAATCCAATCTCACGCGCGGTGGGGTCGAGCAGGATGGCGCGCGTGTCATCCTGGCCCATCCATGCCGACAAGGTTTCCAGTTCGGTCTGAAAAGTCTCTGAAATCAGCTCTCCCACGAGGCGACCGGAGTAGCCGACGCGCTGCACCCGCGTCAGTGGCGACGAGCCATCCGAGCCGAAATGCCAGGGCCGGTTCTGGACTGACATGTCGCGCGCATGAGTGGCTGCGGCGGCGTTCAGTTGCGCGTTGTAGACCAGCGGCTGAAGTTGGCGTGCGCTGCGCAGGCTGTTTATCGAATCCAGAAGCCGGAAAGGGATCACGTCCTGGTTTGAAGCGTCGATCCGGTAGACCTGAAGTGCCGGCAGTCCATCTGCCCCCAATTGCGGGGGGGGCACGCTGGCAGCACAGGCGGAAACCATCAGGAAAGAGCCGAAAAGCACGAAGCTGCGTCTGTTCATCTGTCATCCAAACTGGGCATGGCTCGGGCGAGCCTGTGTTGGCTGTGCTTATCCAATAGTTCGGGGGTGTTCAAACCCAAGCTCGCAGGAACTCGCCCGTTAACGGGCGTTTGATTTGCGGAGATGCGCCGAAAGGCGTAATAGCGCCTTTAACTGCAAGCAGAACGAGGCGAAATCCCATGACAACCTTTCCTTCCCCCCGGCTGAACCGGCGCGCTCTTCTGGTTGGCGGGGTAGCCGGTCTGGGCGCGGCGACGATTGCCGCGTTGCCCGGCGCTGCGCAAGACGGCACAACCGAGATTTTGCCGCCCGTCACAGGGCCAGTACGCAACAATTTCTCCAGCTTCCGCATGCTCGACTGGCGCGACTATTTCGCAGACACGCAGCGTGGGGCAATTCTGGTTGATATAACCTCACGCGCCTTGCATTACTGGTCGGAAGATCAGTCGGTCTACCGACTTTACCCCACCTCGGTGCCATTGTCCGAAGACCTGACGCGGCGCGGTGTGACAGAGGTGGTTCAGAAGGTCGTGAACCCGACCTGGCGCCCGACCGCGTCGATGCTGGAGCGCCATCCAGACTGGCCACTGGAGGTCCCCGGAGGCTCGCCTGAGAACCCCTTGGGGACCCGGGCCCTCTATCTTTCATGGACATACTACCGCATCCATGGAACGCACGACACCCGCAAGATCGGACGGCGTTCATCAAATGGCTGCGTCGGGCTGTATAACGAACATATCCAGGAATTGTTCGAGATGGCACAGGTCGGAACGCAGGTGTTGCTAATTTGACGACACTTCCCCCGCGCACAGGGGAAGTTCACAAGCCACGTTGCAATTCCTCGACGGTATTGGTTAGACAACAGATACGAGGAATAGTCTTGGGTGCGCGCCGTTGCCTCTGCAAATTCGACGGTGTGCCATAACTGGAGGTTAACATGAAGAAAATCGCTCTCGCAGCTGCGATGACAGTCGTTGCTACGTCGTCTTTCGCTGGTGGCGTTGCCGAGCCCGTTCAGGAACCGGCAGTCATCGAAGCTGCTGCTACATCGTCGGCTGGCGGCATCATCGTTCCGCTGCTGATCCTGCTTGTGATCGCGGCTGTGGCCACATCGAACTGATCTCTCTGAAGATCTACAAAAGGACGGCAGGGAAATCTGCTGTCCTTTTTGTTTTTGGCCAAGGGTTTAGGTAGAAAACGGTCGCACGCGCGACGCCTCAGCGCAGCCAGCCACCCAGATTTTCCGTAATCACCGATACCAGCGCCTCGATATGCGCGGGTTGATCGTTGAGGCAAGGAATGTAGGTAAAGCTCGTTCCGCCAGCGTGAAGGAAGGCTTCGCGAATCTCGCCGTTGATCTCTTCCAGCGTCTCTATGCAATCGGCAGAGAAGGCAGGCGCCATGACCGCGATGCGCCGCTTGCCCGCTTTGGCCAGCTCTGCCACATGCTCGACCGTATAGGGCTTCAGCCATTCCTCGGGGCCGAAGACAGACTGAAAGGTTATATCAATCGTACCCTTTTCCCAACCGAGTCGTTCCCGCAGAAGACGCGTGGTCTTGGCGCACTGGCAGTGGTAGGGGTCGCCCTCCATCAAATAGCGTTTAGGCATGCCATGGTAGCTTGTGACCAGCATGTCCGGCACCTCATCGAGGGCGGCGTAGGCCGTCTCTACCGATCGGGCCAGCGCATCGATGTAGAGCGGATGGTCGAAGTATTCAGCCACCGTCCGCACTGCGGGCTGACGCTTCTCCTTCATCAGGGCACGAAAGAACTGGTCATTCGCAGTGGCTGACGTAGCCCCCGCATAATGCGGATAAAGCGGGAAAAACAACAGCTTTTCGCATCCTGCCTCCACCATCGCGCGAACTTTGAGGTCGGTTGACGGATTTCCATAGCGCATACAGAAATCCACCATGACCGAGTCGCCGTAAAGCGCTGCAAAGCTCTCGGCGATCCGGGCGGTCTGGGCCCTCGTGATCGTCAGCAGGGGGGATTCATTCAGCTCTTCATTCCAGATCAGCTTGTAGTTGGCACCCGAAGAAAAGGGCCGCTTGGTCAGGATCACGGTCTGCAACAAGGGCTGCCAAAGCCAGGGGGAGTAATCCACGACCCGCTTGTCGGACAGAAACTCGTTCAGATAGCGCCGCATCGACCAGTAGTCGTAATTGTCGGGCGTGCCGAGGTTCGCCAACAGCACGCCGATTTTTGCGCGCTTTACCGGCGGGTGGTCACTGGGCGCATGGGCCAGGCGGTCATGCCCGATTGGCGCCGGGGCAACGGCTGGGGTCACGCGCGTCGCACGCTGGCCCGCCATGACGTTCACAAGAGGAGAAATCCGGTCATTCATGAACGGGAGATATAGGCTTCTGCGCCGGGGTCAACCTTTTGGCGTGATTTCGAGCAGAGGATGCTCGGGAACTTGCAGGGCATCGGCCAATCTTTGGGCAGCAGTGCCCGGGCGCAGCGGTTTTTGCTGGCTGTCATCCGGGGCCCAGCCAGTCAGGGTGATGATCTCGAACGTGGCAGGCAGGCGACCGTCCGGGCGGGCATAAGTCAGTTGGTACAGCTCGGCCGCGCGGGTGAACATGACACGGCGGGACGGATGGCGCAGGCGGGCATTCAGGGCATTGCCCTCGCCCATCGCGCGCAGGTCATGCATCAGGTGCCACAGATCGCGGTAAAGCACTGTCTGTGTCACGCTGTCGGCCACAGGCAGGGCAAATCCCGCGCGGTGCAAGAGGCCGCCGAGGTCGCGAATCTCACCCATCGGCAGGACGCGCGGGGAAAGGCCGCCGGCCAACTCTGCCTCCGCCTGCGCAAGGCAGGCACGGAGTTCGCACAGCGTCTGCCCGCCGAACAAGAGCCCCAGGAACAGCCCGTCAGGCCGCAGCGCGCGGCGGCACTGGATCAGCTGGCCCACCGGGTCGTTCGCCCAGTGCAGCGACAGCGCGTGCACCACCAGGTCCTGCGCGCCCGGCTCCAACGCAAGCACATCGTCATCCGGAACAACTCGCGCACCGGCGAGTCCCTGCCAGGGCGCCGGCACACCGGCCACGATCACAGGCGCCGTAAACCTTCTGTTAACCTCGATCAGTCTTTCCTGTACCTCAAGAGCGGCCTCTTCGTGCAGAAACAGCGCCGGGGCATGGCTTGCACGGCGGCGGTTGCGGGCAAGAGCTTCGTGGTCGGTCAGAAGTGGAGGGGTCTGCATGGGCGCGAATCATAAGAGTGCCAGATGAGAATGCAAGCTGCGCTCCACCTGATCTATCCGCCGCAGTGCCTGACCTGTGATGCGCCGGTGACCACCGATTTCGGCCTTTGCGGCGCCTGCTGGCGCGAGACGCCCTTCATCGCAGGCTTGGTCTGCGACCCCTGTGGCGTGCCCTTGCCTGGCGACAGTTCCGAAGAAGGCGCGCTTTGCGACGATTGCATCCGGCTGGTTCGGCCGTGGGAAAAGGGGCGCGCCGCGCTGATCTACAAGGACAATGCGCGCCGTTTGGTGCTAGCCTTCAAGCACGGCGACAGGCAGGACCTCGCCCGTCCGGCTGCTGAATGGATGCTGCGGGCGGCAGCGCCGATCTTGCGTCCTGGGATGCTGGTAGCGCCGGTTCCGTTGCACTGGTTCCGGCTGCTGGTGCGTCGGTTTAACCAGTCAGCGCTGCTCGCCTCGGCAGTCGCGCGGCGTGCGGGGCTGGAGCATTGCCCTGACCTTCTGCTCCGCCGCCGGTCGACGCCATCGCAAGAAGGGCGGGACCGCGCGCAGCGCTTTGCCAACATGGCAGCCGCGATTGTCGTGAACCCGCGCCAGGGGCGCCGGATCGCCGGGCGGCATATCCTGCTGGTGGATGACGTGATTACCTCTGGTGCCACGCTCACTGCGGCGGCGGAAGCCTGCCTTGCGGCCGATGCCGCGGGCGTGTCTGTGCTTGCGCTGGCCCGGGCCGTAAAGGAAGGTCCGTAAAGGCGGAAAGATCGTGGCGATCTGTGCCACCAAACGGCAATCCTGATCCGCCTCAGAGTTCCTGTTGTACCGCTGTCTTCGTTGATAATCATTTCAATTTCTTGGATCAATCATATGTCCCACCGTCTTATGTCCAAGCTGTTGCGCCCGCCATTTGCGAAGTCGCGCCAGCAGTTGCCACACGGCGCGGCGATGCAGGGCCAGATGGCTGACGAAAACGACTTCGATCTGTTGGTAAGCGACCGCGCCCCGAAATCTTTTAAACTCGTCCGCCCCGGCACCCCAATCGAGCATCAGGCCGGTTTCTTCGGCAACGACGAGGTCCGTTGCGGCGACGCGCTCATAGTGGCTTGGAACTGATCGTCCGGGCCCGTCCGGGGCAGGGTCTTCGCACCCAAAGGTGGACCAGTGGATGAACTCGGTGTCATGACGCTGAAGATTGAAAGCCACGATCCAATCGGCCGGCCCTTCCGCCGCCTTCCAGGCGTGCAGATGGAACTCTTTGCAGTCGAGGGCCAGATCGAAGAATGCCGGAAGATAATCCGGGTTCAGCGCCGAGTGGCGGCCGATATTGCTGGCCGCGTAAAGCTCGGCAAGCCGCGCCGTTTGCGCGCGCGCAACGTCAAGCGGCACTAGATCGGCCGCCCCTCTTTCGGCGATGCGCCGCGCGATGGTCCGATGATATCGCTTCTTCCTGGCGGCCTTGCCGGACAAAGGGGCTTTCGGATCGATCACTTGCACCCGCCGCGTCGGGACCGCGAGGCCGCCTGCCCTGACAAGCGCCTTGGCCAAGGCGGGCTGAAGGTCAGGCTTGACGTCCTGCACGACCAGCGCATGGGAGGGATACCGCGCCGACAGGTATGCGATCACCGGACCCCACGCCGCGCCCGGCAGGTCTGGCGCAGGCGATCCGCTCAGCAGCCAGTGGTTCAACAGAACCACCCGGTCCAGCGCACCCGCCCTCAGCGCCAGCATCAGCGGCGACAGCAAAGCGCCCAAAACGGGCCGAATGAGCACCCGTGACCTGCGCGAGATCTCTTCGATCGGGTAGCTGATGTGATGGCCGAACGGCGACAGCATTGACGCCTTGCCAGCCGCCCCGTCCGACACAAGGAGAGGCATCAGACTGTCACCGACCCTGAGGATCTCGGCCGCAACGCCGACTGCGTTTGCAGCGAAATGAGTGGGGCCCTTCTCGACCAGCGCAGTCAGGTAGCGCCGGATTCCAGCGGGCGTCGCTGCGGGCCAATCCGCGTCGCAGGCTGGATTCACGAGGCTGATACCAGCCGCGAAATTTCCACTCGTATGGTTCATATCGCTACTACATCCTGCTCACTACGATGAACGCGGATCGTCGGTTTGACTGGGGTGAAATGTCAATGATGCAGGCACAGCGTCCGGACGACGGGGCGAGGTTAAGACTTATCACGGCGGCCGATGTCGCGCTTGGCGTATCCGAGATGGGCCACGCCGTTCTGGCGCGGGTCGTCAGGCCGGCTGCCGCCGACCGCCTCGCAGACCCGCTCGCCAAGTTCGCAACCCGTATTCGCCCGGCAAAGCGCAGGTGGCTCACGCAGCTCTACCGGGACATGCTTGGCAAGCACGCGCCGTTCATGCCAGAGGCAGAGGTCTATGTCCCGTCACTGATCGCGACTTTGCTTCGCCAGCGGATGATCTACTCACGCCTGGCCGTGGATCCAGCCTGGCGGCCGAATGTCTTCGTCGAGGGCGCGACTGCGGTCGAGGCGGCGCGGCGCGACGGGCGGGGGATCGTACTCTGGATGCTTCCACAAGAGGTGACGGCGCTCGTCATGCGGATGGTGTGCCACGATCGCGGTTGGGGTCTGCATCATCTTTCGCATTGGCACCACGGCCAGTCGGTCAGTCGGCTGGGGATCGCCACTTTCAACCGGCGCGATCGCCGGATCGAGGATCGCCTGGGTAGCCGCCTCATGATGACAGAGACCGACACGACGACCGCACTTTCGCAAGCCGACCGCATCCTGGGGGATGGAGGGACCGTCGGATTTCGCGGCATCGGTTGGGCGCAGCGCCCGATTTACTATCCGCTGTTCGACGGCGGCATGCATCTCGGCCTCGGGGCGCCGGTGATTGCGAGGCGCTCGGGCGCTGCGCTGTTCATTGTCTCGACCGTGCAAACCGATGACGGATACTGCCTTTGGTTCGACCCGATAGCAAACAACAGGGAACGGCCCCTCGACGAGGTCGGGCAGGACTTTGCCGCGCGCCTGGAGCGCGCTGTCGTTGCAGCGCCTTTCTTATGGAGCGTAACGTCGCGCCAGTGGGCGCCGGGCGCTCCTCCTGTGCCCTTCGGCAAGCGGCAGAGGGTCTAATCAATCGCCTCTGCGAGAATTGCGGCGAAATGTCCCGTGCGCCAGCATGTCGGCCAATGTTCGAGCCGCTCGAACCATAGCAGGGCACCGAGCAATCCGCGCTCGAGCCGCGGCGACGACAGGACTGCGACAAGCCCTGCAAGACGCACGGCCAGCACGCGCGGGCAATGCACGATTGCCGTCACCTCGATCACCCGGAACCCCGCCCTTTGCACCGCGTCCACCAGCGCGTCACGGGGAAGAGTGACGCCGCACTGATAAGGCACGAGTCCGGTCCGGAACAGCATCCATTCGGGCATGGCGGCACGCAGGGCAATCTTCGGGTTCAAGGGGTTGTCGAGCGTCAGCATCAACTTGCCGCCGCTAGCGGTGACCCGCCGGATCTCGCCCAAAGCCACATCGATTTCTGCTCGGTCCGCAAAGTGATCCAAGGTCGACAGCGATACGACCGTGTCGAAGGTGCCATCGGCAAATGGCAGCGCCTTGATGTCTGCAACCTGTGCCTTGAGCCCCGGATGGCGTCGCTGCGCACCCTGCACCGTCGTCCGCGCAATATCGATCCCGTGCACTGCTCCGGCGCGCGACTGCAGCGCGGCATAGAGCCCTTCGCTGATCGCTTCATCGAAGAGATCGGTCTTAAGAACATTCCGCGCCCCGCCTGGCATCCACCGCGCGATGAGCGCGGTCGCGATCCGGTCACTGTGGCGTCTCCAGAGCGTTTGGTAAGATCCGGCAATCCAGTCGGCGCCGACATCACTCCACATCCGCGCGTCGGCGTCGTCAGCAGAGACCGGCTGGCCGGAATTTCCGCTTTCTGCAACCCGCGACCGCTGCATGAAGGACCACTTCTTTAACCGCAACTTCAAACTCCAAGGGACCTGGCAGTGCGTCCTTCTCGTGCCAGTTCAACACCATTACTTCAGTTAGAAGGGCGGCATTATCAAGACGTCGCTAAGCCTGTTGAAACTACCACACTTTATTGCGGATTCCTCCAACAAGATAGCTCAAGAGTGTGGGTTCATGGAACAGCGGTGCGGCCGGGCCTGACGGCCGGGTCGCAAGCGGCACGCCGTCTCGCACGATTTTTGCCGCGCGAAGCAGGCTTTCGAGGCCGGCAACCACAAGCCGGACGTTATACGTCGCGATGTTATCGTCTTGATCGGGAGTGCAGAGAATCTGGTCCACAATCGGCCCTGTATCGAGGCCATCGTCCACCAGATGGACGGTAGCGCCAAAGCGATTGCGGTCGCCCATACGGAGCGCCCAGTAGCCGGTATGGACGCCGCGGTAAGCGGGCGTGATTCCCGGATGCAGGTTGAGCACTGGCGCCGCACAGGCCGCAAGTGTCGCCTGCGTCAGCTTGCTGACCGCGAAAATGATGACCACCGCCGGGTGGACGTCACGAAGGTACGCGTGCGTCGCCGGGCCGTTCAATTCTGACGTGTACCAGATCTGGCCTTCGGTCACCGGGGCCTCCTTCAGCCCCCCGGCACGCCAAACGGCGTCGATGCGCGCGCTTTGGAAAAATATCTTCCGGGCAAGAACGGCGCGAAACGCGACTTGTCCCAGGGCAGTGAAAAGCCCGTGCCGGCGGATGCGCACCCTCAACAGGCTACGCGGCGGGGCACGTTCTTCGATGATAAAAATCGCGTCCGGAAAGGCGTGGTTGACCACGCCCGCCATGCGCGCGGCAAGGGCGCTGCTCCCCGTTATCACGACGGTGGTCAACATGTTTCTGGTGCGGTCTCTTTGACGGCGATCGTTTAGGTGCAATACCAATACGCGGATCGAGTGTGTTCAGCCAGTCTCATCTAGGGTGGATAAAGCGCATCTTCCAAATTCTTGTAATAAATACAGTCATTTATGTTTTTGGACGCGTCACTTCTTGGGACCACCAGCTTAGAATAGCCATGGCTCATGACAGAACTTGTCGGCGACCGCCGCTTTTGTAATCAGTCCTCTTGGCAGGTGTTCGTTCTGGCCGTGCAGCGTGCTTTCACTTCTAGTCGCCCGTTGATGGCTGCAGAAGGGCCACATCGCAGAAACTGGCCGTTGAACACCTGCGTTCTGCAGCCGAGCGCTTTTCGTCCGCAAGTGTTGTTCGGACGGGCTCCCATTACCGTTCGTGAAGGGCTCTGTCGAGTAAATCGACCGACCGCCGGAATGCCCGTTCTCGCGGACAAATCTATCCCGCGACTTTCGTAAGGCCGATGGTGAGCGCGGTGCAGCCTTTGTCGCGGGCAACAGGGATCTGTAACTCTTCATCTGACGGTCAAAGTCCCGCCATGAGGTGTTGGTCGAGCGGCTTCAAACAGGGCGTCTTTGGTTCTGCACGGCCTCAGCGGTATCTTAGCCAGTGGGCGCGTCCCACGTGTTTTCATGCCCGAAGGGCCTCGTTGCCCACCGCGGCACTTGCCATAGCAGCCTTCCATGGCTTGGCGCGGGCCCTTCGCGCCCCGATGCGGGCTATTCACGGCAAGGGTCTTCTGGCGACAGCTGAGCTTGCTGAAATCCGCCACGTCCCAGTCCTTGCCAATCACGGACGGCAAACTCTCAGGGACCTGCCTTGCCATGGCCGCCGCGCGAAACAGTCAATAACGAGCCGCCTCACCTCCTGCACAAAGACAGTCCGGCCGGAGGGGCGAACGAGGCTAGCCAAACCGGATTGGCGGCAAAGTCAGCGGGAAGCCTCAAGCAAGTAGGTGTTCCATCCCGGATGATCGCAGAGACCCTCGGCGATCTGCGTTTTTCATGGCAAGATCGGTTCTGAGGGACATTCTGCGCGGGGTGCGTCCATGCCGGTCCATCTTCGCAAGCAAGCGACGATCGAGCCATTGTCCGCCATTGGTGCGAGGACGATGGCGAGGGCCAAAAGTGCGGGCGGCGATCCGGGCCGGCGACGCGCCTGCCTCGGTTCTGGCGGAA
>Ga0105044_10005379_pt1 | contig 17635 bp, 14 predicted proteins | sample MAT01_FD_78092 | JGI IMG/M metagenome (GOLD analysis project Ga0105044, IMG submission 78092) | Freshwater microbial communities from Lake Fryxell liftoff mats and glacier meltwater in Antarctica - MAT-01 | ecosystem: Environmental > Aquatic > Freshwater > Ice > Liftoff microbial mat | place...
CAAGCCGATGTTTGAACCGCACCGCTATTTCGTCTGGGGGATAAGTGAAATTGTCGCCCCAGAAAAGCACGTCGCCCAATAGGTTTTTTAGCTGAACGGAAATTTGCCACCGATCGACCCCAATATTCTTATTGGTTTGTCTAAACTGTCCGGACCAGGCCCAAACGCTTTGGTACATTTTTCTATGTATTTCCTTTATATATCTTTCTGTGAAAAGGGCTTCTTTTGTGAATTTCCGGGCCAGGCTCCATTGAACAGCTTCCTCTATATTCAACTGCTCAAATTCATCTAATTCAGTCCTTGAGGCTATGGTCTTAATTATTAGACCTTCTTTCTCTTCCTCATCTAAAGGTGTTTGTCCCTGTTCGTAGTCAAGTGCTAATCCCACAATATTTTAGGCATTTGCCCGATAATAATTTGTGTTCGTTCCTCGATAGCTTTTTCGATTCGTTCCTCCCCATTCGCCTGGTCCTCCAGCGCCATGGAATTGGATGTTCTTAAAACAATTTCTTTTGCAAGTCTCCTTGCTTTTTGTTCTATTAGGGCGTCTAATGAACCTTCAAGCGGAACAAAGCCGTAAACGAATTGCATATCCAATGCACGGGCAATTTCTTTCAGAGATTTTAATGTGACTGAGCCTTGTTTTTCACGGGATTCAATATCAAATACATTTTGTTTTGTGACAGATAGTTTTCTTGCAAGCTGTTCAAGCGACATACCCAGTGCTTTCCTTATGGCGGTTATCCAACCTGTTGGCGGCACGGCAACTTCTATTGCTGAAGCAAATGATGACATTTTGCTGTGGAGATGTTGCAATTGCAGACTTTTGCGCATAGCTTTCATAAATGTCTAACAAAAGTAAAACTATATATTGACAAAATCAAATTTTAAGTAAAGCTATAGATATACTTTTTAATGTAAATGTCAAGTTATAAGTTGACGAATAGCTGTGCCATCTGGAAATCATTCGAAAAGAACCTACCTTTGCCTCATGAATTTCAAAAAGCCAGCAAGTGAATCCCGCGCCGTTTCAACGGAAATCGTACTGCCAAATGACACCAACACCTTAGGAAATATGATGGGTGGAAGGCTGCTTCATTTGATGGACATCGTCGCTGCAATTTCAGCCCATCGTCACTGTAAACGGGTTGTCGTAACAGCATCGGTAAACCATGTTTCGTTTGCCCGGGCAATTAAGCTCGGCGATATTGTTACCCTCGAGGCCCATGTCTCACGTTCTTTCAATTCTTCGATGGAAGTGTTCATCGATGTTTGGGTCGAAAACCACAGCAACGGCGACCGGCTCAAGCACAATGAAGCCATTTATACTTTTGTTGCTGTCGATCAACTTGGAACCCCAATCGCGGTGCCGGAAGTAGTTCCTGAATCCGAATTGGAAATAAACAGATACGAAGGAGCGCTTCGCCGCCGTCAATTAAGCCTCATTCTCGCAGGGAAAATGAACCCAGCCGACGCAACCGAATTAAAAGCCCTTTTTGTGACTGAATAATGATCATTCTTTCTTTTTTTGCCGGGCATTTGCGAATAAAAAATTATGTACGTTTGCCCTGTTAATCCCAAACCAACCAACCTATAAAAGCCCTTATATGGCCAATATCACGGAAAAGAGAGAAGACGAATTCTTTAATGACGTCCTCAAGTATTTTGACCGCGCAGCAAAATTTGTCGACGTTCCTGAAGGTATTCTTGATCAGATAAAATATTGCAACAGTGTTTACCGCATGCGGTTTCCGGTTAAAATCGGCGATCATTATGAGGTAATTGAGGCATATCGTGCAGAACACAGCCATCATAAACTTCCTACCAAAGGGGGAATCCGCTTCAGTTCGGCGGTAAACCAGGATGAAGTAATGGCATTATCGGCTCTCATGACCTACAAATGTGCAATTGTAGATGTGCCGTTCGGTGGCGCGAAAGGGGGAATTAAGGTGAGTCCCCGTAAGCTTACAGAAGACGAAATGGAACGCATTACCCGCCGTTACACTTCTGAGCTGATCAAAAAGAACTTTATCGGTCCGGGAATCGATGTTCCAGCTCCTGATTACGGTTCGGGGCCGCGTGAAATGGCCTGGATAGTTGATACTTACGCTACTTTTTTTCCAGGAGAATTAAATGCTATGGCTTGCGTAACAGGTAAGCCTGTTAGTCAGGGCGGAATCCGCGGAAGGACCGAAGCTACTGGCTTAGGTGTTTATTTCGGTATCCGTGAAGCCCTTAATATCAAGGAAGACTGTGATGAGCTGGGATTAACCACTGGCGTGGCAGGAAAAACGTTTGTGATTCAGGGCTTTGGAAATGTAGGTTTTCACTCAGCAAAATTCGTTTTTGAAGGCGGCGGTAAGATTGTCGCTATTGCAGAGTGGGACGGCGCTATCCACAATCCCAATGGAATCGATCCGTTGGCTCTTGAGGCATATCGTTCAAAGAATAACGGCTCTATCGTTGGATTCCCTGGTACCGAAAAAATCGATAAATACGCAGCACTCGAAATTCAGTGCGATGTATTAATCCCTGCAGCCCTCGAAAACCAGATCAATAAGGACAATGCCGAACGCATCAAATGCAAGATTATCGCAGAAGCGGCAAACGGGCCTGTAACTCCTGAAGCAGAAGAGATACTAACCAAAAAGGGAATTGTCGTTATCCCCGACATTTACCTGAATGCAGGTGGTGTTACCGTTTCGTATTTCGAATGGTTAAAGAACCTGAGTCACGTTCGTTTCGGCCGTCTGGGCAAACGCTACGAAGAATCCGCAGGTCACAATACCATCACCGTTCTTGAGGAAATGACCGGCAAACCAGCCACCGAAGCTCAACGCAAAATGGTAGAGCGCGGTGCTAGTGAAGTGGATCTCGTGTATTCAGGACTAGAAGAAACAATGATTTCTGCTTATCAGGACATCCGCAACGAGTTTAAAAACACTCCGGGAATGCCTGATTTGAGGACTGCAGCGTTCGTTGTAGCAATCAAGAAGATAGCGCAGAGCTACAATATGCTGGGAGTTTTCCCATAACATCAGGGACTTTCTCATAACAATCAAGGTAAGGCCGTCAAAACTATGATGGCCTTACCTTTTTTGATTAAGGTATAATGGTAACGCGATCACTTTTTTGGGCGTGCCCCTGTCTCCTTCGGAGCCAGCGTCAGGCTGCTCCGGGCTTCGGTGGCGCGGAGAATTGCGCCACCAGGCCCTGCACATCCTTCACGCGGGCATTTCGGCTGCGATCATCATTTCGTTTGGGTTGCGGCCATTAGCTTTAACTCATCATTTCTGGCGGCAGAAAAAGCCTCTCACGCTTCATGATGCACGATCATCTTAGTTTAACCGAATCAAAGTGTTCCCCAACAATCACACTGCTGGCTTCTCCGAATATATCACCGCAAGCAGCACGTGTCCAACAACTCCCATAGTCGTTTTATCTACCGCACTCATATTATCCTCCTGCGTATGCCAGAATTCAGGGAAACCTGTTCGGGGGTCGTGAGCAATAATATCTATCGTCGGTATGCCCATTATCTGGTTAATGTATAAATGGTCGTCCGTTACATCGCCGCTGATTTCATTTACAAAATAGCGGTCGTAGCCGAGCTCTGAGGCAATTTGCCAGACCCGGCCCACAATATCTGGAGCGTATTTTACAGAAAAGCCTTCCTTGTAGAAAGTCGCACCTGCCCCGGCTACCATGTCAAGGTTAATCCCGAAACGTGCCGTGTACCCTTTCTCTGGCGGCTGACTTGCAAAATACTGCGAACCAAGACAGAACGTATTTCCACCTGACCCCGGATCACCAAAATCTTCCGCATCATAAAAAACGATATCAACTCCAATCGCAGCAGGCTTATTCTTCATCAGTCTTGCCATCTCCAGCAGGATTCCAGCACTCGCCGCGCCATCAACAGCGCCATCAAACCGATCCCTTGGCTTATTTTTATCCTGGTCGCTAAATGGTCGTGTATCCCAATGACAAGAAAGCATAATCCTGTCTTTAATTTCCGGGTTTATCTTCCCAACGATATTCCTGAATTTAAGTGATTCTCCTGTATAAGCGGTAACAGTTCCAGCCTGCACAATCACTGTTGCACCTTGCCGCTTAAGTTCCGAAATGAGATAATCTCCACAGGCCACATGGGCTGGCGTGTTGGGAACCCTTGGGCCGAATTTCACCTGCTTGTCCGTATACGAATATGCTGAGTCAGCATTAAACCCAGGAAGGTCTTTAGGAACAATAGATGTTTTAACTGGCTGACTTCCATCTCCGGAAGCCGACTGATTTTCCGGGGCATTGCCACAGGAACAAAGCAATACGATGATTGCACAAATCCACATCAGGTTATTCCTCATAATCCCAGCTAATTCCTGTTTTACTATCCTTTATAAGAATGCCCTGCCGTTTTACATGCGCCCGAATGGAGTCCACAGCGCTGTAATCCTTTCTCTCCTTTGCATCACGGTAGCTTTCGAGGATCGTTTCCATAAGGTTATCCAGCAACTCAACTGTCCTTCCTTTCTCTTCTATCAACCCAAAAAGCTCTTCAACAAACAATGTATAAGTATAGCGCAGCTTTTCAAATGTTTCCCGGGAGATGCTATTGTCAGCGATCTGCCCGCCTTTTAGCGAATTGATCACCTTTAACAGGTCGAACAATGCAGCTAAAGAAACTGCAGAGTTGAGGTCATCATTCATACCCGCAAAAGCCTGTTCACAAGAAGCGCTGATACGTTCCGTCAATTCTGCGTCTATCTTTAAATCACCCTCGGCGGCAGTAAGGGTTTTAAGGGAACGCAAACCGTTTATCACTTTTTTGTAAGCCTTTTCAGCGGATCGTAAAGCGTCGTTGGAAAAATCCAGCGTGCTCCTATAATGAGCCTGCAGGATAAAAAACCTTATTGTCATTGGACTGTAGGCCTGTTCCAGGATCTTATGGCCGCCGGTGAAAAACTCATTGAGCGTAATAAAATTACCCAGCGACTTACCCATCTTCTTCCCGTTGATGGTGATCATATTATTGTGCATCCAGAGTTTCACCGGATCCTTGTGGTTGCAAGCGTTGCTCTGTGCTATCTCGCATTCGTGATGTGGAAAAAGAAGATCCATTCCACCTCCATGAATGTCGAAGGTTTCGCCTAAATATTTAGAGCTCATCGCCGAACACTCGATATGCCAGCCCGGGAAGCCTTCTCCCCAGGGCGACGGCCAGCGCATTATGTGAATGGGCTGAGCTTTCTTCCATAATGCGAAATCGAGCGGGTTGCGTTTATCGTCCTGCCCGTCGAGATCGCGGGTATTTGAAAGCAGATCTTCTATGATCCTTCCCGAAAGAATTCCGTATGGTTTCTGTGCATTGTAGGCAAGAACGTCAAAATAGACAGAGCCGTTCACTTCATAAGCAAACCCGTTCTTAATAATCTCTTCGATCATCAGGATCTGCTCAATGATGTGTCCGGTTGCGCGGGGCTCAATGCTTGGTTGCAGCGTGTTGAGCTGCTGCATGTTGTAGTGGTAGCGCTCGGTGTAATAATGCGCCACCTCCATCGGTTCCAGTTGCTCCAGGCGTGCCTTTTTTGCGATTTTGTCTTCACCTTCATCTGCATCATTTTCCAGGTGGCCAACGTCGGTAATGTTCCGCACATAACGCACTTTATAGCCCAGGTGTGTAAGGTAACGAAACAGAAGATCGAAGGTGATATATGGTCGGGCATGCCCAAGATGCGCATCACCATAGACAGTCGGCCCGCAGACATAAAGCCCGACAAATGGCGGCTTCATAGGTTCAAAAGGATCTTTTCGTCGCGTAAGGGTGTTGTAAAGTAAAAGACCGGATTCAACCGGCTTGGCTTCGCTCATCGGGAAAATAATGGATGGCTAAAATACCGCTGCTTTTCGGATTGCACAAATGGAGGAGAGAATTGGATATACCAGCTCTATGAAAGGCCCGCCAAACGCACAAATGCGCATCAATGTAAATTATTTTGCAAAGAAGTTGGCATACTGCTTGTTTGTATATAAATTTACATCTGTTTTGTGGGGAAGATAATAGTATCGTAATAACGGATTCCTGAAACCTATATTGGTTAGCAGCGTTTATGATACAAATAAGATTTTAGGGGAGAGCTAGTTAGATAAAAGCAATTCTGCAGTTAGCAGGGTTGCTTTTTTTTGTCTCCCGGGCGTGGACAGGGCGCGAGCTGACCGGACAAGTGGTAGTCAAGCGCAGCCTCCCATGCAAAACGCCCCGTTGCTTACATATTAACCAGCTCTGCTGCCTTTTCCCTTGCCAGATGCTTAAGCATATCTTTCGTCATTTCTTCGAGGTTAAAGTGATGCTTCCAGCCCCAGTCATGCTGAGCGGCCGAATCGTCAACGCTTCCAGGCCAGCTGTCGGCAATTGCCTGTCTGAAATCTGGCGCATAGCTTATCCTGAATTCCGGGATATGCTTTTTAATTTCTTCGGCTATCTCTGCCGGGGTAAAGCTGATACCGCCAAGGTTATAAGATCCGCGGATTTTTATTTTCTCTGCGTCAACGTCCATGATTTTTACAGTAGCTTCGATAGCGTCCGGCATATACATCATTGGCAAGCGCGTATTTGCACTTAAAAAAGAAGTGTATTCCTTTTTCTGTAACGCCTCTTGAAAAATATGGACTGCATAATCCGTCGTTCCTCCGCCTGGAGCAGACTGGTATCCGATTAAGCCCGGATAACGAAGACTTCTCACATCCACTCCATATTTTAAAAAATAGTATTCGCACCAGCGTTCACCTGCGAGCTTGCTGATCCCGTAGACGGTGCTCGGCTCTGTAACAGTTAGTTGAGGGGTGTTGCTTTTTGGCGTCGTGGGCCCAAATATGGCGATCGAACTTGGCCAGTAGAGCTTCCGGATGTGCTTTTCTTTTGCAGCTTCAAGAAGGTTAAACAGCCCGTTCATGTTGAGGTCCCAGGCTTTCATCGGATATTTTTCCCCTGTAGCAGATAAAATCGCCGCCAGAAGATAAACCTGTGTGATCCTATATTTACCAAAGATCCCGTTCAACTGGTCTCTGTTAAGCACGTCAAGGTTTTCGAATGGGCCGTTTGACGCTGAAGGGGTTTTTACATCGGCCGCAATAACGTTATCTGTTCCGTGAATCTCCCGTAGTCTGGCTATTAGTTCCGTTCCTATCTGGCCGGAAGATCCTATCACCAGGATTTGTTCTGTAAAAGGCATAAGTCTGATTGGACGGCAAAGTTAGTTAGAGTAATGCGGATTTGCTAAGCGAAGTCATAAATATTACCGTCACAATTAATGATTTAGCAATTTATATGAGGCTTTTTTGGTTTAATAAAAAAGCACATTAGAAAAGGCATTTAAAGTCCTTTTGCGCTAATATTTATGATTAACAGATTGAGTTAGCTTCCTTCCTGCTTCTCAATACGCATTCCCACTTCCATTATCATGGGCAAGGACTTGGTACTGGCCATTCCCTGCTCGATCGTAAACTCATACTTCCCGCGTAAAGGAAATCGTAATCCGCGTTTAAACATGATCTGATTGTCCCAAATATCGCCCAGTCCCGAACCCTGCCACTTTCCTTCCGGACTTTGAAGCATCAGCTCGATCGTGTCCCTGGCGAATTTTCCGTTTGGGAATTTTGTTTTAAGGAAGATGTTGAGGTTGCTAAAAGGGTAGCCTTCTGCATGCCGTATGTTCATGTAGAAATTGCACGGAGTTATTGTGTCTGAAACATCAACATTGAAAACGACAGGCTCTTCTGCTTTCCAGACATTGTCTTCGATCGTTTTGTTGTCCTCAAACACACGTGTCTTATCACAACCGGATACAAAAAGAATGAGAAGCGCTCCTAAGAAGTATAGTTTACGGATTATTGCTTTCACCAGGGTTGTTTTGATTTCCTGCATTAGGACGAGGTGGCCTGTTTCTTCGGTTATTTCGTTGGTTATTAGGATTCTGCGGATTGTTTCCCTGCGGCCTTTCACCTTGGTTTGGCGGTGTGTCCTGAGGTTTTGATTGTTGCTGCTGAGGTGGTTTGGGGCGCTGTTGCTGTTGAGGTTTTGGCTCACCCGGCTGCTGTTGGTTAGCTGGGCGGTTGGTTGGCCGGTTGTCCCGTTGAAGGTTATTCTGCGGTCTTTGTTGCCTGATAACCGGCACTGGTGGCGACGATTCTTGCTCCTGCCCTGAACCGGCCATTACTGCTCCATCTGAACCTGGCAGCTTTTTCTTCTTCTTCTTTTTGGTATTGCGTTTAGCGCTGTCGAAACGGGTAAGGCTGTCCTGCCCCACCACATTCTCATAGTCAAGCTGCTTAATCACCGGAGCCATTTCTCTGGCAGACAAAAGCGCTTCAGGCTTTTCCCCTGCCTTGTTCATTTCCATAATCTGCTTCACCCTTAAAACAGGAACGGGAATAAAGTTCCCCGGGTCGTCGGCGTAGGAATAATACATCAGCCTTTTAAAGATGTCCGTCTTCTGGTGAAAGGTTATTCCGCGTTGGGTTTCAAGCTTCACATTGGATTCTGGAAACTCCTTTAATGCATCCAGGTAAGAATCCAGCTCATAGTTAAGGCAGCATTTCAATTTGCCGCACTGGCCTGCGAGTTTTTGCGGATTCAGCGATAGTTGCTGGTATCGTGCAGCGCTGGTATTTACCGAACGAAAATCACGCAGCCAGGTTGAGCAGCAAAGCTCTCTCCCGCAGGATCCTATACCACCTAATCTCCCGCTTTCCTGCCTTGAGCCAATCTGCCGCATCTCTATCCTTATCTTGAATTCGTCGGCCAGGAAGCGGATCATTTCACGGAAATCGACGCGTTCGTCGGAAGTATAATAGAAGATTGCTTTTGTCCCGTCGCCCTGGTATTCCACATCGCTGATCTTCATGTTCAGCTTGAGTTCCATGGCAATAGCCCGCGAGCGCATCATGGTGCTTTGTTCTTTTTCTACCGCCTTTTCCCACTTTTCTATATCGGTAGGCCTGGCTTTGCGGTAAACTGCAAGAACCTGTGAATCGACGATTACGCCAAGCTTTTTCATTTGCAGGCGCACAAGTTCGCCGGTCATAGAAACCATCCCGATATCATGACCGGGTGAAGCCTCAACTGCAATGGCATCGCCAACAGCCAGACCTTTTACGTCATTGATCCTGAAAAATTCTTTGCGGCTGTTTTTAAAACGAACTTCTACAATATTAAAAGGCTGCCTCCCATCAGGAAGCTCCATGTTCGCAAGCCAGTCAAACACCGGCAATTTATTACATCCATCAACCCCGCAAGCCCCATTATTTTTGCATCCTGCCGGCAAACCGCCCCGGCCGGACGAACAGCTGTCACATCCCATTATGTCTTAATCTATATATTAACGGCCTTTGTCCTTTAACCCAAAAGATCTCTCTGCGGACGACCGACCCACAAAAATATAATAAAAATGGAATCAACCGAATCATAAGTGCTCCTGATAAAATGGGACTTCTTTGATTTTGGTTTTGATCACAACGCGAAATGGCTGTTAGTGAGATGATTTAGTTAAAATTAAGGGATTTGCAGGTGGCGAATCATAAAAACTAAAATTCGGAGAATACCTTTTAGTGGTCTGAAGTTTTCGTTTTATCGCTGCATGTAATTTTTTAGCGTCACCGGGGATAATGGCTGCTGCCACTGCTACATAAGATCTTCCGGGGTCGGTGTACTTCGCTTTCTTTTCGCTTCGTGAGACGATAATTTCCTTGTTATTTAAGGTTTACAGAAACCTGGATGGTAGGATTACCTTGCTTTTTTCAGAAGCTCTGTGTATTCTTCAAGAAGACGAAGGTATTTATCTTTCCAATAGGCTGCATTTTCTAGTGGATAAGGTATTTCGCCCGAATCCTGGAACTGCCCCTGGTCTTTGGTTGACCGCAGTTCTGTGACATCGGTTGAAAAATCATGGTGGATTATTTTGCCAACCTTAACGAGGATATCCAGCATCACGTCGCGGTTCTCATATTGATTGTAAAGCCAGCGTCTGCTTTTGTTGAGCGCTTTATGAATTTTCGTAACCGGCACTCCGCTTTCTTTAATCGCATTCTTAAGCAGTTCGCCCCGGTGTTGCATCCAGCAAATCTGCGGCAGCTTATGTATAGGGTTATTTACATAAAATGCACAATGATGTATATGTCATTCAAAGAGCTCCTTCAATACGGCAGGTGTTTTAAGGTCCTTAACAGAAGGGAAATGCCATCGGAAATAGGTTAGCAAATGATCTGTTAATAATTGGCGCTGATGCCTGTTAAAACCAAGGGTTCCCAGATCATCAAATTCAGTATTCATTAGTGCCGCAATAGCAGTACTTGAAGGAATGTCGATGCAGTGTGTGTCCGGTTTATCAAGAAAAACACCATCGGAAAGTCTCAGCCACGGAGTTTTCGGGGTGTAATTTCCCACTGGATAAACTCCAAGGTGCAAGGCATATTCAAGGAGAAATTTCAGGTGGAAATCGGGAATTTCAAAAGCCGTCTCGTCCAGAAATTTCAGGGATGCCGAAAGGAAATCAAACAGTGCATCATTTTGTTCTTCCTCTTTGATCGTTTTAACCAGCACTTCTGCAATAAAAAGCACCTGGGCTACTTTCCCTGTTGAAGCATAAATTGTTTTGTAAGGGTAATCTGCCCGAATTTCCTTCGCCAGCTGCAAATCCCGGGTGTCCTTTATCTGCATCTCCACGCAAACAAGTGAAAGCGGTTCGAGTAAAGCTGTTCTGCTTCCTTTTTTTCTCCCACGAACTCCTTTTACCATAAAAGAAACGATTCCTTTCTGGCGGGTAAACATCTTTACGATCAGCGAAGAATCCCCGTATTTGATCGAATGAAGAACAATCGCCTGGGTGCCGAGAAGCATATAATTTCGGCTTACCCGGTCTGTTAATTAATGAACATGATCTTTGTTACCTTGGTCTGGCTTCCGTCACCGTTGCTACAAAAAACCAGATACACGCCTGTTGCGGCCCTTTCTCCTGAGTAGCGTTTGCCGTTCCAGGTAAGCGTTCCTCCGTTTGCTTTACCCGAGTAAATTAAATTACCCTGAATGTCGGTAATCTTCACGTCAGCATCAGCCACAAGTCCTGAAACAGCAATCGGCCCCTGGTAATCAGGAAGCACAGGATTTGGAAACGCATATACATTTCCGAACACATCCCCACCTGCAGAAGCGTCTCCACGATAAGAGCAGATGCCCACATCGGTTCCGATAAACAGCTCGCCCGACTTCTCATTGATCGTTAGACAGCTGATTGTATTGCTTAGCAGCGGACTATTTTCTGTTGTAAAATGCTGGAGTTGCTCTGTGCCATCATCCGAAACCAGGAAAAGACCTGCTTTCCTGGTCCCGAGCCACTTGCGGTTTGCTCCATCCACCTGAATCGCAGTCACCTCTTCTGCTTCCAGGAGGTATTGGTCAAAGCCGTCCTGGCTGATTACTATTTTCTGGGAATCCCAGTCGTTGCTTCCTTCCTGTAAAATGGATTCGGGGCTGTAAAAAACGGAGATGCCCTTCGTTGTTCCAACCCACACTTGCCCTTCGAGATCCTGGGCCACCGACAAAACGCTGTTGGCTGCTAAAGCCCCGTTTCCTGCGGCATCAGTAAGGAACTTATAGCCTGTTATTTCTTCTTCCGCGGTACCTACGACCAGAAGTCCGGTTTCGGCAACGATAATCCATTTGTTATTGGTGTTATCCACCATTATGTCGCCCGTCATCTTGCCGTTTGCGGCGCTGCTAAAGGAAAAAGATTTCCAGGTGTTATCTGGTCTTTTGACTGACATTGGCGTGGTGACGCTTGCATTTGCGCACCACAAATTTCCGTCATTGTCGAACGCCGCGCCGGAAATCCTTATATCCCTTACCGAACTGGAAAGACTCTGAAGGGTGCTGTTTGAATCATTGTAAACTTTTATGAGCGCGGTATCCTGCACTTCGGCTATTCCTTTTCCCCAGGAGCTAACAAAAATATGATCTGCATCCGACGGATCCACCGCAATCCCAACGGCATCTCTCACCCAATCGCCCTCATAGGGCAACCTACTGTCATCCCATTCTATTCCTTTAAGCTTGAAAACACCTTCGATCATATAGAGTGGGGCAAATGCATCGTTCCACGCGCCTGTTGCAACCCATAATTGGCTGCCGGCATGTTTCATTTTCCAAACGTTGGTAGTTGGCGGACCTTCGGGCGTATAACGCTGCTCCTCATAAATATCTTTAAGCCTCAATATTCCGCTTTCTCTATCGGCCGACCAGATAATATTGTTTGAGTTGTTATCAGTGATTACGTCGGCAGGGTGGGGAACTGCAGTATAAAGGACATCGAAACCTTCTGCACCGGATTCGCGCATGAATATGGCAAGATTTCCACTTATGAGAAGCCTGTTTCCGCTGTTTCTTATTGATCGAAAACCATCGCCTGTTCGTTCAATTGTTGTAACATTATTCTGATGCCTGAAAATTGTGTCACTCTCATAAGCGCCTTCCACGAAGCGTATTGCAAAAAGAGCATTATCAAAAACGGCAACAGCTCTGAACGTTCCGTTGTAGCCAATTCCCGGAAGCGTGTCCCAGGCAACGTAATATGGAAGAAACGGATTGCTGAGCGAAGCCTTGTAAATTCCTTTTGAGGTAGCTGCGTATAATGAATCGCCATTAACCGCCACATCAAAAATTTCCGGATTTGAAAGTGCGGGACTCAGGGTGGATTTTACTTCGGTTTTAATGAGATCAATTACCACGATTCCAAAGCTGCACGAGAGGTAGGCAAAATCACCGATCAGCGTTATCTTATTTATCTTTTTACTTCCCTGTACTGCAGTGGAGCGTTTGATATCTCCAAAATTTGTGACTTTGTTGTTTTTGATGAAGTCAACATTACCGTCGTCGTATCCGACAAGCAGTGTGGACGTTCCTTCATGATATCCCACGCAACTAAGGTTTATTCCCGATAGGCCTGCTGAGCGGGAAAGCACTTCTATCGAAGAATCATCTTTCCTTAAAACAATAAGGCCGTGCTCTGTGGCGCAAAACACTTTTTCTGATGATTGTGCAATTGATATTCCGCGGTTAAACGGAAGATGTTCTCTCCACGAACCAAGAGGCAAGGCGCCAACTCCCTGCGAAGATGCGGCGAACGGAAGGAGAAGCAAAAGGGAAAAAGCAGTAGCGTATCTGAGCATATCCGGACTAAAGAGCAAACAACGTTTGGGGCGTAAAGTTATTTTATTTAGGAATGAACTTTGGGTACTATGAGTTAAGCTTCGCACTAATTTTATTTAATTAATCATAAAAAATGCGTGGTTGCCCGAACTTAATTACTTTTAAACTTCTTTTCCGCGCTATTTGCGGAATGGCTATTTTTGACCCATGCAAGATTCAGAATCATCTTTCCCATCACCGGAAACCGGTCCGAATGACAAACCGGAAATGACTAATAACCCAGGCAACTTAAGCCCAGGTACACCTGAAACGCCTTCAGGCACTGTGAATTCGCAACATGTAATCGGCGACCCCGTTCCCTCACCGGGTCCGGGTCCGGGTCCCAGCCCGATGCCACAGCCGAATCCGGGACCTTCGGCTCCGCCCGAAATCATTCCCCTTCCGCAGCAGGATCCGTTTCCGGAAAAATCTCCTGAACCTTTTCCGCAGCCAGAACCTGATGTTGAGCCTCAGCCAAAGCCACAACCGCCTATTCAACCAGACACTACTCCCACACCTTCTCCTTTGGCTATCACGAGCGCTTCGGCAGAAGAGGAAGAAGAGGAAGAAGATATAAAAGAACAATCAACGGTTCCTGATGTGGCATCTTTGGAACCGGACCACGCGAAAAACGCTGAGCTGCCTGCCGAAGAGCAGCAGTTTGAGTCTGAACCTGCCGCCCCTTGGGCTGCCGCAGCAGGGGAAGGAGAAACTGCGCCAGAGGAACCTTCGGAAAGCGAACCCGAATTTGCTGTTGAGCCAGCCGAGGATCCGGTAATCCTGGAAGTCCGCGCGGAAGCTGCAGCAGATGAAACTGACGATCTTCATCCGCAGGTAGCGTTCAATGAGCTTTCGAGAATAGAGTTGCTTGCAGCTTTAAAAGAAGTGAGCAACAGCGACGACGCAGAAGGTAATAAGCACAAGTACGTTGCTATCCGCGAGGCTTACGGAAAGGTAAAGGAAGAGGAAGTTTCTTCGAAGCGACTTAAGTTCACTGAAAATGGTGGACTGTCAGAAGATTTTGAAGTCCTTCGTGATGAAACGGATACCGAATTCGAAGCGTTGGCCAAGCGCTTCCAGGAGCGTCGTGCAGAAATCCGTAAGAAAAAAGAGCAGGAGCTTCAGAGCAATCTTAAGCTGAAGCAGAACATACTGAACGAGTTGAAGCACATGATGGAAAAGACCGATAACATTTCGGCCTCTTTCGACAGGTTGCATGAGCTTCAGGCGCAATGGCGCACTATCGGGCTGGTTCCCGTTGGTTATGTGGACGAGTTATGGAAGAATTACCATCACCACATCAATAATTTTTATGAGGTAATAAAGATTAACAAGGAGTTACGTGAGCTGGATCAGAAGAAGAATCTTGAGCTAAAAACAGGCATCTGTGTCCGCGCTGAAGAGCTGCTGATGGAGGAATCCATAAAGAAATCTCTGGATGAATACAAGGCTTTGCAGGATAAGTGGAAAGATATTGGGCAGGTTTCGCGTGAACAAAGCGAGGTGGTGTGGGAGCGTTTCAGAAGCGCAGGTGATAAGCTCTTTGATCGGCAGCGGCAATACATGCACGCTCAGGAGCATGTGTTTACAGAGAATCTTGAAAAGAAAAATGCGATTGTTGCAAAGTCAGAAGCATTGTTGAATGAGCTGCCGTTTACTTCACATCCGCAATGGCAGGGTGCATCCGATCGTCTAGCTATATTGCTTGAAGAGTGGAAAGTGATCGGGTTTGCTTCACGAAAAGACAATGAAGTGGTTTGGAAGAAATTCAAGACCGCCCGCGACAGTTTCTACGAGTCAAAAGAGGTTTATTACAAAGACCTTCGCCAGGCTCAGAATCATAATTATAAGCTCAAAGTTGACCTTTGCATGGAAGCAGAGGCGATGAAAGAAAGCAACGACTGGAAAAAGACCGGTGATCGTTTGCGCCAGCTACAGGATCAATGGAAAACAATTGGAGCCGTTTCAAAAAAGCACAGTGAGAAATTATGGCACCGTTTCCGGAACGCATGCGACGCATTTTATGCCCAGCGTAACACCCATTTTGCGGGAATGAATGATGAGCAGGACGAGAACTTAAAAAAGAAACAGGATCTTATTACCAGGATAGATGCGTTTGAGTCGGGAGAGGACGGGAATTCGAATTTTGAAGCGTTAAAAGCATTCCAGGCCGAATGGATGGAAACGGGTCATGTTCCGATCAAGGAAAAGGACAAGGTTCACAAAGCTTTCCGCGCCGCTATCGACAAGCAATTTGCTAAGTTAAAGTCGGGCAATGTAGAAAACCGCCGCCAGAATTTCCGCGCGCAGGTAAGCAACGTTTCATCTGCCCCAGGCGGAAAAGATAAGCTTCACCACCAGCGTTCTGTCGTTCAGGACAAGATGAGGAGATTGCAGACGGAAGTTCAGACACTGGAGAACAATGTTGGCTTTTTCCGCAATTCAAAATCCAAGGCTGCGGAAGATATGCGAAACGATATAGAGAAGAAGATCAATAAAGCCAAAGAGGAAATCGGTCAGCTACATGATCAGCTGAGGATACTGCAGGAGGCTTAGGAAAGCGAATTTTTTAGGGGAATTGTTGAGTGATGATTTATGGTCTGGTTGCGGCTATAAGGTGGTTAGAGGCAAGGCTATGACGACGACTATAAACTAATAAAATTACATTAAAAGTAATAGACAAAATAAAATTACTCTTTTGGAACCTTGGTGACAAATTAACCCCTGACAAAGAAAACTTAGTTGAAGAAGCGATTGACAAAATCTCTCCTGACATATTTTGTATTTCAGAAGGAACGACATCAATAAAGAATTGTGAAACAATTATAAGTATTTTTGAAAAGAAAGGATACCATTGTTACTACTCACCTCTCCAACCCGACAAACCTTATAACTACAATGACCTTGGTTTGAAAATTTTTGTAAAAAACGAAGAGCTTTTAAAGGGAAAATTTGAATTTAATCTTCAAAGGGAAGAAGGAAGAATTGTAATATTAAAAACCTACATTAATTTTCGCCCGACTACAATTATTTTACTCCATTGCAAATCCCTTGCTGGTAGCGACCACTCTACAAAAGAACAGCACATTTATTTTGTAAGAGTAAAAGATATGTTAGACCTAGGAAAAGTTATAGAAAACAAATCCAACAAAGAAATTATGGGCGAAAATGAACGCCTAATTATTGTTGGCGACTTTAATATTCAACCATGGGAGAGTGTTTTAAATAGCAAAGACTATTTACAGACTACTTTCATTGCAAAACACAACCAAATTAAAAATAGGAAGAAAAATGCAGACGTGTTTTTTAATCCATCAGTAGAATACGTAATTAACATTGACAAACCAAACCTTGGTGGGACTTTTTACTCAAAAACACACGGGTGGGCGATTTTAGATTATCTATTATATAAAACAACAGATGGCACTACGAGTTATGAAATAATTACAAAATTCATTGACGGAAGCAATTTACTTAAAGAAGAATTAGATAAAGAAAAAGACTTCTTAAATTATGAAATTGACCATCTTCCAATTTTAATCACAGCTGAATAATAATAACAAGATAATGGACGAAAAAATAATAAATAATTGTACTGCAATACTAAAGGAAATAGGTAAGACTATTTGTAATGGTAAGGAAAACTATATTACAAGTTTTGTGACGGAAACAAGTCAAGATAATCAAATCACAGCTTTCGCACTTTACATAATTGCACCTGAAATTTCATATGAATATCGTGCAATAAGTGTTGTCGTTTTGAATAGAACAGAATTGCAAGTTAACTATCATACATTGAAAACTAAACAAATTCAACCATTCAATGTAAATGTTTCAACCAATCTTAATGATTACAATTCTGTATTATCTCAAATAGTTTCAAATTCACTTTTTACATATTCTATTGAATTTATAACTAATCAAATTGACTTAAAAAAGGAATACAAATATCCTCCAATTAAAGACCAAATTATTGCTGGACAAGCAAGAATAGCTAAAATAAAAAATCTAGGTGAAATTCCAGTTGGCTTCATTAGAGTAGAAAATAACTTGGTTTATTATTACACAGGACAAGGACTTAGAACAATTTGGAAGCCTAATATGACAGAAGACGAGAAGAAAATTGCAGACGAATTAAAAGGAAAAAGCGAAAGCGAATTAATCCAACTTGGACACATAGAAAGCAGAGACATAAATGAATTCATTGAAATTATATAGCGGACGAATAAGCACAGCACCTAACAGCACATACCCAAAAGGCGGGGTTTCATGCTCCGCAGACAGTTTTGTGCAAGCAGAAAGTTCAGTGCTCCGGATTAAGTTCAGTGGTAAAAGTCCCGCCCTTCGGGTAGCTGCAAAACGTTAGCAGCAATATTGACTGACTAGACACGTTAAACAAAA
>Ga0105044_10005383_pt1 | contig 17633 bp, 17 predicted proteins | sample MAT01_FD_78092 | JGI IMG/M metagenome (GOLD analysis project Ga0105044, IMG submission 78092) | Freshwater microbial communities from Lake Fryxell liftoff mats and glacier meltwater in Antarctica - MAT-01 | ecosystem: Environmental > Aquatic > Freshwater > Ice > Liftoff microbial mat | place...
CAGGATGCCAATGTAAACCCTGTTTTTGCTGCGGCACAAGTGCCGGTTATTCAACAGCAAACAAATATCCAGGCCTATAGCGGTGCCTATGCAGAAATGTTTAAAAACCTTGAAATTGCACGTTTTCAATATTTGAATGATATTCCTTTGCTGCAAATAATAGATGCACCCGACTACCCGATGGAAAAAATAAAAACAGGAAAATTAATTACCGCTATAATGTCAGCAATTTTCGTCGATCTATTGCTGATGCTTGCCTTATTCTTTAGGTGGTTTTATAAAGAAGCTAAATAACCAGTGTTTTATAACAGTTAGTGAGGCAACTGCATTTCCCATCAAGTATTGAACAATGAGTTTATTTTTAAGGTTTAAAAAAGACTATTTTAATTATCTCATCAGTATAATATTACCTGCCTTTATTACCAGTATTTCTGTTCCCGTTTTTAAACATTTATTAGGAGCAGATGGATATGGAAATTTTTCGATTTATTTTAATGCAGCTCTTTTGTGTACGGCCATTACTACTGGCTGGATCACGCATAGTATATATAGGTTTTATCCTACAAGCAACAATAAAAGATTATTTGCAAAAATGGCTCTTTCGATTGCCACTTTTACTCAATTGGTTTGTTTTCTTCCCATTTTGTTTTTTATTTGGTATCAAAAAAATGATCTTATACTAGGAGGTTTAATTTGTATAGCTATTTACAATATTTCCATTCAGTTTTTATATATGGCTATCAGCCAGTCCAGTTTTTTATCAAAAAAAACAATCTATTCGGAAACAATCAGATCTGTTTCATACATCATTATTGCAGTCGTACTTATTTCAATTACTCCATCCCGCTATTTGCCCATTTTATTTTTTGCTGTTATCGTTTCTTATTTTCTTTCTATTTATTACTTACAATGGCAAACAAAAAAATATTTTGCAACACAAACTGAAGTGGCACCCAACGAACTCAACTTTAAATTGCTAATTAATAAGTTTTATAAATATGGAGCCCCTTTATCTTTGTGGTTTGTATTTGCTTATTTGCTTTCCTATATAGATAAGATTTTGATTCTAGATAATTTGGGACCAATGGTACAAGGAAATTATCAAGCAATATTCGATTTATTGTCAAAAGGGATAACTGTTATTATAACGCCTGTTTTAATATCAATGTTTCCATTATTAACGGAAGCATACGAAAAAGGTGAAGTTATAGCTATAAAAAATTTGCTTAAAAAAATTATTCTTATTGAAATTTTAGGATTTCTTGTAGTGGCAATTGGTTACTGGTGGTTTGGTGCCTTTCTCTTATTTAAGTTATTAGACGTCCCTAATAATTTTACCTTTAAGTTAACGGGGCTTATTATAATTGCGGGCACATTTATTTGGCAAATTGCATTAGTGATGCACAAAAAATATGAGCTAAATTTACGAAGTAGGTTTCTTTTAGGTAGAATCATCCTGGCCTTTATTGCTCAAATTTTATTTTATTTGATATTTAGGAAATCAGATTCTATACTTTTATATCCAACTGGATTCTTATTATCAGCGGTTGTATATTTCTTTTTGGTTTCGATTACCCATATTCAGGGTTTTTTTAAGCCATATTTTTTCAAAAAATCATCCCGTTGAGCTAATACAAGTAATATTAAAAAAACATGCTACATATCGATGCTACATTATTGGAACTTATATTTATATTACTTCATATTTTGGTGTGTGTACTCAATTATATTATTGCAGAGAAAAAAGTATTTTACCCATCAGTTTTGTTTTCCCTTCTTTGGTCGGTTATTCTTTGTTTTCACTTAATTTTCAAATTAACTGTTTTAGAAGATCTTTTCCCAATAAGTATAAATACCCATTTAGTTCTTTTTGTGGGCGTTTTATGTTTTAGTGTGGCTTCATATCTTGTGACATTACTTTTCACTGTAAAAAACATATCAGCCAAACAACCAGTTTTATCGAATAATCAATCTATAAGTTTTACTTTACGCCTGTTGTTTTTAGGGGTGCTGATTATCGGATTGCCTTTTTATATTCAAGCTTCCATCAGAGTATTTCTAGCATCAAACCTTGATAATTTTATCGGAGGACTTAGGAGTGAATTGTCTTATGGTGAAGAAGATATAGGCCCTACAAAGTATTTGATTTCCCTTTCATTTGTGGTGTTTGCTATTAACTTTTATGCATCTTTAAAGCAAAATGGTATAAAAGATAAAATTTTGCTCCTATTGAGTTTTTTAATTGCGGTTGTATTTGCTGTGTTAGCAACGGGACGGTCTTACTTTTTTATTTTCTTTTCCATATATGTTGGGGTTAGTTTTCTTCTCAAAAAAAATTATTCATTTAAAAGGCTTGCAATAATGGGTGTAGCATTTTTGCTTTTTTTCATACTTTTCGGAATGCTGTACGGTAAAGGCGGCGATTTTGAAAGTTCATTAAAGGATAATTTGCAATCTTCATCAGAAACTACTGGTATTTACTTAGTATCAGCAATCAATGCGCTGGATGTAGAAATAACAACAAATAAAGAAGCAAGTTATCCAGGAGAAAATACACTTCGATTTTTTGTGAAAATTGGACAACAACTCAAACTATTAGAAGATAAAAAAGTGGGAAGTTTAATGTCTGAATATGTTTTTATACCATATCCAACCAATGTGTATACTTTTTATAGTGCTTATTTTAGAGACTTCGGTAAAATATATGCATGGTTTATGATTGCTTTATTTGGAGGCTTGCATACATGGCTTTACCATAAAGCAGTAAATAAAAAAGATCTTCGGAATGTTTTGTATTATTCTTTTCTTTTGTTTCCGATGTTGTTAAGTTTTTTTTCTGACCAGTATATGAGCCTTTTTTCTTTTTGGTTGCAAGTTATCGTTTACATTGAGGGATTTTTTTTATTAAATAGAATCCTTTTAATAAAAAAACATGTCCCTTAACGTAAATTAATCTGTGTTTACAAAATGTACTTTTTCTCTCTTATCTGAAAATGTGTTATTATCAAAATGTATTTCGCTTAAGGTTGATAAGGGTAATGCAATAAAGGCCCCGAAAAATTTATTATGCAGCTTTTGTTTGTTTAAATTTTTGGAATTGTTAATGCTTCTATTAAACTTATTCTCCAAAAAAAATATATTCTTAAATCCAACTGTTTTTTTTAAACTATTGGTGTAGGTATCTGTAATGATAATATAGCCGCCAATAGCAGTTTTGTCATTATTAACTCTGAAGTTTAAAAAATTATTTTTGATTACTACCAAAGAGTTCATTCCCCATTTGCTACCCTGCAATATAATTCCGCCGTAATTCATACGCGATATTTCATTGTTTTCTATTCGGCAAGATTCTAGAGAGTGGAGCACCATGCCTGCTGATTTTATCTGAGAGGTATCGTTTAATAAGGATATAACTGTATTATTTTTGATAACCAAGTTTGTTAAATTAGCTGCATTGGCAAGTTTAAAATTGTAATCCAATATATTTCCATTAGGAACTTCTATTCCTGTAATAAGTGGAAAGTTATCTGATCTTGAATGAGTGAGCGATATCTTATTGTCGCTTATTTGAATATTATTTAAAGGGTAATGAACCCAGAAGGATATCCCTCTGACACATTTTTTAATATTATTTCGTGTAACCAAAGTCTTTGTTAAAGCATACCAGCTACTACTGATGTACACTGCTGGATTACATCCAATGATAGTATTGCAACTAGCTTCGCTAAAAGAGCCATGCAATTCAATGCCTCCTGAATAATTACTTAATGCAATGTCAATGTTTTCTTGCTCTATATGGTTTTTAACTATGTTTGTGCTATCCCATTCACTGTAAATAAAAGAAAAATCTATTTGATATTTATTCGGTTGGGTAGTTCCAACGTAGTTACCTCCATTGTAAAAAGAGGAATTTTTTATAAGCAGTCGCTTCCCTTTGCCTTTAATAGCAACCATATTGGTACCACTACAGTTTTTTATGGTTATTTTATTGATCTCTATACCGCTTCCTTCATAAATAAAAAGCGCCATATTGTTTTTAATGACCCCTTTGGGAACTAAGTTATTTGCTCCATTCATGTCAATCATCATATTTGTGAATTGCACATTTTTTATACTGGTACCGTAAAAAATATGCGCATTAGCCATGGTATCAGATTTGTCAAAAATATGGCTGGCAAGTTTAATTATAGAGGTAATTCCATCTCCTTTAAAAGTAATATTGGAATGTATTTTGAGACAATAATTTTCTAGATAGTTTACTTTTTTGGTATAAGAACCAATTATATAAATTCCGGATGGAAAATAAACTGTCGAATTTTTTGCAACACTTGCTGCAACGATAGCCGCTTGTATTGCCTTGGTATCATCGGTAATACCATCAGCTTTAGCACCAAATTGTTTCACATTAAAAGATTGTGAAAATAGCTTGGTGTTTACAGATAGTAGCGTACATAAGTACAAAAAATTAATAAAAAATTTAATCATTAACTTAATATGAATAAAGTTGTACAAAGCCAAAAATATAGATAAACAAAATGATCTTTAAGCTAGGTTTGCGATTGTGCATGTTTTATATAATATACTCTCTGATCGCCTTTTCCTTCTAAATTAAGAGAAGTTGCTTTCTTTTTATAATTGGTAATTTCGGGTTTAGAAAACGGGTGCTTTTTATTGAAAAATAATTTTTTGTAAGGAGGAAGATAGTAAGATTGGGATGCACTCAACGAAATTCCATTTTTATATTGCTCGCTTCCAATAAATTGAAATTCTAGAGAGTCGTTAACTATTTCTACGACCTGTAAATCATTTCTTTCAGTAACCGCTTTCATACTTTTATTAGTATGTAAAAAAATATGCCTTGGTGCATCTAATTGTACCCAATTCTCCTTATATAAATCGAAAGCATAACTATCAGAAACTGGAATCCTTATAATACACAATCCATCTTTTTTTAGTAATCTTTTTATATGTCTAATTACCTCAAAAGGGTTCGCAACATGCTCAAAGCTGTGGTGTAACATGATGACATCAAAAATCTCCTCCCCTTCTAAATTTTCGATACTGGTTTTTAATAATTTATAATTCCCTTTTTCCACATCTTTATTAAGAAAGGGATCAATACCTGTGAGATTTCTATATCCACACCAATCCAATGCATCTATGAGGCCTCCGTCGCCGCATCCCATATCAAGAATGGCACTATCATAAGAGATTTTACCTTTCAAGGAACGTGCACCCGCAGATCTGTTATTAACCGAGAACAAGGAGTTTATAATAGATGATTGACCCAACGCCTTTGCAACTGAGCATCTAACCATAAATTGTTTTACATTTTTAACTATATTGGAAACATTATAGGTATTGAAACTATAATAGCTGGCGGGATATAAGTTTTCGTTATTTTCCTCCACTTGCTTGATTTGGAGACAGCCGCAAACACTACATAGCAAATAAGGATAAGATTTTCCAGTATCAAACATCATTTCTTTTACTACTATCACATCTTTGATAATCTTGTTATTACAAATTCTGCATTCCATATTGTAAGCTTATTTTTTTGTTTAAAACCTTGTAAAGATAGCTTTTTGTTAACCGTATTTTGAGTAGGTTTATAAGTCTTTAAAGGCAAGCCTCCCGTAAAGATATTAAGTAACCCAGTATAAAATGTACATCCAACCGCTGTTATAAAAATATACTCGTTCGCAACTATGTGGTGAGCTTGTTATATGGGCTGTTCAGCTATCGTTGCCCTGCATCAATTGTATAAGTTATTGTCATAACTTTGGCCAGACAATAATGCTAAATTAACTAAATTTGCAAATTCAAAAGCGCTTGTTTAAAATTTAACCTCAATGGTAGATATAGTTATTGTGAATTGGAATGGGGGGGAATTGTTGTATAACTGTATCAATTCAATAATTACAACTTCAAATAAAATTCATGTAAATCGCATAATTGTTATAGATAACCACTCTTCCGACGCTTCAATTGAAGCCTTGCCCAAGGATGAAAAAATTTTAATCATCCAGAATGCTGAGAACCTTGGTTTTGCCAAAGCTTGCAACCAGGGATTTAAAATTTGTTCGGCACCATATGTATTATTATTAAATCCTGATACCCAGCTTTTAAAAAGCACTATTGCCGATTGCATACATTTTATGGAGCTTAATAAAACTGTAGACATCCTTGGTTGCCAATTGCTCGACGAAACTGGGCGTGTTTCTCCAAGTTGTGCACGCTTTCCTACCCAATTTAAATTGTTTATAGACGCTACGGGGTTATCTAAAATTACTCCTAAATTGTTTCCCCCGGCTATTTTAATGACTGATTGGAACCATCTTCAAAGCAGGTATGTGGACCAGGTGATGGGAGCATTTATGTTTATGCCAACAACTATATTTGAGAAGCTGGGGTACTTTGATGAGCAGTTTTTTGTGTATTTTGAAGAACTTGATTTTTCTTACCGGCTGGCAAAAGCAGGAGGTAAAACATTTTACAATGCGGATATAAAGGCAATACATACCGGGATGGGAACCACTGAAAATGTAAAAGCATTCAGGCTTTTCCTGAGTTTACGCAGCAGGCTGCAGTATGCAAAAAAACATTTTTCAAAATCGGGATATATTTTAGTATACTTTAGCACTTTTACAATAGAATTTATTTCCCGCTTTTTTTTCTTGATCATTTCTGGCAGATTCGGAGAAATTAAAGATATGATAAAAGGGTATAAGCTGTTAATTAGAAATAAACTGGCTTGAATCAACGCTTTTGTAAATAAGTAAAGTACGCACCACTCTAACAATAAAAGGTAGCAACATATTCTAAATTTGCATTTATTAAAATTGTAGCTTTGGTATGATAATGTGAATTTTAGAATAAAATACCGTGAATTTATCATTCTTGGGAACCTGATTTTTAAAGTATTATCAAAAAAACATCGCTTTTTTATTCTGGAAAAGCAAACAGATTTTTATAAGCAGTCTGGTATTATTTTTTTATTATGAATTTTAAAGGTTATAAAATTGGATTTTGGCCATATGCCCCGGGGTTGGATAAAGCAGGTGACCGACGCAGGTTTGTTTTTTATGCCAGGGAAAAGAATTTGAATTTTGAAATTGCCCGTAAAGAAAAGCCCTATGATATTATTTACCTGAGCATGGGATGCAATATCTCCGACTGGCTTAAATACAAAAAGAAATTTCCGGAAACTAAACTTGTTTTTGAAGTAATTGATTCCTATTTTCTACAACGACCCAGCCTGATTACAAAACTCAAAGGTTTAGTGCGGTTTGTTACAAGGAAAGAATCAAAACTTTATTTAAATTACCAGTCTGCAATTTTAAATTTAATTAAAGCGGCAGACGCAGTTGTTTGCTCCTCTACTACACAGCAGGATTTCCTTTTTAAATACAATAAAAACGTCCATATTTCTTTGGATTATTTTTTGGATGATATTAGTCACACAAAAAAAACTTTGCCGGGTTCAGGCAAGTTAAAATTAGTGTGGGAGGGGCAAGCTTTCACCGTTCATAATTTGCTGAAGATTAAAGATGTTTTTAAACGACTTGCCGATAAAGTGGAACTACATGTTATCACAGATCCTGTTGTTGTTTTCCCTTTTAAAATATTTAATAAAAAGACATCTTCTATACTTTCACAAATTGAATGTGATCAATATTTTTATGAATGGAGAAAAGATACTTTTTCAAAAATTATTACAGAAGCGGATCTGGCAATTATTCCCATCGGCGCCAATGATGAACTGCATTGGAACAAGCCGGAAAATAAACTTTTGCTATTTTGGCAAATTGGGATACCGGTTTTAACAAGTCCAACTCCGGCATATAGCAAGGCATTGAAATCCGCAGGTTTACCATGTTTATGTGATGAAGTTAATGATTGGATTGACAAAATAGAGGATTATATTAAAATGAATGACGCACAAAGAATAGAATGGGTAGAAAAGGCCAACGTTTATCTGGCCAATACCCATACAAAAGAAATGATACTTCAAAATTGGGATAAAATATTTCTATCCCTGTATAAGTAGCATTGTACCATCCATTGGGAATATTATTATTAACCCTAATTGTAAGCAATTTCACTATTTTTCCGAATTAAATACTGATTTCGAATAGCTGCAAAGCATTTAAAAGCTAATTTTGACCAAAAATAGAATTTAGGTTAATTTAATATTGTCATTAATGAAAGTAGTCATTTTCGCAGGAGGATTAGGTACCCGAATTTCAGAAGAAACAGATGTAAGGCCCAAACCAATGGTTGAGATAGGTGGAAAGCCCATTATTTGGCATATTATGAAACATTACGAATATTATGGATTCAATGAATTTATTATTTGTTTGGGTTATAAAGGCTATGTGATTAAAGAATATTTTATGAATTACTTCCTCCACAATTCTAATCTTACAATTAACCTTGCAGATAATAATGTAGAATTTCATAACAGCAACAGCGAAAAACTAAAAGTAACTTTAGTGGAAACGGGGATAAATACAAAAACCGCTGGGCGATTAAAACAAGTGCAATCTTACCTGGGTAATGAAGATTTCATGCTCACCTATGGAGACGGCGTTTGTGATGTAGACTTAAAAAAATTATATGAATTTCATAAGAGCCACAATAAAATAGCTACTGTTACCGCCATTCAACTTGATGCAAGGTTTGGCGGAATGGATCTTTCAGAAAAAGGCGATGTGCTTTCTTTTAAAGAAAAAGCAAAGGATGATGGCAAATGGATAAACGGGGGCTTTTTTGTTCTGAAGCCAGAGGTATTTAATTATTTAGAAGACGATATGAGTGAAATGATGTGGGAAGACAAACCATTGGAAAAATTAACTGCAGATAACCAGTTGCGGGCATATAAGCATCAAGGTTTTTGGAAATGCATGGATGCCCTTCGGGATAAATTAGATCTGGAAAATCTCTGGCAAACAGGCCGGGCAAAATGGAAAAAGTGGTAAATAAACTGGAATTTATTAAATCCTATAAGGGAAAAAAAATTTTTATAACCGGACATACCGGTTTTAAAGGAGCATGGTTAGCTGCATGGTTGCACAGGTTAGGGGCCATATTAAAAGGCTATGCCCTGGAACCGGAACATAAAGAAAGTCTTTATAATCTTTTGGAACCCCACGGAATGATAGATAGTATCATTGCAGATATACGGGATAAAAAAAAACTAACCGAGGCACTGCTTTCGTTTGAACCCGATTATGTATTTCATCTGGCGGCACAGCCATTGGTGCGTAGGAGTTATGTAATTCCATCCGAAACTTTTGAAGTGAATGCCATTGGCACTGCAAATTTGTTGGAAGCAGTAAGTCATTTAAAAGGGAAATGTACCATTGTAATCGTCACTACCGATAAAGTTTATGAAAACAAGGAAATAAACGTTTTATATAATGAAGATGACACCCTTGGAGGCCACGACCCTTATAGTGCAAGTAAAGCCTGTGTGGAAATCATAACAGCATCCTTTAGAAATTCTTTTTTTATTCCCTCTAAAAATTCTGATAATCAAAAAGGCATAGCAACGGCAAGGGCCGGAAATGTTATTGGCGGTGGCGACTTTAGTGATGACAGAATTATTCCGGATATTATCCGGGCACTTCAACACAATCAGGTTATACAAGTTCGCAATCCTTTTGCAATACGCCCGTGGCAACATGTACTGGAACCCATTGCAGGATATTTGCTTCTGGGCTCTCTTTTAAATGAATATCCTGAAAAATATTCGAAGGCTTATAATTTTGGCCCGGTTCCTTCTGACCATATCACAGTAAAGGAACTGGTGGAGGCTGCCATTCATAATTGGGGCAATGGTAAATGGGCAGATATATCAAATGAATACCAACCCCATGAAGCCAGTTTATTGAAACTGGATATTAAAAAAGCAATAAAGGAATTATCGTGGAACCCAAAGCTTTCATCAGCAGAAGCAATTGAGTGGGCTATAAAATGGTATAAACAGGACAGGCAACATGCTTTGGCATTTAGTTTTGAGCAAATAGAAAATTACATGCAATTATGATTTTTTATGAAACTAATCTGTCTGGCAGTTATATTGTGCAACTGCAACCCTTAACGGATAGCAGAGGTTGGTTTGCAAGGACCTTTTGTAAAAATGAATTTACGCAAATAGGTCATAATAAAGAGTGGGTACAAATGAATCATTCTTTTACGGCACAAAAAGGAACCATTCGGGGGATGCATTTTCAAAGGCCGCCACATGCCGAAATAAAAATGGTACGTTGTATTGCCGGCGCCGTTTACGATGTTATTATTGATCTCCGCAAAAGTTCACCTACTTACCTTCAATGGTTTGGTACCGAACTTTCAGCCGCTAATAAAAATATGATTTACATCCCAGAAGGCTTTGCTCATGGTTTTCAAACTCTTACTAAGGACGCAGAGTTGATTTATCAGCATTCAGAGTTTTATGCGCAGGGCGCAGAAGAAGGCCTTTTTTATAATGATCCGGCTTTTCATATAGAATGGCCCATGCCAGTAACAGAAATTTCAGAAAAAGACAAGCTACATCATATTATTGACTCAAACTTTAAAGCTATACAATAATGCATTGCAGATTTTGTAAAACAACACTAACTGATACGTTTATAGACCTGGAAAATTCTCCGGCATCAAATTCTTTCTTATCAAAAGCTGAACTGAACGAGCCTGAAGTTTTTTTTCCTTTAAAAGTTTTTACATGCTCAGAATGTTTCCTGGTGCAGGTAGACGAATACAAAAAATCTGATGCTATTTTTAGCAACGACTACGCTTATTTTTCTTCTTACAGTACAAGCTGGCTGGCACATGCAGAAAAATATACCAATATGATGATAGAGCGATTTGGCTTCAATCAGTCATCACAGGTGGTGGAAATAGCCAGCAATGACGGATACCTTCTTCAATATTTCAATAATAAAAATATTCCGGTATTGGGAATTGAGCCCACAGCCAATACCGCAAAGGTTGCCGCAGAAAAAGGAATTAAAAGTATTATAGATTTTTTTGGTGTAACCTTGGCTACAAAATTGTCAAATGAAGGAATAAAGGCCGATCTCCTTTTGGGTAATAATGTATTGGCACATGTGCCGGATATAGTAGATTTTGTTGGCGGAATGAAAATAATTTTAAATGATTGCGGTGTAATTACGATGGAGTTTCCTCACCTGATGCAACTGGTGGATAATAACCAGTTCGATACAATATACCATGAGCATTTTTCATACTTGTCTTTTTATACAGTAAAAAAGATTTTTGCTTCGCAAGGATTGCAAATGTTTGACGTACAGGAATTGCCTACTCATGGAGGGTCTTTGAGGATATTTGCAAAACATGATAATGATACATCAAAAGTTATTTCGCCTAATGTAAAGGCTTTGCTTGACAAGGAAGCAGGAAAGGGAATGGTAGGTTTGTCTTACTATGATAATTTTCAACAAAAGGCATTAAATGTAAAATTGGATTTATTAAAATTTCTGGTTCAGCAAAAAAGTGCGGGCAATACAGTTGCAGCCTATGGTGCTGCAGCTAAGGGAAACACTTTAATTAATTTTTGCGGAATTAAAAAAGACCTGATAGATTTTGTGGTTGATGCCAATCCTCATAAGCAAAATAAATTTCTGCCGGCCAGCCACATACCCGTCATGAATGAGGACTATTTAAAACAGCAAAAGCCGCAGTACGTAATTATTTTGCCCTGGAACCTTAAAGAGGAAATTACTGCACAACTATCTTATATAAAGGACTGGGGTGGGAAATTTATTATTCCTATTCCCTCAGTACAAATTATTGATTAGGCTATGCAAAAAGTATTGGTAACAGGAGCAACCGGCTTTATAGGTAATTATGTGATCGAAGAGCTATTAAGGCTCAATTGTGAGGTTATTGCAACTTCTTCCTCTATTCAAAGAGCTGCAACATTTCCCTGGTTTGCTAATGTTACATACAAAGAATTTAATCTTAAGGATTTTGTTATAAATGAAGATTATTTTAAATTTTTTAATCAACCGGACATTTTAATTCACCTGGCATGGGAAGGATTACCTAATTATAAAAGTGATTTTCATATTACTGAAAACCTGCCTAGACATGCTGCTTTGCTTCAAAACCTCATAGAAAGAGGTTTAACAGACCTCACTGTTGTCGGTACCTGTTTTGAATATGGCATGCAGGAAGGGGAATTGTCAGAAAAGATGCAGGTAATGCCTGCAAATCCATACGCCATAGCAAAAAATGAACTTCGCAAAAAACTGGAACATTCAAACGGGATAATCAATGATTTTTCTCTTAAATGGGCACGCTTGTTTTACATGTATGGATCGGGGCAAAATGCTAACTCCCTGTTGCCGCAGTTAGATAAAGCATTGGCCGAAGGGAAAGAATCTTTTAATATGAGCCAGGGGGAGCAGCGAAGGGATTTTTTACCTGTTCAAACAATAGCGGAATATATTGTGGCTACAGCCATGCAAAAGAATATAACGGGTATAGTTAACATTTGCAGCGGCAAACCGGTTTCGGTAAAGGATTTTGTAAAAAATTATTTAAAGAAACATAAAAAATTCATTCGCCTCAACCTTGGTTACTATCCCTATGCTGATTACGAACCAATGAATTTTTGGGGCGATAATTCTAAACTTCTGAAGATATTATTAAATAAAAATGCAGGAATATAACTTTCTTCCAACAGCATGATATTAAGGTGATGCAGGATAATGGCAATATCTGATAACCCGCTTGTTTCCATTAGCCCAATGACCTGTTTCCTGAAAAAATGCTGCTCAAGTACAGTTCCAAACCCAGCCAAAAGATCGATACGGATAAAAAAAAATTTATGTGCATAATTTGCTCACGTGATTTTTTTCAAATTATTTTATTCCAATCAGCGTTCAATAACGGGAAATATATACAAATGGCAAATATAGAATCACTGTCAATACATCACCTGTAACCTTTTCAGGCTGGCGGGTAACTTGCTGACCACTTTGCACAATTTTATCAATTGCATCGTTGATGATAATACCAGCGCCAAGCCAATTACTATCGGACATGATATCTATTCAGTTTTAAAAATTACAGGCTTATAGTTATTATCAACAGAACTGCTTATCAAAAAAGCTAAGGCGTTTCATTACATAGCTATATGTCTGTTGAAAAAGAGGAATGAAAATTTGGATCTCCAGATAAGCGTAAAGTAATTTCTTTTAGAATTAGCCTGTTTACATTGGGAAGAAAGTAACCTTCTATAGGAAAAATCTTTGGCGACTATTTTGAAATTTATAAATGAGAAAACGTTGTTTTTAGAAATTACAATTTTGCGGCAGGCACTAAAAGATTACCTGTGTCGGAGAGTTAACTTTTTAAACTCCATTCTTCAATATAATAATAGTGTTGATTTTGAAGCAGCAGTTTTTTAAAAAAAATAAATAGCTTTCATCTAAAAGCTAAGGAAGCCCTGCAAAATATCCTATTCAAAAATTCAGTGGGAAATTATATTAAATAACAAAGAGTTTAATCTGCATAAAAAAACTGAAAAGGAATTCTACCATGAGTTGCTATATTTTTTTTCCAACAGCGTGATAATATGGAGAAGACGGGCTAATCACAATATTCTCTAAGCCGCTTTTTTCCATCATCTCTATCACTTCTTTTTTAGAAAACCGGTGTTCCAGCTTTGTTCCAAAACGATCCAGAGAGTCGTTCCTGATTACAAAAAAAGATTTATTGTGATAAGAACTTAATGGAATAAAGTCAGCAAATTTCTTAAAGCCTAATTTCCTAAGTAAACGAACAAGTAATACCAGTGGTAAATAGATTACTATGGCCAATATATCTGCTACTATTTTTTTTAATCCGGAAGGTAATGAAGAAACAAACTTTCGGATGATATCGCTGAGTGAGAAGAGCGCTTTAAAGAGCGGCCCTCTGGAATCGAGGTTATAATACAGGTAGCAGTAAAAATACCCACCTTTTTTTACCTTTTTCACACAGTCATTCATTGCCTTTTGCGTATCTGGTATATGGTGTAAAACACCTACACTCATTACAAAATCAAAGGTTTCATCGGCAAAGGGTATCGTTTCAGTACTAGCTTTGGTTAGTCGCACATTGTTTATGGATGTGCCTAGCAGATTATCCGCCGCAATTAAGGCATCGCTAGGGTCAACCCCTTCTATAAAACCAACTTTTTTTGATAAATATTTTGTCCACCTGCCAGTACCACATCCCACATCCATTGCATATGTATCTTTATTCACGATACTTGAATCAACGATATCAAAATATTCTTCAGAAATTTTATCAATAGTACTATCTGAGAAATCCTGAAATTTTAGCCACTCTTCTCCAAATGATTTTACCACAAGATGGTCAATATTTTCACCTTCGGTAGAAAATACAGCGATATCCCTATTCTTTCCTTTTATAGTTTTTAAAGGTAACTGCGAGTAATTTACTTTCATTTGGTATATTAAGGTCGCAAAAATAAGATATCAAACTAATTTGAAAGAAAATTTTCCTAATTGTCAAAATTGGGTTGGCAGAAACATATCTTTAACTATGTTATATAGGCCAGTTCTATAGGTATTATAATTTCTTTTAATCAAATTTTTCCATACTATAGTCGTATCATCAAAAAGCATTCATTATTTTGTTTTTTATTACTTTGTTGTCTTTTGTACTTTTGCACTTACCTTTTTAATATATGCATACAATACTCATCACCGGCGGAGCCGGTTTCATAGGCTCTCATCTTACCCGCCTATTTGTAACCAAATACCCTCAGTACAATATTGTAAACCTCGATGCCCTCACTTATGCAGGCAACCTGGCCAACTTAAGCGATATAGAAAATGCGCCTAACTATACTTTTGTAAAGGGAGATATTACAGATATGGCCCTGTTGCAAAAGCTGTTTGATGAACATCAGTTTACAGGCGTGCTCCACTGTGCAGCAGAAAGCCACGTAGATAGGTCTATCACCGACCCGCTCGCATTCGTAAGAACCAATGTTGTTGGAACCTCTACGCTGCTGTTGGTGGCAAAAGAAAGCTGGAAAGCAGATTTTTCCAATAAACTATTTTACCACATTTCTACCGATGAAGTGTATGGCTCCCTGGGCGAAACCGGCTTTTTCTATGAAAATACGCCCTATGATCCCCGCAGCCCCTACTCCGCATCCAAGGCCTCTTCTGATCATTTTGTAAGAGCGTTTTATCATACCTATCACCTGCCCATCAAAATATCGAACTGTAGCAATAACTACGGGCCTTATCATTTTCCCGAAAAATTAATTCCGCTCAGTATCCACAACATCATCCACCAAAAACCCTTACCCATTTATGGCAAAGGCGAAAATGTGAGAGACTGGCTATTTGTGGAAGACCATGTAAGGGCCATTGATACCATTTATCATAACGGAAAAATTGGAGAAACCTACAATATTGGCGGACATAATGAGTGGACCAACATCGATCTCATCAGAGAACTTTGTAAACAGATGGACGTTAAACTGGGCAGAGAAACAGGCTCTTCCGAAAAATTAATCAGTTTCGTAAAAGACCGTGCCGGCCACGATTTGCGTTATGCCATTGATGCTACCAAACTAAAAGAGGAGCTAGGCTGGGTGCCTTCGCTTCAGTTTGAAGAAGGGTTATCTAAAACCATTGACTGGTATTTGAATAATTCAGACTGGTTAAATGATGTGGTCAGCGGAAATTATGCAGCATATTATGAGGAGCAATATGAGAGGAGGTAGGGGTGGGGTTTAGAAAGGTTAGAAGGTGGTTTAGAGTTTAGAAGGTGGTTTAGGGGATTGGGCGCTTAGGGAGTAGGAGTAAGCACTGTAGTTTATTCATCCTTAAATTTACACTTTATAAACGTACTCATTTGAGAAATTAGCATGTTGAGAAAATTCAAGACTGATGGCTATTTTGGCTCGCAAGGCAACTAAATTTTTTCCAGATAATGAAAAATTTGGGCTTGTAAGTCAAATGCGTAGGGCAGGTATTTCAATTGCAGCTAATATTTTAAAAGAACTTCCCGTAAAACCGCTAGAGACCAGGCACATTTTAGCACAATAGCATATAGCAGTACCATTTAACTATTAAATGACTTAATCATAACACACGAACTCAGCTTTTTATCAAAACAACAATTTGAACAGGGAAGGGAAATTATAGAAAAACAAACGCTGCCAATTTCAGGATTAAGAAAATCTAAATTAAAATCGAGATTTCTAAACCCCAAACCTTCTAAACCTCTAAACCTTCTAAACTTTTAACAATCACACAATGAAAGGAATTATTTTAGCCGGAGGATCAGGAACAAGATTATACCCCATCACCATGGGAATCAGTAAACAATTGATGCCTATTTATGATAAACCCATGATATACTATCCACTAAGCACCCTGATGCTGGCTGGTATAAAAGATATACTTATTATTACCACTCCCGACGACCAATCGCAGTTTGTGCGTTTACTCGGGGATGGCAGCCAATGGGGCTGCAATATTCAATACGCAAAACAAGAAGTACCCAATGGATTGGCCCAGGCATTTGTTATTGGCGAATCTTTTATCGGAAACGATAGCGTGGCCCTCGTACTGGGCGACAATATTTTTTATGGCAGCGGGTTTAGTAAATTGTTGCGCCAGTCTGCCAACCCGGAAGGCGCCGTCATCTTCGCTTATCCCGTTAGCGATCCCGAAAGATATGGCGTGGTAGAATTTGATGAGAATTTAAAAGCCGTGAGCTTAGAAGAAAAACCGACCCATCCTAAAAGCAATTACGCAGTTCCCGGATTGTATTTTTACGACAATTCTGTAGTAAGAATTGCCAAAGAATTAAAACCTAGTCCCAGGGGCGAATACGAGATCACTGATGTAAACAAAATATATTTACAACAACAACAACTCCAGGTTGCCGTGTTAGATAGAGGCTTTGCATGGTTAGATACAGGCACATTTGATTCCTTAAGCGATGCCAGTGAATATGTAAGGGTCATAGAAAAAAGGCAAGGGCTAAAAATTGGTTGCCCCGAAGAAATTGCATGGAGAATGGGGTTTATTTCAAAAGAGCAATTGCAGGCATTGGCAGAAGGATTAAAGAAAAGTGGTTATGGTGAGTACCTCAATAGAATCATTTAATTGAAATAGTTTAAATTGCAAATATTAGTTCAATAACATTTCCACGAGTATGTACAAACAACCATACCTGATTGAATTTCCAAGAATTGGAAACACAATGGAAGGGTATATTTCAGTAGCAGAAAATAAGACACTTCCTTTTGGCACCAACAGAGTCTATTGGACCTATTATACACCCGAAAGCATCAGAAGGGGCGGTCATGCTCATCATCAACTAGAACAAATACTAGTGGCAGTGTCTGGAAAAATTATAGTTGAAACTGAAATGCCCGGAGGAGTAAAAGAAAGGTTTATTTTAGAATCGCCCAATGTAGGATTGTATATGCCTATCTATTGCTGGCACATCATGCAATACACTCATAGCTCAGTTCAAATGTGTATCGCAAATATGGTGTATGATGAAAAGGATTACATAAGAGATTACAACGAATTTCTTAGGCTTCCAAGGTAATGCCGAAG
>Ga0105044_10005384_pt1 | contig 17628 bp, 18 predicted proteins | sample MAT01_FD_78092 | JGI IMG/M metagenome (GOLD analysis project Ga0105044, IMG submission 78092) | Freshwater microbial communities from Lake Fryxell liftoff mats and glacier meltwater in Antarctica - MAT-01 | ecosystem: Environmental > Aquatic > Freshwater > Ice > Liftoff microbial mat | place...
AAAACCGAGCAGTGGCGGAAGGGTACAAAGGATTGGCGTCGTCCAACGCGATGCGCCGGTGAGTGCACGCCGGGCAGGCGAGTGTTGCCTGCCGCCGGTGATATGCACGGCGCGGCCACGGCGGCTGAGACGTTCAAGGATCAGCACCAGCAGCACACATCCGAGCAGCGCCGCCGCAAGCTGTCCGCCCGCCGCGCGGTCGTCCATCTGGTACCAGGCGCGGAAGATGCCTGTGGTGAAGGTCTGCACGCTGAGATGCGAGACCGCGCCATAGTCGGCCAGCGTCTCCATCAGCACGATTGCCACACCGCCTGCGATGGCTGGGCGGGCCAGCGGCAGCGCGACGCGCCAGAAGACTCGCCACGGGCCGAGCCCGAGGGTCCGCGCAACATCCAGCGCAGCAGCCGATTGCTGCAGGAACGCCGAGCGGGCGAGCAGATAGACGTAAGGATAGAGCGTCGCCGTGAAGATGAGCCCGGCGCCCCACAGCGAGCGGATTTCCGGAAACCAATAGTCGCCGGTCCTCCAGCCGGTGAGATCGCGCAGCAGCGTCTGCACCGGACCTGCGGCCTGGAAAAAGTCCGCCAGCGCATAGGCGACGACGTAAGCGGGCGCGGCAAGCGGCAGGACCAGCGCCCAGGTCAGCCAGCGCCTTCCAGGAAAATCCAGCATGGTCGTCGCCCAGGCCGCGCCGACTCCTATGATGAAGGTGCCGATTGCCGTAATCGCCGCCAGAATCAGCGTGTTCGCGATGTAGCCGGGGAGCACCGTGGACCAGAGATGCGCCCAGACGTCGCCTGCGGGCACGAAAAGCTGTGCCGCGACCGCAAGGGCCGGAAGGGCGAGCAATGCAGCTGCGAGACCAGCCGCAAACGCCCACTTCCGGGCACCGTGGCGCGGCAGCCGTGGCCGGGCCGGATCGAAGGCGATGCTCATGGAACTGGCTTTATGATAACCGCTCGCAAAATGACAGAAGCTGCGTCATGATTCAGGACGTTTCATGCTCTGGTGAAATGGCTTTAGAACAGGCCTCATGCAGCGACTTCACCTGAAGGCCAGCCGATGACGGCGCCCTATGTGCGCTTCGAGGGCGTCTCGAAGACCTATGACGGCGGCACCAGCGCCGCCGTTGCGGGGCTGGACCTCGACGTCGCGGCGGGCGAATTCCTCACTCTGCTCGGTCCCTCAGGCAGCGGCAAGACGACGACACTGATGATGCTGGCCGGGTTCGAGATGCCGAGCGCAGGGGCGATCCTAGTCGAAGGCGAGGACATTTCGCGCAAGCCCGCCCACAAGCGCGGGCTGGGCATGGTGTTCCAGAACTATGCCCTCTTCCCGCATATGACGGTGGCGCAGAACCTTGCCTTCCCGCTGCAGGTGCGGCGCATGTCGCGGGCCGACATCGCTGTGCGGGTGAAGCGCGCGCTCGATATGGTGCAGCTTGGCGGTTATGAGAGCCGCCGCCCGGCGCAGCTTTCGGGCGGGCAGCAGCAGCGCGTGGCAGTTGCGCGCGCTTTGGTCTTCGAGCCCAAGGCAGTGCTGATGGATGAGCCGCTCGGGGCGCTCGATAAGTCTCTCCGCGAGCAACTGCAATACGAGATCAGTCGCATTCATCGGGAGTTGGGGGTGACGGTGCTCTACGTCACGCACGACCAGGGTGAGGCGTTGACGATGTCGGACCGGATTGCGGTGTTCAACAAGGGCCGCGTCGAGCAGTGCGGCGCGCCGGGCGATCTCTATGACAACCCGTCCAATCTGTTTGTCGCGGGCTTTGTCGGCGAAAACAATTTCCTCAACGCCCGCATCTCGGGCTCGGGCGACGGCAGGATCACCGCCGCCAGCGCGGCGGGCACGATGTATGCGATGAGCGCCGGGGCGCAGGCGGGCGACGCTGCCATCGCGGTGCGGCCGGAGCGCGTAGCGCTCAATCCGCCTGAAGCACCCGGCATGACGCACCTTCATGCGCGGGTCGCCGAGCGTTATTTCGCGGGCGACCATGTGCGTCTCGTCGTGAAGCTGAAGACCGGCGAAGAGGTCGCGCTGAAAGCCCCGCGCCTCAACGCAGACGCCTTGCCCGCGACGGGCACCGAGGTCACCATCGGCTGGACCGCCGCCGACGCCTATGCCTTTCCGCCGGAACAACCCGCGTCCGCCCTCAAGGAGCATGCCGCATGAGCCGTTCACTTCTCTATGCCGGCCTCAGCGCCGCTGCGATCCTCGGCGTGATGACGCTGATCATCGAAACGGCGAAGGCAGACGACGCCAAGCCAGTCACCATCGTTTCGTGGGGCGGCGCCTACACGAAGAGCCAGGTCGAGGGCTATCACAAGCCCTTCACCGCCAAGACCGGCATCCCGATCACCAATGTCGATTACAATGGCGGCATCGCCGAGGTGAAGGCGCAGGTGGAGAGCGGCAATGTGGTGTGGGATGTCGTCGACATGGAAGTCGGCGATGCGCTGCGCGCCTGCGATGAGGGCCTGCTGGAGCCGCTGGACCCTGCGAGCTTCCCGGCCGCACCGGACGGCACGCCCGCGACGGATGATTTCTATCCCGAAGCGCTGACCGAGTGCTGGGCGACGTCGATCATCTTCTCGACCGTCATCGCCTATGACGACAGCAAGGTGGGGGCGAGCAAACCGAACACGGTCGGCGATTTCTTCGACCTTGAGAAATTCCCCGGCAAGCGCGGACTGAGGAAGCAGAACCCCAAGGCGACGCTGGAGATGGCGCTGCTCGCCGACGGCGTCGTGCCGGAAGATATCTACGAAGTGCTGGCGACGCCGGAGGGCCTCGACCGCGCCTTCGCCAAGCTCGACACGATCAAGTCAAATGTCGTGTGGTGGGAAGCGGGTTCTCAGCCGGTGCAGTTGCTCGCCGACGGCGAAGTCGCGATGACGCTCGTCTATAACGGCCGCCTGTTCGATGCCGTCACGGCGGAGAAGAAACCGTTCAAGATCGTCTGGGACGGTCAGGTTTCGGAATACGACACTTACGTCATGGTCAAAGGCGCGCCCAACAAGGACGCCGCGATGGAATTCCTGAAATTTGCTACCGACACGCCGCAGCTGGCGGCGCAGGCGAGCTGGATTGCCTATGCCCCGGCACGCAAATCGTCACTGCCGCTGGTCGGCAAGAACGCCTCGAATGGCGAAGACATGCTGCCCAACCTGCCGACACCGGACAAAGGCCGCATGATCACCGTCGATCCGCGCTTCTGGGCGGATCATCAGGACGAGATCAATCAGCGCTGGGCGGCGTGGCTGGCGCGATAGCGCACGGCCTATGCAGGACGCGGGGGTTCCGCCTCTTCGATGCGTCTCAGCCGGGGAACCGGCGACGCGAACACCACAAGCACGGAACCGAGCCCGATCAGCACACCGGTCCACACCGCGCCGCGCACGCCGAGCCATTCGGCCAGCGGCACCGCCGCGAAGGCGCCGAGGCTAAGCATCGTCGCCTGCGCCGTCACACCGGCCGCTGCGACACGGCCGAGCACGGCGCGCGGCATGACGCTCTGGCGCAATGAGCGCGCCTGGATGGCGTAGGCGACGGCAAAGCAGTCGCCTATCAGCTGATGCGCAACGAGTAGCGCAATACTGTCCCAGCCCGGCCCGCGCGCCGCAGCGAACAGCGCACCGGCGCCCATGTTCAGGATGAGAAACAACAACAGTGCCGGGCCAAAGCCGATGGCGCGCGTCACCCAGCCGCTGAACAGCGCGCCTGCGAATGCGCCAATGCCACCGACGCCGATGATGAGCCCGGTCGTCGCGATATCGAGGCCCAACTCGCGCAGCGCGAACAGCATGTAGAGCGCAGCGAAGAAGCCCCATGACAGCATGCCGAGCATCTCGGCGAGGAAAAGCGGCCGGACATAGCGGGAGGCCCAGATCGCCCGGATCCCCGCCGCAGCGCGCGCGAGCGGGCGGCCCGGCTCTCTATCCGACCGGGGTTCGTTCACCCGGATGCGCGTGAGGAATGCCGCCGACCACAGGAAACTCAGCGCATCCAGCAGCACAGCGACCGGCGCGGTGACCGCCTGGATCAGCAATCCGGCGATGCCCGGCCCTGCAATCTCGGCAACCGAATCGGTCGCGCTGAGCTTGGAGTTGCCTTCGATCAGGTCCTCTTTCTCCACGATCGCAGGCAGGAAAGCCTGGTCGGCGATCTGGAACAGCGTCCCGGCAATACAAGCGAGCACGGCCACGGCGTAGAGCTGGGTCATGCCAAGCCCGCCCAGCCAGGCGACGACCGGCACCGAGGCGATCAGCACGGCGCGGGAGATGTCCGCTGCGATCATCAACGGCCGCTTGGCGATCCGCTCGATGAAGCCCGATGCGGCGAGGCTGACAACGATGGCGGGCGCGACGCCCAGCGCAGCCAGCAGCGCCACCTCGCCGTCCGAAGCGCCGAGCGTCACGATGGCGAGCGCCGGCAGCGCGGTTCGGGTGATGCGGCTGCCAAAGGCACTGACGGTCTGCGCCGCCCAAAGGTTGAGGAAGTCGCGATGCTGCCAAAGACCGCGATCAGGCCAGATTTTCATGAAACTACATCTTTCAGGCGAGACGAGGCATGAGCCAAGGGTCGCGGCCGTGGCCGCGGCGGGAATACGGCGATCGCCCGCCTGACCCGTTGGTGCCGGCTGCCTTAGGGCAGCGCGCTCGTCGGGATCGCGGCAATTGCGATGCACGTTTGGGCGATGTTCGACGTCATGGCTTTGCCCCCTCGCTTAATCTGCGCGATGCGGTGTTTGTCCGCTGCGCACCTCGTCTTATAGAGGAACATCGATTCGACCGCCAATGTTGAGCGAGGACGCCATCGCCACCGCGCGACAATCCAGCCGGGGCCTGCTGCTGACGCTGCCCTTGCTTGCGTTCATCGCAGTCTTTTTCGCCGCACCCATCGGTGCGATGCTATGGCGCAGCGTCTCCAATCCCATGCCCGCCTCGATGATGCCGCTGACGGTGGCAGCTCTTTCGGACTGGGACGCTAAAGCGCTGCCCGGCGAGGCGGCGTTTGCGGCTTTGGTGGAGGACTTGCGGTCCCTGAAGCGTGAGGATGCAGCAAAGCTGGGGGCGGCGCTCAATTTCGACTTCGGCGGGCTGAATTCGCTGATCCGCAAGACCGCGCGCGAGGCCGCGAAGCTGACGCCGCTCTTTGCCGAGAGCCTGGTGAAGCTCGACAAGAGCTGGGGCAATCAGGCGGTGTGGGCGGCGATTGCGGCCGGTACGCAGAACCTGACCGCCAAGAATTATCTGGCGGCGCTCGACATGCGCTACGGCCCGGACCTTTCAGTGCAGGCGGTGCCGCAGCGCGATGCGATCTATCTGATGTTGTTCGGGCGTACGGCCTGGGTCGCGCTGCTGGTGACGGTGCTCTGTCTCATTCTCGGTTACCCGCTCGCCTGGCTGCTGGCGAATGCCGGGCCGAAGACGGCGGGCCTGCTGATGATCCTGCTGCTGCTGCCGTTCTGGACCTCGCTACTGGTGCGGACGACCGCGTGGATCGCCATTTTGCAAAGTCAGGGCGTCGTCAACGATAGTCTCGTTTTCCTCGGGCTTGTTGACGACAAGGACCGCATCCAGCTCGTCTATAATATGACCGGCACGCTGGTCGCGATGACACAGGTGCTGCTGCCCTTCATGGTACTGCCGCTCTATGCCGTGATGAAAACGATCCCGCCGGTCTATCTGCGCGCCGCGTCCTCGATGGGCGCGCGTCCATTCACTGGATTCTGGCGGGTGTACCTGCCGCTCACCATGCCGGGCGTTGCGGCGGGCGGGCTGCTCGTTTTCATTCTGGCCGTCGGCTATTACATCACGCCCGCGCTGGTGGGCGGGCCGAGCGGGCAACTGATCTCCAACCTCATCGCCTATCACGTTCAGCAATCGCTGAACTGGGGCCTCGCGGCGGCGCTTTCCACCGTGCTGCTGGGCGCGGTGATCGCGCTCTATCTCGTCTTCAACAAGGTCGCTGGTGCCGACCGGCTGCGCTTCGGATGAGCGGGTGGGGCATCCTCGCGCGCGTCATGGCGGGCTTCGCGCTCGTCTTCCTCATTGCGCCGCTGCTGGTGATCGTGCCGCTCTCGTTCAATGCCGAGCCGTTCTTCACTTTCACCGACAAAATGCTGGCCTTCGATCCGGAAGGGTATTCGACCCGATGGTATCGCGCGATCCTTGACGACACGGTCTGGCGCGAGGCGCTGCTCAACAGTCTCGTCATCGGCGGATTCGCGACCCTGCTCGCGACGGTGCTCGGAACCCTCGCCGCGATGGGCCTGGCGCGCGGCGACGTGCCGTTCAAGGGCGCGATCATGGGGCTGGTGATCTCGCCAATGATTACGCCGGTCGTGATCGCCGCGACGGGCATGTATTTCTTCTACTCTAATCTTGGCATCACCCAGACGCATCTTGGCCTGATCGTCGCTCACGCGGCGCTCGGCGCACCGTTTGTGGTCATCACCGTGACGGCCTCGCTCACCGGCTATGACTGGAATTTGACGCGCGCCGGCGCGAGCCTCGGCGCGAACCCCGCAACCACCTTCTTCCGCGTGACGCTGCCGCTCATCCTGCCCGGCGTCATCTCCGGCGCGCTTTTCGCCTTCGCGACCTCGTTCGATGAAGTGGTGACGGTGCTGTTCCTGGGCGGCCCCGAACAGGTCACGATCCCGCGCAAGATGTGGTCGGGCATCCGCGAACAGATCAGCCCGGCCATCCTCGCCGCTGCGACACTGCTCATCATCGTCGCAGCAGGTCTGCTCGTCGTCGTAGAATGGCTCCGCCGCCGGGGCGAACGGATGCAGGTCAGGGCGCGCTAGGAGAAAATTAGATGCTGGTGATCTTCGGCGGACTTCCCGGCACCGGCAAATCGACTTTGGCCGCAGCGCTCGCCAGGGAGATGGGGTTTGCCCTGTTGCGCATCGACTCAATTGAGCAGGCGATGCGCAATGATCGCGTGACAGAGATCGACAGCGCGGGCTATGCGGCGGCCTACGCTATTGCGGCGGATAATTTGAATCTGGGACTGGGCGTGATCGCCGACTCCGTCAACCCGATAGAGCTCACGCGCAAGGCTTGGCGCGATGTGGCGGCGCGCGCCGGCGTCCCATCGATCGAAGTGGAATTCGTGTGCTCCAACGCGGCGGAGCACCGGCACCGTCTGAAAAGCCGGGCCATCGACGTGCCGGGTCTTCGCCGCGTCACGTGGACCGACGTGGTGGCTCGCGACTACGAGCCGTGGACAACCGCCCAGATTCTGATCGACACGGCGGGACGGAGTTTCGAAGCGAGCGCCTCGGAGCTTATCGGGGCAATCGGAGCGGCATTGGGGCCACGGCCGTTTCAGTGACGAGACTTTCCCGCAAACGGATGCCGGTTACGGCGCGCTGACCGCCGGCCGCGTGATCCACCACAGCGCAATCATGCCCGCCGCGATGGCAATGCAGAGCGGTGAATAGAGCACGGTATTCAGCCGGTGAAAGGGCGTGCCTTCGGAATAGCGGACAAGCGAGGGCACAAAGCCGGCGATGCCGCGCGCCGCGAAAACGGCCAGCGCGCCCCCGTATCCGGCGGTCCAGAGCCATAACGGCAGTTTGAGGTCCGGCACGATTCCTGCCCGCCACCCGACGAACACCGCGACGGCGGTAAGGCAGGCCGAGACGACGAGACATGGGATGAGGCCCGGCATCCGGCCGCCACGCGTGCCGACCACAGTCTCGGCGAGCGAAGCCGGGTCTGTCCCCGGCCAGACGCCGCCGAGGCCCCAATAGGCGTGGAGTGCGCTTAAAGCCGTCAGCACGGCAACAAGCAGACCGGCGGTGATGGCGCTAGCGGTCATCCTGCGGTGCCGCCGCCGCTGAGGCCGTAGCCGATCAGCACCACCGCCATGGCCATGAGCATCCAGCCGGGATGTTTGCCGTTGGTGGCCCAGAAGTTGCCGAGCGCCCCGTAGAGGAACATCGCGCCCACTAACACGCCGGTCGCTAGCTTCGCATCGGGGTTGAACCAAGATGCTGCAGCAATCAGCGCCAGTCCGCCGGCGAACCACGCCGCCGTGCTGAAATGCAGCAGCATCGGCACCAGCCGTGCGATCGCGCGCCCGGTGTGCTTGTCGTTGCGCAAGGCCGCCGCAATGGGCCGAACCATCAGGCGCTGCGTCAGCACGCCATGCACCAGCGCCGTTGCACTGCCGATAACACCGGCAGCAGCGAGCGCGATGTCATGTGCGTACATCGTCCGCGCCTACTCCGCCGCCGCGAGGGCCGCGCCGCCGCCAAAGACTTCGGCGCGGGCTTCGTCGTACTGCGCCTTCAGCTCGGCCACGAGCTCGGCGACGGTGGGTGCGGACTTCACCTGGCCGACGCCTTGCCCGGCGCCCCAGATGTCTTTCCACGCCTTCTTGTCGGTGTTGCCGCCCGAGCCGAAATTCATTTTCGACTTATCGCTTTCGGGCAGCGCTTTGGGATCGAGCCCGGCGGCGGTGATCGACGGCGCGAGATAATTGCCATGCACGCCAGTGAAGAGGTTGGAGTAGACGATATCGTCCGCCGCGCTATCGATGATCGACTGCTTGTAGCCCGGCACAGCGTTTGCCTCTTCGGTCGCGATGAAGCGCGTGCCGAGATAGGCGAAGTCGGCGCCGAGCGCCTCGGCGGCGAAAACCGAACGGCCATCAGCGATGCTCCCTGAGAGCAGGATCGTGCCTTTGAACCAGGCGCGCACCTCAGGCACCAGCGCGAAGGGGGAGAGCGTGCCGGCATGGCCGCCAGCTCCGGTGCAGACGAGGATCAGCCCATCGACACCTTCTGCCGCCGCCTTCTTCGCGTGCCGGATGTTGACGACGTCATGCCAGACGACGCCCCCGACGCTATGCATCTTTTCGACGACAAATTTTGGCGCGCGCAGGCTGGTGATGGTAATCGGCACCGCATGCTCGGCGCAGACATCGACGTCATGCTCCAGGCGGTCATTCGAAGAATGGGCGATCTGGTTGACGGCGAAGGGCGCGGCCTTCTTGCCGGTCTTGGCTTCCCACTCAGCCAGTTCACCCTGGATGCGCTTCAGCCACTCGCCAAGCGCCGGCGCGGGCCGCGCATTCAGCGCCGGAAAGGAGCCGACAACCCCCGCCTTACACTGGGCGATGACCAATTCCGGCCCCGACACAATGAAGAGCGGTGCACCGACGACGGGCAGGGCCATGCGGCCTTTGAGGAAAGCAGGAACGGGCACGTGTGTTTCCTTTGTCTATATCGGTCAGGCCGCAGCGGGCGCGGAGAAGATCATGCAGGTCGAGGTGGCTGTCGCAAAGAGGCGGCCGCGTTCATCGCGCAACACGGCTTCGGTCGTCGAAACGGTACGGCCGCGGCTCACCACCTTGCCGGTACAGAGCAGGCGGCCGGTTTTCGTGGTCGCGGCACGCAGAAACTTGATCTCGAGCGTCAGGCTGGTGAAGCCGTGCCCCTTGCCGAGCGTCGTATGCAGAGCGCAGCCGCAGGCGCTGTCGAGAATGGTCGCGAAGATACCGCCATGCATCGTGCCGAGCGGGTTGTAGTGAAACTCCTGCGGAACGATGGCGAATATCACCTCGCCCTCCTTCACCTCGACGCCCATCATATCGATCGTCCGGCTGATTGGGGCTGCACCATGCTCACCGCTCATCATGCGCGAGATGAACTCAAGACCGGTGGAATTGGCCGCCGCGTCGCGGAGGGCGCCGGGGTCAGCCCAGTCATAGGTGCGGGTACGTTCGGCGGCGCTCAAGAGCCTGTCTCCGACATCGGTTCAATGATGAGACTATTTGCGTTGGTTCAATAACGCAACCGTGCTAACGTTACGTCATGAAGCGTCTGCCTCTGAACGAACAGCCCTGCCCCATCGCCCGTTCGCTCGACATTTTCGGTGAGTGGTGGGGGCTGATGATCCTGCGCGAATGTTTTTCAGGCGTGACGCGGTTCGACAACTTCCAGAAGAATCTCGGCGTCTCGAAAAACACACTCACCGCGCGCCTCGGCAAAATGGTCGAGCGCGGCGTGCTGAAGCGCGTGCCGGTCAGCCCCGGCGCGCTGCGCGAGCACTACAAGCTGACCGAAATGGGCAAGGAATTGCACACAGTCTTTGTCGCGCTGCGCCAATGGGGCGACAAATGGACGTTTGACGGTGCCCCGCCCAACGCCGTCGTCGAGCGCAAGAACGGCCGCATCGTTGCGCCTATCGCGGTCCGCTCGCAAAGCGGACGTGTGCTCAAGCCGCGCGATACGATGCTGGTGAAGCTTTAGGCGGCGCCGACCCACGAGCCGTGAAAGCCCTGCGGCACGCGGCGCGGCAGACGGATGCGGGCGGCGTTTTCCAGCGTTGTAGCGTCGAGAACGTGGAAGTCGCTCGCCCCGCGCGCCGGATCGAACACGAAGCCGAGCAGCCAGCCCTCGTCCTCGGGCGCATCGGGGCTTTTGGGAACATGCACAAACTCCGACATCATCGCGCCCTCGCCGAAGCTGCGTAACTGCCGTGAGTCTGTGCGCATGTCGAAGCGGGCGAGCGCATTGAAGTTCTCTTCGGTCGCGGAGGCAAAAGGAACCCCAACGGGCGCGTAGGCATAGCGGTGCGGCAGGCCGCTCAGCCGTTCGTCGATGCGGGGAAACTCCAGGGTCAGATCGTCAAGCGCCGTCTCGTCGGCTGACGTCGCGCCCGGGCGCACGGTCCAGCGCCAAAGCCGCGAGGCATCGAAATTGCGCTTCGCGCCGCGCCGCCACAATTCGTCATAGCGCGAGACGTCGATCGTGATGGTGCCGTCTGCGTCTTCGGAGGCATTGGCGACATGGAAGACGTAGCAGGGCTTCACCGATACCCAGCGTGTCTCGCTGGCCGGGCGGCCGCGCTTCAGAATGCCAAGGCGCGGAGGATAGGTGTCGCTAAAGGCGTAAGGCATACCGCCCTTCAGCGCGATCTCCAGATCGAACACGACCGGCAGGTCCATGAAGATGACGTGGCTGCGCGTCATCGCGAAATCATGGACCATGGTCGGCCCGGTCACGGCGATCTCTTCACGCTGCAGATACGTGCCGTCGGCGGCAATGCGGTGATAGACGAGATAAGGCGGTGCATAGCCGTAGCCGAAGGCATGCATCTCGCCTGTCACCGGACAGATCTTGGGGTGAGCGGTGAAGGAAAAATCCAGCTTGCCGCCGAAGGTCTCAACGCCCAGCGTCTCGAGCTCCGGCGAGACGCGCGTCGGAAGGCTCGATTCCACCAATGCGTAAATGTTGCCGTTGTGCGGCACGACATGGGTGTTGGCGACACCGACCGTATAGTCGCGCGAAAAGTCGTCGCGCATCGACTTCGCGCCTTCCCGCGCCTTGGTGCGAATCCAGCGATTGCGATACCAGTGCGCCTTGCCGCCTTCCAGCTTGAGCCCGTGCAGCATGCCGTCGCCCATGAACCAATGACCGGGCGTTATGCCCTGCGCGGGGTTGGGGCCGTTGCGAAGATAGACGCCATTGAGGACGTCCGGAATGCGGCCCTCGACCTCAAGCCGGTCGAGCGTCACCTCGTCGGCGACCGGCGCGTAATTCCCGCGCATGAAAAAAGGCGGCTTGCGCGCAACCGGCGCTTCGGCGTCTAGGGTCATTGCGGCGCTCCCGGGCCCATCGTGTTATGGCGGCAGGCTAGGCGGGCAAAGGCGCGAAGTCGAGGCAGTCTCATGCCGCGATGCCAGCCTTGCGCAGATCGGCAATAGCGGTGGCCGAAAGGCCAAGTTCGGCGAGGATGTCATCCGTCTGCTCGCCCAGCATCGGGGCGTGCAGACGCTGATCGCTGGCCGTGTCGTTGAAGCGCGCTGCGGGGCGAGGCCCACGCAGACGTCCCGCAACCGGGTGATCTGTTACGGCGAGCTGGCCGTTGAAAATCACCTGCGGGTCATCCGGCACCTGATCGCGCGTCAGCACAACGGCGTGGGGCACGTCCTCCGCCTCCAGCTTCGCGCGGATTTCGGCAGCGGTGAAGTTCGCCACGGCCTCGGCGAACGCGGCCTTCAGCGCCGCCGCATTTGCCATGCGCTTGAAGACGTCCTGGAAGCGCGGGTCAGCCTTGATGTCGTCGCGCCCGACCGCACGGCAGAAATCGCCGAACTCGTCGTCGCTCAGCGTGATGGTGGTGATCCAGCCATCCTTCACCTTCATGATGCCGTAGAAATCGGCAAAGTCCGGCGATGGCGGCGCAGGGTTATCGAGCAGCGCGTAGTTGTAAAAAGCGTCGGGCCACAGGAACGAGATCGTCGCGTCCAGCATATTGAGCGTGAGGTGCTGGCCCTCGCCGCTCGTCACGCGCCCGAACAGCGCCGCCGTCATGGCCTGTGCGGCCGTCAGCGCCGAAACCTTGTCGCAGGCGATCGATTGGATCAGTCGTGGCGCCTGCGTCACCTTGTCTTTCTGGCTGTCGGCGAAACCCGACATCGCCTGCACGACCGGATCGTAAACACGCCGCTTGGCGTATGGCCCATCCTGCCCGAAGCCCGACATCGAGACATATATGAGGCGCGGATTGATCGCCTTTAGTTCGTCATAGCCGAGCCCCATGCGCTGGATAGCGCCGGGGCGGAAATTCTGGACGAAGATGTCGGCGCTTTTGATGAGATCGAGCAGCACAGCCTTGCCGCGCGCATCTTTGAGGTTCAACGCGATGGAACGCTTGTTGCGGTTTACCGCCGCGAACATTGCGCCGAGCCCTTTGTGGTTCGGCCCCAGCCAGCGGCAGAGATCGCCCAACCCAACGGGCTCAACTTTCACAACGTCGGCGCCCTGATCGGCCAACAGGCCGGTCGCCATAGGCCCGGCGATGATCGCGGACAAATCGACGATTTTGACGCCCGTCAGCGGTCCGGACACGGCTCAATCCGCCTGCCTGGCGATGCCCAGCACCGCGAGAAGGAACTGGGCAACAATCACAAGCGCAAAGAAGCCCGCGTACCGGATGAAGTGCCGGCGCGGCCCGGCTGCGCCGGGCTCGAAATTCTTGCCGGTGAAAAACGCGATGCCATTGGTTGCAAACCACCAGCCCGAAATGCCCGGCGTCCGGTGCTTCATCATGGAGAGCGCCGAAAGGACCGCCATGATCCAGGCTGCGAAGGCCGCGACGGTGAGCGTGATAGAAACGGCCTGGATCATCGTTTTAGGTGCCCGGAGCTGCGTTGGGGTCGGACCAGCCGATCACGCCAAAGGCGACGGCGGTGACAATCGCGAGGACGAACACCGCAACGCACAGCATGAAAAGCCGCCGTGCCGGCTCGGCGGCAGGATCGAAGTTGCGCCCGGTGAAAAAAGCATAGCCATTCCAAAGATACCACGAAGCCGGCACGCCAGGCTTGCGGTGGCTGAACATCGCGATGGCCGCGAAAACCGCGAGCATCCAAGCCGTGAAGGCTACGCCGCCGCCAATCGCGAAAATGATCTTGACCATGGGTCCCCTGTTCCGGACCCTTGGTTAGCAAGGCGGATGACGCATCCGCAAGGCTGCCGACGTCATGACGGTCTTCCATCTGTTCATCGGATGGCACCGGCACATCATCGGATCAGCCGCACCTTGCGGTGCGCAGGACGGATGGTGAGCGTGACGCCGGCATCGAAGCGCATCGAATCCTGTTCGATGCCGTCGGCGAAAACGACGCCAGCTTCCATGCGCGATTCGATGACCAGGGGCTGCGCCTCGGTGATATCGCCATGGGTCAGCTTGGCGGAGAAGCCTTTGCCCGGCCAGGCCTCGCGCACCGCAAAGCGCAAGCGATCATCCGCCGGATCGAACGCGGCCTTCTCACCCTGCAGCGATTTCAGCCAGCCGGATGAGCCGGTGCCGGTCGCGACGATCAGGCCGGACGAGGACTGCTCGTGCTCCTGGCCTTTGAAATAAAGCCGGTAGCGGGCCGATTGATGGCCGGGCACGCCGACGAAAATCTCGTTGAGGCCATAGAGCGTCTGTTTGTCGGACGTTGTGGCTTCGGCCAGTGTCGCGTCGCGCGAGGGACGCGCATCGTTCAAGGCGTCGCGCAGCACGGCGATGAAACCGGGCATATCGAACGGCAGCAATGCGCCGTCAATATTGGCGGGATCGGGGTTCACCCCGGCTAGAGGCTGGCCGTCGAGATATTTTCCGACATTGGCGACCAGCCCGTCCTGCCCCACCGCCACCACCAGATCGTGCGGCTCGAACAGAAACTGCGCCACGAGACCGCGATCGATCTCGACCGTCTTCACCTCATCGGGAATGGCGGCGCGCAGTGTGCGCAGCGCGGCGTTCTCGGCGCTCTCATAGGCCTTGGCGCGGCGGAACGAGGCTGTGCCTCCCGCCGCCTGCGCCAGCATGAACTTCGCCTGGCCCTCGCTGCCATAGCGGCGGACCAGCGTCTCGGTCTGTGTCTGGCGCGTCAGGATGACGACGCGTCTGCTCATGGGATTTAAGGATTCTTGCGGACCGCTTCAGCGATCTGCTGGGCGATATCCCCGCCGAGGGTCAGATTGCCCGGCACGATGCCGCGAATGCCCAACTCATACAGCGCCTGCGCTGCAACACCCGCAGCGCCGATTTCTGCAAACGGCTTCAAGCGCTCACGATTGGTCTCCGCTGCCGATTTCGCCTCTGTCAGCGCCGTCGCGGCCTTGGCCTCGGCCAGGCGTCCCCGCTCGGCCTCCAGCGTCAGGCTGTTGGAAATCTCATTGGTCGCCAGCTCCTGCCGGTCCGCCTCTTCGCGCAGCTTCAACGCATGCTCGTCAGCCGTCGCGGCGCGGCGGCGGTCGAACAGCGCGCCGTCGGCCTCGCGCAGCAGCGTCTCACGCAGCTTGGCCTCCAGCGCTTTCTTGATTTCAGGCGCCGGCTTCACCGACATCACCAGCACGCGGTCCACCGCGATACCGTCGGCCTTTAGGCCCTGATCGGCGGCGATTGAGTGCATCGCGGCGACCGACAATTCATCCGACTTGTTCAGCGCTGCATCGAGCGACGAACGTCCCAGCGCATCGCGGCACGCCGACTGCACGATGGCGCGCAGCCGCTCCACGATCTGCTTCATGGGTTCGCCCAGATGCCGGCCGCTTTTCAGATCGATGCTGAAATCCTGGCGCTGCACTGCGGCGTTGGCATCGGCGATGCGGAATGTGATGAGGCCCTGAATCACGACCGTCTGATAATCGACCGTCATGGTCTCGACCGCGAAGATATCGTCGCGCGCATCCATCGGCACGGCGGCGGCGGTCGCTGTCGGTATGAAGACGAGGCCGCCCAGCCCCGCGCCCTCGCGCGCCTTGCGGCCGGATTTGAACAGCACGACGTGATCGGTCGGGCGGGTCGTCAGGAATTTGAAGCCGAGCATGCGTCCCCCCAGGCGTTATGCGCCGACTCTAGAGGCGCGAGGGCCCGATTGTCCAAGCGGCGGCCCTGCGCCTATGGTCGCATGTCATTGGGGAGCAATCATGACGGACGGCATCACCGTCGGCGCCTATAAACTGGACGCGGTGCGGATCGAGGCGACGCTGGCGAGGCTGCGCCTGCGGATCGTCGCGCGGTTCCCGGCTGCCAGTCTCGGCAATGTCTGCGCGGCGCTGGTGGCGACAGCACGAGAGACCGCCATCTCGGCCGCGCAATTGCGCCGCCCGATGTGGTGGCTGCGGGGCCTCGCTCTGCTGGTCGCCACCGCATGGGCGATCGGCACGATCTATGTGGTTCGCGAGATCGACTGGGCCGGGCTTCGCCAGAAGGCCGACGTCACCTCGCTGGCGCAGGGCCTCGACTCCTCGGTCAATCTGCTGCTGCTCGCCGGCGCGGCGATCTGGTTCGTACTGACCGCAGAAGAGCGCATCAAGCGCTCGGGCACGCTCGCCAAGCTGCATGCGCTGCGCTCCTTCGCCCATGTCATCGACATGCACCAACTGACCAAGGACCCGACCATGATCCTCGCCGGGGCCACCAACACAAGCGCATCGCCCGAGCGGCACATGAGCGAGTTCGAACTGGCGCGATATCTCGACTTCTGTGCCGAGATGCTGGCGCTCACCGCCAAGCTGGCGGCGCTCTATGCCGGCGCAAGCTCGGACCGCACCATCCTGCAGGCGGCGACCGAAATCGAAGACCTCTCATCCGACCTCGGCCGCAAGATCTGGCAGAAGATCATGATCCTCTCCCAGCTCAACGAGGGGCGGGTCGCGAAAGCGTGAACCGCACGCCGGATCAGAACTCGTCCGCGAACGTGCCGACCGCGCCGACGATGAGGCCGAGCGCCGCCGCCGACTGAAAGAAGACGCCGATCACGACGCCGCCATAGCACGCCATGACTGAGGCTCGCTTGGCCTTCGGCATCCTGAACCAATTGCCGCCCGCCGCTTTCTTGGCGTTCACGCCCTTCAGCGTGCAGGCACCGAACCCGATTAACATCGCGATCTCGAGGGTGCCGAGATATTCGACGGTTTCAGCGCCGCCTGCGGCGGTCATGCCGAGCGTTCGACCGGTCGTGGGATCGATCCGCCACCAGGTCGCGCTGGTCATGGTCAAGCCTGCGGACGCAACGACCGTAAATCCACGCTGCAGGTCGGCGGCGAGCAACGCCTTGACGCCCGCATCGCCGGCAAGGCCGTCGAGCGCGGCGTCATTGCCGGGCATCAGCGTCGCCCAGGCGCGGCCTGCGGCGAGGTCGGCGGCGTAACGCGCGGCGGTGTTGGCGGAAGTCTCCGGCGCGCCGAGCAGGAGATGCTCGGACACGGTGTCGGCGACGCCTGCGGTCAGAACTGCGGCCGGCGCACCGGCGGCAGGATTGGCGACAATGTCGAAGACGCGCAGATCGCTCAGCGCGCCGTCTTTGGCGCGCAGTCCCGAGCGCAGCAGCACAATATTGGGACTCACAATATCGGCAGAGCCGGCCGCAAACCCGAACCTGGCGGTGGCGAATTCCGAGAGCTCGGCGGCGGGACGGCGATAGCCGTCCGGCGGCGCGGGGCCTTCGGCATCCGGCGCCGAAACGATGAAGGCGGCGGCGGCACGAAGGCCCATCGCTGCCAGAAGCGCAGTCCGCTGCGTGGCGCGGCCGCTCGCCATCACGCCGGTTAGGATCGTGAAGTCGATATCGTCCTGCAACGCCAGGCCGCGGTCGATTTTGGCGGCGTCGGAAATATCCCCGTCGAAGCGGCCGGCGGCGCGCGTGGCCGCGCCGATCGCGTCGAAGATCATGCGGCGCTCGATCACGGGCGCGACGCCCGGCGCGGCGATCTCGAACTCGATCCATTCGGCGGTGAAGACGCCGCCCGGCGCGCCTTCTTCCGGTTCCGGCTCGCCCATCGCGGAAATCGCATCGGCGGCGGTATTGAACGTGGAGGTTTCACCGTACTTGGCGATATTGGCCTCGGTCGCCTCGGCGATCTCGCCCGATGCGGTCACCAGATTGCCCCGAGAGGTCTCGTCCAGGACGATCGCCGGCACCCATAATTTCGCGGCCGCCGCAGAATCGAAGACGGCCTGATCGGTGCCGTCCATGTCCTCGACCGGCGTCAGGCCGACGGTCCGATGCGCGACTGCAGCGAGGCGACCCTGAATGTCACCCGATGCCAGACGGATTTCAACCAGCGGCGTGGCGGCAAGCGCCCCGTCGCGGGCGACTTCG
>Ga0105044_10005387_pt1 | contig 17622 bp, 11 predicted proteins | sample MAT01_FD_78092 | JGI IMG/M metagenome (GOLD analysis project Ga0105044, IMG submission 78092) | Freshwater microbial communities from Lake Fryxell liftoff mats and glacier meltwater in Antarctica - MAT-01 | ecosystem: Environmental > Aquatic > Freshwater > Ice > Liftoff microbial mat | place...
GAGCTCGCGCTCGAATCCCTCGTAACGCTCCACGCCGGACGCCCTGTCCACGAACGCCATGACCTCCGCCTGGTGCGCCTGGATCTTCTGCCGTATCAACGTCGAAGACGGAGCTCGAGATCTCCACGCGTCCTGTTCCCGGAGCTCGTTGTCGTTGGTCGCCGGCTGAACTATCGTCGTCTCCGCGGACCTCTCGTACCTCCTCAAGCCCTGGTTTTTGCTGGTCTCGCTCGAACGGGATGCTCCGCGTTCTGTCGATCTTTCCGACCTCAAATGCCTACTTCAGCCATGCGCACGTCCAGGACTGGCGCGGCCTTCAGGCGTGTGCGGCGCTGATCTGGGAGGAGCTGCACCCCGTCTATTTCGCGGACGCCGAGGCCGAACCGATGTTGCCCGGCCTCAGCGCGGAACAGTGGAAAGCGATCAAGTCAGACCTGCGTGCACGCGTTATCGGGCTACCCTGAGGCGCGGACGACGGGGTGCGCGTGCAGCACCCACTTCAAGGAATCGCCACGCCCCCCGTCGTGTACCGCCACAGCGCCCGAACGGTCGGCGACAACGCGGTCGACCCGAGCCTATCCGCGCCGAGCACATACAGCTCATTGTCGTTCGGCGCGATGAGCGACGTCGCGAGCAGCGTCTGGCCGGTCCAGAGCGTATGCACCTGCCAACGCGTCGCGTTCGATAGGAAGTCGTCGAGCGGGCACCAGGCCAGCACGACGGTCGTCGACAGCGACCCGACCTGGCCGAGCACCACCACATTGCCACGCCAGACGACCGCCTGCTGCCAACTGTAGGTCGTGCCCGGGGTCAACGCGATGTCGAAGTATCCCGCGAGCTTCGTGACCCACAACGTATTGCTCGCGCCGACACCGATGAACCAACCACCGCTGTAGACCACATCGCGCAGCTCGCCACTGGCCGTCTTCGTCAACAGCGCGTCCGAGCGCCAGGATGCGTTCGTGTACTTCAGGACCTTCAGCGACGTCGGCGACGTACGGCTGCCATAGTTCGCGAAGACGTAATTCACGCCGCCCGCGCGCACGACTTTCGCGGGATAGCTGTCGACGAAGTCGCCCGTGAAGACCGTCTGGCCATTACACGACCACGTCGACCCGGCGATTACCTGGCTCACCGAGCACTGCCGCACGATGAGGCCGCCATTGTTGTTCGTGCGGCCAGCCCCGAGCGCATAGCTCGTGAGCGTCGCGCTGTAGCGGATGAGGCGCTCGAAAGTCGGCGGGAATTCATTCCCGACCCCGCCCCAGACCAAGCGCAGGGTGCCGACGTCGCGGGTATTGAGCCACTTCGAGCCGGCATACTCCCAGAGCGTGTCGACGTGCACGATGCGCGTTCCGTCGAGCGCGACCAGGGACGAGCCGGTGTTGAGCACGACCGGCAGGATGGCCGGACCTGTCGTGTAGTGCGTCACCCCGGCGCGGTCATTGCCCTGTGTGTCGGTGTAATAGAAGGCCCCCTGCACACTCGGCGTCACGGGTCCGACGTTGCCGCGCCGGTAGCCCTCGAAGTATTGCGCCTGCGCCTGCGGACTGACCTTCGGCTCGACCTTCGAGAAGAAGCCACGGCACGCAGCGCTCACACACCAATCACCCACGGTCGCCGCATCGCTGTCGTTGCATGCCGTCAAGTCCGGCAACACCGGATGGCCGCAAGTCCCAAGTCCGTCGCAGCTGTCGCTCGTGCAGGTATTGCCCTCGTCGCCGCACAGATTGCCGCGCTTGTACGGCGACCAGCCGGTCGCATCCAACACAGCGTCGCAGTACTGGCAGTCGTTGCCCGGATTCGCAGCGCCATTTGCGATGCACGCCTGGCCGATATAGCAGAAGCCCGCATTGACGGACGTCGCGCACTGACCACCACCATTGCACGCGACACTGAGGCAGCTTGCCGCGGGCGCCGGACATGTGCCGCAGCTGCCCGCGCAACCGTCGCTGCCACACTGTCGGCCGGTGCAGTCGGCGGGCAGCGGCTGGCAACTGTCGACCGGGTCGCCCTCGACGCAGCGCATCGCGCCCTGGGACGCGCAGCGCCCCACCCCGCAGGCCGTGCCCGTACCCGGATAGCTCTCGTCGGTCGCCTCGTCGCAGTCGTCGTCGACCCCGTCGCACGTCACGTCGCTCGCCGCGGGCGCGCCGGCCAGGCATGTGTCACGGGTCGCACCGCCGCTGCACACGAGCAACCCCGTGCGCCCGCAGCCGCCGATCCCGCAGCTCGTGACCGGCGGCACGTAGTCCTCATCGGTCGCCTCGTCGCAGTCGTCGTCGATCCCATCGCAGTCCTCGTCGCGCGCCTCGCCGGAGCCCGCCGCGCACGAATCACCCGTCACGCCGCTGCTGCACGTCGTCACCCCCGAGCCCGCGCAGGCGCCCGTACCGCACGCGGTCGGAACGGCCACGAATCCTTCGTCCGTCACCCCATTGCAGTCGTCGTCGACCCCGTCGCAGGCGACGTCTTCGCTGGTCGTGGGCGTGCCCACCTGGCAGTCCTCGACGAAGCCGCCGAAGTCGCACACGAGCAACCCCGCGCGCGAGCAGGCGCCGAGCCCGCAGGTCATCGCGATGGGCACCGAGTCCTCATCGGTCAGCGCATCGCAATCGTCGTCGACCCCATCGCACGTAGCGTCGTCGTTGGCGGCCGGCGCGAGCTCCAGGCAGCTGTCCGCCACCCGCCCCTCGCCGCACGTGCGGGCCCCTGTCGCGCCACAGGCACCGACCCCGCAGGTCGTCACGGTCACCACGAAGTCCTCGTCCGCGACCCCGTTGCAGTCGTCGTCGAACCCATCGCAGGTCGCGTCATCCGCGGCAGCGCCGCCCGGCACGCAGCTATCGGTGACGGCACCGGCGACGCACGCCGCAAGACCACCTCGGAGGCAGCCACCGACACCACAGGCGGTCTCGCTCACGACGAAGTCCTCGTCGCTCTCGCCATCGCAGTCGCCGTCGACTCCATCACAGGTCGCATCGTCGGTGGCCGCCACGTCGAGCGGCACACAGTCGAGCGACGCCTCGCCATCACTGCAGACGGCGAAGCCCTGGGCGCGGCACGCCCCCTCACCGCAGCTCACCTCGCGGCTCGCGTCTTCGTCGGTCGCGCCGTCGCAGTCGTCGTCCTCGCCGTTGCAGACGCTGTCGTCGAGCGCCGCGTCGACTACGACACAGTCATCGATCAGCGCGCCGGCGTTGCACACGACGGTGCCGCTGGCGGCGCACGCACCGACGCCGCACTCGGACGCGACGACGACGACCTCGTCATCGGTCTGCCCGTCGCAATCGTCGTCGACCCCGTCGCAGGTCGCGTCGTCGCTCGCCGCCTCGGCCACACACGTCGAAGTGATCGCGCCGTCGCTACAGCGCTCGCGGGCCGTCGCTGTGCACGAGCCCAGGGCGCACGGCACGTCTTCGCCGACGAACTCCTCGTCGGTCTCGCCATCGCAGTCCTCGTCGACCCCGTCGCAGGCCGTGTCGCTCACATCGTAGCCTGGCACCGCCGACGGGTCGCACGTCCACAGTGGCGCGCCGTCGATCACTTCGCAGGTCGCGCTCAAGCTGTCAGTGTGGGTCGCGCACAGGCCGACCCGCTGGCACACCTCCAGCGCGTGTGCGTGGCCCTCGTCGCCGTCGCTGGCGTCGAACTGATCGGCAAGGCAATCGCCATCCGCATCGGCCAGCGCCGACTCGAGCGCGTCACTCACCCCGTCACCGTCGCTATCGGGCGGCAGGTTCGGATTGGCGCCGATCTCGCTGCCGTCCTCGGCGCCGTCCCCGTCACTGTCGGCGTTGAAGAGGTTTGTCCCGACCGCGAGCTCGACCGCGTTGAGCACGCCGTCCTGGTCATCGTCGCCGGCCGGGTCCACGCACGTGCCATTGGCGCAGAGTCCCGACTCGCACTCGCTCGCCGCTTCGCACGCGGCCCCCAGCGGGCGTTTGCCGCCAGCCTCGCACGCACTGCCTGCGAGCAGCATGAGCCCCACGAGGAAAGCGGTTGGACGCGCGCACGAAGGCCGGTAAGCGGCTGCCCTCGGACTGTGCCACGTGTTGCTAGACATCGGACGTCCCCCTGCGTGTCGAACCTGGTTGCCTCAATCTGGCTCCTCTTTGATAGCCAGGTCCAGCGCCTGGATCAAGCCTCCGAGCGACGCTCGGGCGACCCCTCAATGTAGTCGAGATCCTTGCCGAAGGTCTCGTCGAGCCGTCTGAGCGACGCTATCGCCGCGACAAAACACAGCCCACCGACCACCAGCACGGCAGCGGCGGTGCCGAGGTGCGGTTCGAGCCAGAGGTATAAGAGCGATATCGGGATCACCGCGCCGCGCACGAAGTTGGGCACGGTCGTCGTGACGGTCGCCCGCACATCGGTGCCATATTGCTCGGCGGCGATGGTGACGAACAGCGCCCAGTACCCCGCCGCGAAGCCAACGAACACGCATGCCCCATAGAATGCGGTGTGCGACAGGCCGCCGACCAGGAAGTAGGTCGCGACCGCGACGGCCAGGAGCCCAAGGAAGATCGCCACTGCGCGCTTACGGGAGGCTATCCGCTGGCTGTAGTAGCCGCTCGTGAGGTCACCCAACGCGAGCCCGGCATAGGCCCACATGATCGCCAGCGAGGGCTTGGCCGGGGTCGCGAGCCCGAGCGCCGCGCTCATCTCTTTCGAGAGCAGTATCAGGATGCCAATCGCGAACCAGATCGGCACGCCGATACCGATGCAGGCGAGGTACTTCGAGACGGAGCGGCCACTGCCAAAGATCGTGCGGAGGCGCGGTCGCCGACCTTCATTGCGCGCGTGGGTGAACATGCTCGACTCGTAGGTCGAGAAGCGCAGCGCGAGCAGGGCGAGACCGAGGCCACCGCCGACGAAGTAGGCGTTGCGCCAGCTCAGCAGATCTCCCACGAGCGAAGCGACCACTGCCCCGAGCACGCCGAAGCTCGCAACCAGCGTCGTACCCCAGCCGCGCTTGTCCTTGTGCATGGTCTCGGAGACGAGCGTCACCCCTGCTCCGAGTTCGCCCGCGAGCCCGATCCCCGCGATGAAACGCAGGACTGCGTAGGTCGTGACGTCGTCGACCAAGCCGTTCGCGATGTTTGCGAGGCTGTACATGATGATCGATCCGAACAGCACCGTCAGCCGCCCGCGCGTGTCACCGATGATGCCCCACAGGATCCCGCCCAGCAGCAGGCCGGCCATCTGCCAGTTGATGAGCATCACCCCGACGCTCTTGATCGCTTCGTCGTCGAGCCCGAGGCTGCGCAAGCTGTCGTTGCGAACGATGCCGAACAACAAAAGGTCATAGATGTCGACGAAGTAGCCGAGCGCGGCAACGACGACGATGACATTGAAGGGGCTCTTGTGCGGAGCGGGCGCGGGGCTGACGACGGAGGCCATGGCCGGGGGGGATCGCCCGGCTAGGACGCTTTGGCAAGCGCGCGCCCCGCGCCCACGCCCACGCCCGCGCTCACTCGTCCGGCTGCTCGTCCCGCAGGTCCGGCGGGATCAGCGCTAGCACTTCGATGGTGCAATCGCCGAGCGGCCGGGTCTGACACGAGAGCCGCTCGCCCTTCTGGAAGCGACGTGCGTGGCGCGTCATCAGCCTCTTTTCTTCGTGGCGCGATGGCGTCAACGCTCCGGCGATGATGCGCACCCGACAGGTGCCGCACTCGCCATGGCCGCCACACATCTGCGGCAGATCCATGTCGTAGGTGTCGGCGTGGGCGAGTACGTTGAGCTTTGACCAACCGGGCGTCGTGCGCGTGGTGCCGTCGGGGAGGTGCCAGGTGATGACGAGCTCGGGTTCCATGTGGCGATCGCTCAGTAAGGGGTTGGCGGTCGCGCGACACCCGGCGCGACGAGCGCAAAGAAGCGATCCTCGTCGGCCTTCATCGCCGCCGCTTCGTCGGCTTCGCCGTGGTCGTGGCCGAGCAGGTGACAGAAACCGTGTACGAGCAAGAACGTCGCGAAGGCGTCGCGTTCCCAGCCGATGGCGGCGGCCTCGAGCGCGGTCGTTTCGATCGACAACACGATGTCGCCGAGCGGCCCCGACTTCGGGCGACGCTCTACATCGGGCTCGTCCATCGGGAACGACAAAACGTCGGTCGCCTTGTCCTCGCCGCGCCAGGTGCGGTTCAGCGCGCGGATGTGCAGGTCGTCGGTAAGCACCAGCGACACCTCGCGCCGGACGAGCCCCACGTCCTTCAGGAGCAGGCGCGCCTCCCGCTGGAGCCGCCTTCCGAGCGCGGTCTCACCCTCGGCGCCCCCCTCGAACGTGAGCGAGACGGTCATGTCCGCTCAGCCGCCGTTGGCGGGTGCGCTGCGCAGGCCGCGATTGTTGGCGAGGGTAATCTTGCGCGCGATCTCGCGCTGGTCGTCGTCGGCATAGGCGACGATGATGCGCTGCACGAGCGGGTGGCGCACGACGTCATCGGCCTGGAAGTCGATGATGCCGACGCCGCGCACGCCTTCCAGGATCTGCAACGCATGCGCGAGCCCGCTGCGGTCGCGGTCGGGCAGGTCGGTCTGCGTGACGTCGCCGGTGACGATGGTCTTCGTGTTGAAGCCAAGGCGCGTGAGGAACATGCGCATCTGCTCGCGGGTCGCGTTCTGCGCCTCGTCCAGGATGACGAACGCGTCGTTGAGCGTCCTGCCGCGCATGAACGCGAGCGGCGCCACCTCGATCGCATTCTCCGACATGAGCTTCTGCACGCGCCCGAGATCGAGCATGTCGTAGAGCGCGTCGTACAGCGGACGCAGGTACGGGTTGACCTTCTCGGCCATGTCGCCTGGCAGGAAGCCGAGCTTCTCGCCGGCTTCGACCGCCGGCCGCGTCAGGATGATGCGCTTGATGTCGCGTGCCAGGAGCGCCTGCACCGCCATCGCCATCGCGAGGTAGGTCTTGCCGGTGCCCGCCGCGCCGACGCCGAAGGTCAGGGTGTTCGTGCGGATCGCATCGATATAGCGCTTCTGGTTCAGGTTCTTCGGCGCGATCTTGCGCTTGGCCGTGGGCACGTTGATCGTGTCGAGGAACACCTCGGACAGGCGCGTGCCGGCGCCCTGCGAGATGATCTGCACGCCCCGCGGGATGTCGCTCGCGAAGACATTGTAGCCGCGCTTGGCGAGCTCGTAGAACTGGTCGAGGGCCGACTTCGCGACGTCGAGGTCGTGTTGCTCGCCCGCGAGCGACACGGTGTTGCCGCGCGCGTCCACCGATACACGCAACAGCTCCTGCACGATCTTCAGGTGCTCGTCGTTGGGACCACACACCTCACGGAAGGCGTCGCGGTCTTCATAGGTCAGAGTCGCTTTCTGAATGGTCACTGGACCTCGCTGGGTGGCCGACTGAGGCCCGTCACCCAAGATCGTTAGGTCAGCGACCCCTTCGGGTCAAGGGGCTCTCCGCAAGGTTCAATAATTCGGGCCGTCACCCATCGTCGGGTCGATGGTGTTGCGGATGTAGAGGTGCTCTTCACCGTGGTAGATGCGGCGATACGCCGCGACGTGCTCGAGCACCGTCTTGGTGTAGCCGCGTGCCTGATCGTACGGGATGTCCTCGATGAACATGTCCATCGGGATCTTGCCGCGCGCCATGAGCCACGTCGCGACCCGGTGCGGGCCCGCATTGTAGGCGGCCGCGGCGAGGATCTCCTGGCCGTGGAAGCGTGCCAGGAGGCGCGCCAGGTAGTAGCCGCCGAAGTAGATCGACACCGACGGGTCGAGCAGTCGCTCCGGCGTGAAGTCGACGTAGCCGAGCTCGCGCGCGAGGTTTTCGCCGGTGCGGGGGATCACCTGGACCAGGCCATAAGCCGACGAAACGCTGACCGCCCCAGGGTGGAACCCACTCTCGACGGTCATCACCGCGTAGACGTAGTACGGCGGCAAGCCGAACTGTTCGGTGAGGGGCTTGACGACCTCGGGATAGGCGATCGGATAGAGCGATGTGCCCTTCTCCGCCAGCAGCTGCGGCGTCACGAGCCACTGGTTTTCGAGCACGCCCCGCCGCATGCCGTAGGGATCGGCCAGCGCCAACTGCAGCGCGCGCAGGTCCTTGCGGATGGCGGCGGCCCCGCGCTTCATGGCACTCACCTGCTCGCCGTTCTTTCGCGCGACGCCGGTCTCGCGCATCGTCGCGCCGCCGCGGGCGCGGGGGCTGCCGCGGTTGTCGAGCAGATCCGAGCGCGCCCGGGTGCCGAGCGTGTCACCCTGGGAACGCATCGCGCGCAGGTCCATGTCGATGACGCGCAGCTCACTCACCGCGGCCCCGAGATCGCCCAGGCCGACCAGCTCGGCCGCGCGCCTGGCCTCCTCCGCGGTGCCGCCCCAGCGCTGTGCGAAGGCGCTGATGAGCGGCAGGATCTCGCCTGGCGGAGCGGACTTCGGGGCGCGGTCGAAGGCGCCGGCCAACGAGGCTTCGGTCCAGGCGACCGTCGGGTTCCCGACCAGTGGCTCGTCGCCCTTGCGCGGGACCGCGAGCGTCGGCGGCGTCGCGGTCGGCGGCACGGTGCCGTCCATCTCTTGCAGCCGCGACCACGCCTGGAGCCCGTAGTACTCGAGTGGCGCATCCTCGACGAGCGCCAGGAACAAGGCCTTCGAGGGCTTGTCGGCGAGCTGTTGGGCGCGCGCGAACCAATAGCGGTCATACAGGTTCTTGTTGAAGCCGCGGGTACGACCCAGGCGCTCCCAGTGCTTTGCCGCGCGCTCGGGCTTGCCCATGCGCATGAGGCACCAGGCCATGCGTTCGGTGGGTGCTTTGCGTTTTCCGAACGCCTTCTCATAGGCGTCATAGGCCTCCTTGTAGCGCGCGAACTCGAACGCGAGATCGCCGAGTGCCACGAGATAGCCCTTGCCGCGGAAGCGCTTCTTCAGCTCGGCACGTGCCTTGTCGAAGTCGCCGTCGAGCGCATAGAGGCGTGTCTCGCGTGCCTTCGACAGGCCAGGTCGCTTGTTCTTCTTGAGCCGCTCGCTGGTCGCGAGCACGTCGTCGAAGCGGAAGTTCTCCCATTGGTCTTCGAGCGCCAGCTCCAGCGCGTCGAGCCAGGCGTCGACGGCGTCCTTGGACGCGCCGGCCGGTGGCTCGACGAGCCAAGGTGAAAGTGCCGGGCCGACCAGGTCGAAGCGTCGCTCGCGAATCAGGAACGCGAGGTAGTCGAGCGGTACGCGCGCCTCTTCGAGTCCGAGCCCGACCGCGAGGTCGAGGCGCTGCGGAGCGTTCGGGCCGATGCTTGCGAGCAGCAGTTCGGCCTCACGACCGGGCCGGCTGTGGGGCGCCTCGAGCGCGACCTCGGTCAACACCGAGCGAACATGGTCGCCCTGACCACGGGCCACGTCGAGCGCGCCGAGGCGCACCTTCACCTCACGCGTGAAAATCGCCTCGGGCCAACGGTCGAGCACGCCGCGATAGGCTTTGCGGGCGTCGTCGACGCGCCCGAGCGTCTCGAGCTGCCGCGCGCGCAGGAACGCCGCGTCGGCCCGCAGCGGCGAGAAGGGACTCTTGTCGATCGCCGCCAACAGCGTGAGCGGTTCGCCGTCGCGGGCACCGTTCGCCATGAGCGCGCGCGCGAGACCAAGTTGCAACAGATCCATCAGGTGCGAAGGTGCCTCGGCCGTGAGCGCGAGCGCCTGTCGCCAGGCATCGACCGCCTCCGCCGCGTGGCGCGTGTCGCGCGCGAGGCCTGGTGGAGTACGAGGCGCGAGACCGGCCCGTGGCACATCGCCGAGCAGCAGGCGACCGAGCAGATGCAGCGCATCGCGCCGCAGGATGGGCGGCGCGGTCGGGCTCGCGGCGACCTCGGAGAGCAGCGCGCCGGCGTTGGAGTCACCCGCCCAATAGGCGTCGCGCGCTGCCTCCCAGGCAGAACGACCTGGGACTGGGGGTCCGTCGCCGGTTGTGAGTGGCGCTGCCGTCGCTGGCGCAGGGTCGTCGGCGCGCGCGAAGCCAGACGCCAACGTCATGAGGAGGGTGAGGGCGACACGAAGGCAGATGTTGGGATGGGCGCGCACGGGCCCAAGATGCGCGGAATCGGAGCGTTCTCGCAAGTAATCAGCGCCGCCAGGCGCCGTCATGCGTGCCCACCGACCGATGCCTGCGCCCGGGTGATGCCGATCCCCCCAGTCGGGCCGACGAGCGCGCGCAGGGCGGCGATGTGGCTCGGCTCGCCCAGCGCGACGAAGGCACCACCCACCTGCAGGCGCGTGCTCGGGACCGGGTGATAAGTGAATGCGCCGCCGCCACGGCTACGATAGCCAAGGATGACACAGCTCGTGCGGGCGTGGATGTCGAGCGCCGCGAGTGCGCGTGTGCCGTCCGGTAGTGAGGCGATCGCCACGACCGCCAGTTGCTCCGGGTGGCTCCAGCTCGATTCCAGCCCGCGCGCAAACTCGACGAGCTCGGGCCGCATCGTGCGAAGTGCCAGGTTCACGCCGCCGATCTGCCCGGGGTTGACGACCGAGGCCCCCACCGCACGCAGGCGGCGCGCCTCCGCGTTGTTGCCGACGCGTGCGACGACGGGCACGCCCGGGTTCTTGCCGTGTACGTTGGCAGCCAGGAAGAGATTGTCGCGCAGCGGCTGGAGTGCCGTGATGAAGCCTCGCGCGTGAGAGAGATCGGCGGCCACCAGCGCGTCGCGGTGGCTGACATCGGCCTTCAGGGTGACGAGATCGGGATGTGGATCGAGTAGGGCGAGATGTTGCTCCAAGCGATCGACCACCGTCACTTTCACGCCCTGGCGCAGGATCTCGCGCACCGCCGAGCGGCCAACGGCACCCGCGCCGACGACCACGACGTGCCCGGGCGCTGCGGGGCCCAGTGTTTGGGCTGCGGCGCGCTCCGAGGTGGCGGCGGCCGCGGCGAGCGGCAGGTCGGGGGGTGGCGCTCGACCCTCGATGATCGCCATGAATCGCTTGAGTGGGGCCCTCGCGGCCAGCACGAACAGGGTGTCCCCGGTCGTGACGGGGTGTGCCCACGACGGGCCGAACGCAAACGCCGCGTCGGTTGCCGCGTCAGCCTGCCGCACCCCGAGCACGAGCAGGCCCGTGCCCGCCCTTGGCGCAACGACGCCGATGCGCCGCCCAACGACTGGGGAGCCGTCGGGGATGACGACCTCGACCAGCGCCCGGACCTGGACGTCGGCTTCGAGCATGCAATCGGTGAACGCGGTCAGCTCGGGCAGGAGCAGCTCGTTGGCGAGGCGCACACCCGAAAGGGCTGGCGGATGCACGACTACGTCGACCCCGAAGTCATCGAACATGTCGGTATTGGCCGGGTCGACGAGTCGCACCATGAGCACAATCCGAGGATTGAGCTGACGTGCGGTGACACACAGGAGGAAGTTGTCGCGGTCGTCAGCCAGCGCCGCAATGAGCGTCTTCGCGCGCGCGACGCCGAGCCCGCGCAGTACCTCCTCGTCAACGGCATCGCCGACCATGAACAGGATGCGTGGGCCGCGGGCGTTCATCAGCGCCTCGACCCGTGACGGCTCGCGGTCGATGCCGACGACCCGACGGTGCGCACGATGCAATTCGGCGAATGCGTGCGACCCGACGCGGCCGAGGCCACACACGATCACGTGGCCATGCACGCGCTGCAACTTAGACCGCAGCCGGCTCCGCCAGAATCCATAGAGGAAGTCGCCTTCGACCACGAAGGCCGCGACCGCCGTCAGGAAGTACACGACCGAGGCGCCGCCAATGAGGATGAGGCCCATCGTGAAGATGCGCATCGTGTCATTCTGGATGGGAATGACCTCGTTGAACCCGACCGTCGAGATGCTGATGACGGTCATATAGAGCGCCTGCACGAAGGTATGATCGCCCTCGGACAGGTAGGTATAGCCCCAGGTCCCGACCGCCAACGCGAGGGCAACGGCCACGCTCGCGCGCAAGAGCCGCACCCGCCGCGCACTGCGCTCGGCCATCGCGGTGGCACTCGCGATCGAGCCGCCAAGTCTGAAAACCGGGCTTTGTGAATGCGGGTCAGTATCCATGCGCTCGAAATGCCGTCATGGCGCCGAGGCTGTCAACGCGTGCGAGGGCGTGGGACGGGGACGGGGGCGCGGGCGCGGGCGTGGGCGTGGGCGTGGGCCGTTTGCGCGGGCGTGGGTGCGGGCGTGGGCGTGGGTGTGGGCGTGGGCCGTTTGCTCAGCTGGCTTCGTCGCCGTCGCTCTTCTTCTTGGCCCGGGTCGTGCGCTTGGATGGAGGGGTGGCCCGCTCGCTCTCGTCGGCTTCGGGCTTGGCAGCATCGGCAGCCGACGGCGCCTCGTTGTCGCTCTCGGCCTTCGCGGCGAGCTCGGCTCGGGCGGCCTGGTCGATCTTGCGTGCCTTTGCTTCGGCCTCGCGCGCGGACCGGATCGTGTCCGTCAGCGAAGCCTCGGCGCGCTCGGCCCGCTGACGCTCTTGCGTGAGCTGGCCGTCGAGCCCCTGAACCTGGTTTTCTAGCTCGCGAATCTGGCGTCGCAGCGTCTTCATCTCGCGGCGGGTCGCTAGGTTGAAACGCTTGGCGACACTCTCCATCTGCTGGTCGAAGCGGTCGAGCAGATCGGAGCGCAGGTTCAGCGCGCGCTTCATCACGTCCTGGAATGCCGGAATGGTCATGATCCCCGCCTTCGTCTTGTCTCCGAGCGCCAGTAGCATACGCGACCTCCGTGGGGGTCTCGACTTCCACGGATGCGCCGCACTGTCAATGATCTCAAGGCGCAGCGGCCTCGGTCAGGCGGAATCCATCGATCCAGAGCGTGGCCGTCGAGACCTCGGCGAGCTGCATGTTGACCATCGCGTTCCACATCGTCGTGCTCGCTTCGAACGCGAGCTCGTAACGGGTCCACTCGGTCGTGATGGCGATGTCCTCGTGCGTGACCCGGACCAGGTCGACCGACTGCACGAACGCGCGCAGCGTGCGCGCGGCGCTCGCCTTCGCCCAGAAGGACAGCGTGTACGTCCGCCCGGCGATGAACGTCAGTTGCTGCTGGCCAAGCTCGATCGCGAAGATGTCGTTGCCGAGCGTCGGGTTGCTCACCTTCAGCGACGGTGCCCGACCGCCGGGTGGGAAGTCGGTCGCGTCGCCGGTGAACGTATCGAGCCAACCGTCAGGGCCAAACGCATACCAGCAAGGGGACTGCCAACTGCCGATGGCCGCGGCGACCCCGTCGAGCCCGCCGTCACCGAGCAGGCTTCCGGCGTCCGGCGCGCACGCGTTCTCGCGCACCCAGACTTCGGCCGGCTCGCAGCCCTGGCCGTTGCCGAACGCGTCGGGCGGACTCTGGCAGAGGTCGAGCGCGCCAGCGACAATCTCCGAATCGGGCACGACCGAGAAGCCCGCGTCGCTGCAACCGACCCCGCCCGTGCCGGCCCCACCGCCCCCGCACACGGCTGCACCAGCGCCGTTCGCGCCCGCGTACAGCCAGCGCCCGGGTGCCTCGGTGTACGTCTTGGTCCAGGTCGTGACCGTCGGCGGGGACCGATAGAAGGCGTCGCCGTCGCGGTAGAGGAACTCGCGCGAGACGTCTTCGCGTGCCGCGATCGACGCGAGCATCTCGTCCGAGAGTGCCGTCCAGCCGCCGCGTTCGATGTCGAAGTCGCACGCCACCTCGAAGGCGGGCAGGCCCCCCAGGCCATCGGGGTCGATCTTGCGTGGCCCCGTTTCGCGCTGGAGCCCGCTCACGTAGTCACACTGCGTCGGCCACTGCACCTGCCGGTTGGTCTCGCGCAGGTAGACGGCGCCACCCGCCCGCGCGGGGTTTGCCGGCACTTCGGCGGCGTTCAGGCCACACGGGTCGTGGGTCGGGAAGTTCTCCGACTCGCTGCCCTCGAAGTAGTAGTAGAGGTCCTGCGCGTAGAGCGCAGGCCCGAGGCGGCTGAAGTAGACGCCGCTCGGCACGGTGCCCTGGCATTCGCTGCTGACGTCGACGACCATGTCGCAGTCGATCCAGCCGTCTAGCCCGTCGCTCAAGCTGCCAGCCCCGGGCTCGCACGCGATGCCGTCGTTCAGGTCGGAGATCACCGCGAACGAGCGGCCGAGTTCCTTCCAGACCGCCCAGTTGATGGCCCCTGGCGTCGTCGGCGAGGTCGGCGGTGTCGTCGAGACCGGCACCGTCGCCTCGCTCACGGGCCAGCTCGGGATAGGCGTCACCGCATTGGCCGGCGCGTCGAAGCTCGCGAAGTCGGTGAAGCCGTAGACCCACGCGAGGGTCCAGCCGCCGCCATCGAGATCCATGTCGCAGTAGACGTCGAAGGCCGCCCGTGGTCCGTCACCGTCGACGTCGAGCGTGAACGTGCCGGTCGCGGGTACCCCGTCGCCCTCGCCGCCCCCCGCAGTCGAGGCTCCGCCATCCTTGCCGCGCCCCGCGTCGCGCACATGCAGGCAGCTCTGGGCTGGGTGCTCGGGGCTGCCCGTCGCAGTCCAGCCGCCGTCATTGAAGAGGAGCTGGATGTCGCTCTCGCTCAGGACCCGGTCCCAGGCGCGCAGGTCATCGATGGCGCCGAAGAACGGTTCATGGCTCGTGTCATTGCCGAGGTCCTTTGCCATGCCGATGACGAGTGCCGTCGTGACCAGGTTCTGCCCGGCCGCGAGCTGCTCGACACCGTGCTTGCGACCATCGAGATAAAACGTGATGTCGTGCCCGTTCTTCGTGACGACGACATGGGACCAGTGGCCGGCCGGGGCACACACGAGGTCGCTTGCCACGTCGTTTTCAGAGGCAAGGTAACCCGCGCAGTGGCGGTCGCCCGTGAGCGACACGCCGCTGCCGTGGTTCTTCTCGAGTGCCTCGCCGAACGAGAACACGCCGAGGCCGCCGTCGGTGTCGCGATCGGGTCGCACCCAGACCGAGTAGCTGCCCGTGAAGTCGCCCTTGGGGTGGTGGGTCACGGACACCACGACGTTGTCGCCGCCAGTCGAAAAACGCATCGCTTTCAGGTCATTGCCGAAGCGGTCCGCGGTGCCGGTGGCGCCACTGACAGTGCCGTGGTCGGCGTGCGGGCCTGCGTCCTGACCATCGTTGTCGAGCTTCCAGTGTCCGATGAGCCCCACCGCCAGGGCGTCGCAGCCGGGGTCGACGGTGCCGTCGCAGTCGTTGTCCTGTGCGTCGCAGCGCGTCTCGGTCGCCTCGTAGTCGGGCACCTCGGCGAAGTCGCAGACGGGGCTGTCGAGCCCGTCCGGGCACATCACGCGCAGGGCCGCGCCGGCCGCGCCGCAGACGCCGATCTTGGCAGGGCACAGGTCGCCCAGGCGCCCGGAGGTGGCGCCGTCCGGGGTCGTGTTGCGGCGGTCGGCCTGGTCGACGATGCAATCGCTGTCGGCGTCCTCCTTGGCGCTCTCGACCGCGTCCTGCAGGCCATCGCCATCGCTGTCCCTGGGCGAGAAGTCGGTCGCGAGCTCGTCGGCGTCGCGGCTCCCGTCGCCGTCGGTGTCGGGGTCGAACGGGTTGGTGCCGATCTCGACTTCGAGCGCGTTCGAGAGCCCGTCCTGGTCCTCGTCGCCCTCCGGGTCGACGCAACGGTTGTCGGCGCAGAGGCCGGACTCGCACTCGCTCGCGAGCTCGCAGGTGGCGCCGAGCGGACGTTGCGACGTGCCGCCGTCGCCGCATGCGAACAGCAGTATTGCTGTGAACAACGTCGCCGCGGTCTTGCCTGGAGATCCATTGGCCATGCCGTCGATCATGCCTTCACCTTGTGTGCGTTTGCGCCTGACGTGGGCAGCATCGCGCGCTCCGCAGCGTGGGTCAAAGGAGTCCTGCGGGATTGGACCAGAGTTCGCCGCGGCTTTGCCCTGCTCGCTGGTAGACCCATTGACGAGCGAGCGCAGCCTTGACGCGAAAGTTGCTGTCTAAGCGCGGTCGATCGCGATAGCCTCCGGGGCATGCCGACGCTTCGTTCCGCGCTCGCGCTGCTGCTCGTCGCCATGGGGGCCGGCGGCACGCATGCGGTCCCCGACGACGTGCCTGGCCCCGAAGGGCTACTGCCTGATGCCGGCGGCTGGGACCTGGTGTCGCCGGATGGCGTGAGCGGCGGTCGCAGCGACGCCTATCGCGCCGCGTCCGAGTACTCGCGCCGACACGGTGGGTTGGCGCTGGTCGTCGTGAAGGATAATACGATCCTCTTCGAGGAGGCCGAGAACGGGTTCGAGCTCGACCGCGCCCATCACCTCTGGTCGGGCACCAAGACCTTCACATGCGCTCTGGCGCTGGCCGCCGAGGCGGATGGCAAGCTCGGGCTCGAGGCGACGCTGGGAGAGACACTCGGGTCGCTGCTGCCTGGTGGGCCAAGCGATCGACGTGCGTCGTTGACGGTGCGCGACCTGTTGTCGCTGACGAGTGGCCTCTGGGAATCGGGTGCTATCCTGACGACCGACATGCTGCGCGCGCACCCGCAGGTGCTTGACAAGGAGGCCTGGACGCTGCGCGAGATAACCGCCGTGTACCGTCCGGGCGAGCGCTTCCGCTATGCGGCGAGCCCGTTCGTGATGTTCTCGCTGATGGCGCGCAAGGCACTTGGCGAGGACCCGGTCGACTATCTCGCGCGGCGCGTGCTCACGCCGATAGGTCTGCGGCAGGCCGGCTGGCTGCGCGACGGGGCAGGGCACGCGTGGTGGTCCTTCGGCGCCTACACGACCGCGCGCGGCTGGGCCCGTTTTGGCATGTTGCTGCGCGACGACGGGGCCTTTCGCGGCCAGCGCATCCTGCCGGCCGGCGCGGTCGCGAAGTGCTTCCAGGGCAGCGCGGCGATGCCCGCCTATGGGCTCGGGATCTGGCTCAACCGGCCCGCAAAAGAGCTGCTCTTGCCGCCGGTCCTACATGGCCGCTTCGCGTCGCAGGGGCCGATCCTGCTCCCGGGTGGGCCAACGGATCTCGTCGCCGCGGTCGGCTACGCTGACAATCGACTCTATATCATCCCGTCACGCGGCCTGGTGATCGTGCGCTACGGTAAAGGCCACCCGGGCTTCGAGGACGCCGCGCTGTTATCGCGCTTGCTCTAATCTAGCCATCTATCCAGCCCCTCTCCGCCTTGTGCGACTGCCAAACCCGGCACCCTCGGTCCCGGCGAAGGCTCCCCGTGACCACCTGCCTGCTTACCCTGCTCTCCTCCGCTCTAACCAGCCCCGGGGAGCGTTATCCCGACACCATCCGCCCCAACACCCCACCAGCTCAGAACGCCGCCTAACAGATCCCTGAAGGCACCTATCCCGCCCGACGTCGCACATACGGATGTTGTCGGGCGTGCGCAGTCAAACTTGGCCGGCTCGCGAAGCCCAGCAGGAGGCAGCAGGTTGCGCAACGCTTATACCGCTTTCCCTCGCGCACGCTTCGCGCGCGTGAGGGAAGGCCGCAGCGATCTCCTGCCGCAACTCCCCTCGATGCGATGCCTTGATGCGCTCCGACATCTGTCGTGGTTCCAGCGTCAGGTGGTCCGGTCAGATTCGCCAACTGCGTGCTCTACGAGATGGCCGAGCCTCACCACGTTCGCAGTGCGGCAAGTCGCTGCTTCGACTCAATCCGATGTCGCAATACCTGGTGCCGTTTCCGTCACATTCGCCACCTCATCCGCCACGCACAGGCCGTGCGGCACGCAGGGCGACGTCATTCACGTCAAGGACGCCAGAGAGCGAGGGCGACAGGCACCTCC
>Ga0105044_10005390_pt1 | contig 17618 bp, 15 predicted proteins | sample MAT01_FD_78092 | JGI IMG/M metagenome (GOLD analysis project Ga0105044, IMG submission 78092) | Freshwater microbial communities from Lake Fryxell liftoff mats and glacier meltwater in Antarctica - MAT-01 | ecosystem: Environmental > Aquatic > Freshwater > Ice > Liftoff microbial mat | place...
CACCGAGGTCGAGGCCACCGAAGACGAAGCCGACACCGACCGGGTCGAAGCCCCCGACATGTTCGCGCCCCTCCGCACGGAGTAGGAGCGGAGACGGCGGATACCCACTCGCGGCACTCGGGTGGGTGGGCGATCGAGCCGGCGCAGTAGAAACGACCCGAACGTCGGAGTAGCCCCCCCGACAGGGGACCTGCGGCGGAGCAGCCCGTCAGCCGGTGGGGTCCGGGGTACGGAGTTCGGCGACCGCGGCCCAGATGTCGGTCGCAGAGGTCGGACCGACGAAGGCTGCCCGCACGACCCCCTCGGCGTCGGCGACGACGACCATCGGCACGGCCGAGATGTCGTATCGGTCGTGGATCTCACGATCGTCCTGGTAGGTGAGCTCCGTGACCGCGACCTGGGGCGAGTCGAGCGGAGCGATCTTGGCCGCGAGGTCGGGGCACGAGCCACAGGTGGTGGAGCTGAAGAGCGCCACGAGCCACGCGGCATCCGGCCGCGGGAAATCGGCCCGCCGGAGTTGGCGCGGCGACGGGAAGGAGTCGACCGGCGGGCCTTCGGGCTCCCGGCGCCGGATGATCGCCGCGATCCCGATCGCGACGACCACGATCGCTGCGGCGATGAGCGCCCGTTCGATCACGGTGTCTCATCGGGAGCCGGCCCGGGGATTCCGGGACTCACGGTGATCCCGGTACTGCCGACGCTCTGACGCACCACGGCGAGAGGATGCGTCGCATCCACGAGGATCCCTGCGTCGTCGGCGACACCGAGCGCGCCGAGGTCGAAGGCGAACCGTCGACCCGGCGCGACGCGGACGACCGGTTGCGGTGTGTCGCTCGACCCACCACCGATCACCCTGAGCGTGACCCGAGCCGGGCGCCGACCCCGATTCGCGACCACGATCGAGTCGGCGGTGTCGCCGGCGATGCGCCCGGCGGCGAAGGCCCAGCGCCGGGCGGTAGTCGGGACCCCGAGCGCGGTTGCGAGACCGGTCGGCGATCGACCCAGGGTCTGTTCCACGACTACGGGGGTTCGGGCGGCATCGATCTCGATCCATGCACCGAGACCGGCGGGGACGCGTGCGCCCACGTCGACGGCGACCGCGGCGCGGCTCGGGACGACGACGACCCGCGGAGCCAGCGTGGCATCGCCGTCGAGGCGGATGCGCACGGTCACCTGTGCGGGGCTGGCGCCCGGATTCGCGATCGAGACGACGCCGCCACCTCCGACTCCACCCACCGGGAAGGACCATCGGGTCGAGAGCTCGGGCGTACCGAGCGACACCGAGAGACCCCTGGGATCGGCTTCCCGGACCGACGCCTGCTCCGCGACGACGCGACCGGTCCGGGTGCGGACCTGGGTGGCGACGGTCGCCTGGCGGCGCACCGAGTCGTGCAGCGGCACCATGACACGCGTCCGACGGGGAACGACGATGCCCTGGAGGTCGCCGGGCGCGAGGACCCCGCCGTCGGTGAGGAACGTGAGGTCGACGATCGCGTCGTCGCCGAACGGGTTGAACAGGGCGAGCCACAGCTGCGTGTCCCGATCGGTCGTCCCGGCGGCGAAGTACCACGCGGCCGACGGACCCGTGGCGCAGGGACCGACGGCGACGTCGTCGTTCCCGACGACCTGGTGCTCGACCACCGCCGGCCCGCCGAACGTCTCGACCACCACTCCGGGTTCGGGTGTCGCAAGCACGTCGGCGACCGGGACGCGGGTCTGGGATCGTGCAGCCACATCGATGTCGCGCGTCACCGATTCCCCACCGCCTCCGGGCATGACCGTGACCGACGCCTGGAGCCTTCGCGGCCCGAGGTTCGTGACGATGATCGTCTCCGGCGTCGGCCCGTCGGGTGCCGACGATCCGATCGCGCAGTACCACGCGTTCGACAGCGAATCGGCCGACGGGATCGTCGGCCCCGCGACCTCGACGGCACCGCTCGAACGGCCGTCGTCACTGAAGCGATCGACCACTGCGGCGAACACGAGCGCGACCAACACGACGACGAGGATCGGCCACCGGCGGTCGGCGTCGCGGGTCGCGTCACGAGCCGCGTCGCGAGCGGCGTCGCGACGCGCCGTCGCCGCAGGACCCGACCGGCCCGGGCGGTTCACACCGGTCACGCCACGACCTCGGGAAGAGATGTGGGCTCGGGTGACGCCGACGCGGCTGCAGCGGACCGCGCCGCCCGTCGCGCGCGTCGAGCCGCTCGCAGCCGGCGGCCGAGTTCGGTGCTCCGGAACCAGAACCCGCCCAGGGCGAGCCACGCGAGCACCTGCGCCAGCGCGGTCAGGTTGCGCTGCCACTGTGCCGTGAACCGGAACCCGATCGCGCCGGGGGCACGCTGCTCGAACCCGTTCGCCCAACCGAAGGCCTCGACGTGGTCGAGCGATCCATCTCCCGACCGGGCGCGCCACGCCGACGAGTACGCCTCCGACAGCAGCACGGCCCCGGTCCGGGTCGTCGTGTCGGACTGCACCGGTCGCGCACCGGACAGGTCGGTGCGGAGTGCGGCACGTGATGGATCGCGAGCGTCGGGACGAAGCGCGTCGATCGACGCACCGCGCAACACCGAAGGCGTGGGCGCCCAGGCGTCGTTCTCGTAGAGCACGAGGCCGCCCTCGGACTCGAGTCGACTGAGATCGAGCTGGTCGGCGAGCCCACGGGTGAGCTGCGGCGTCGGACGGGCACGCTCGCCGCCACTGGCACCCGATCCGGGTGGGAGTGCGACGTACCGCACCCCCATCGGGGCGAGCAGGTGCCCGAGCCGGTTGGTCAAGCCGTCGTGGGTGTCGGTGACGGCATCGCCGACGAGGCCGGCGGCCGCACCGCCGGGCGCGGGCCACAGATCGAGCGCGCCGCCGGGACCACCGCGGGTGATCCCGTAGCCGATGCCGTCGTCGGAGACGGTCGCGTCGATCGGAAGGACGTCGGGATCGCCGACCCAGAGCACGCGGAATCCGCCTTCGGTCTGTTCGCTGTCCATCCACGACAGCGCGGTGCTCCAGTCGGTCGACGGCGCCTGCCAGCGACCGTCGATCGCATCGGCCGCGAACCCGAGCGCAGGAAGCACGAGCACGACCGGCACCGCCGCCGCCGCGATCTGCCGCCAGCCCAACTGGAAGTGGTGCAGGTCGGTCCGGAAGGCGCCGACGCCGAGGCCGACCGCGAGCGCGATCCCGAGTGCCGCCGGGACGAGCAGACCCTCGGGCGCCGGTACCGCGGCGTCGAAGGCGATCACGGTCGGCAACCACGCCAATCCGAACCCGACGAGCGCGAGGACCCACGCCCGAGCGGTCCACGCGAGTCGGGGTCCGGTGGTGACGAGCACCGCGAGGGCGGCCGCGAGCAGGAGGGCCCATCCTCCGGCGCCCGCGCCCGCCGGTCCGGTGTGAAAGCGCAGGACCTCGGAGAGGTCGAGTGTCGCCGAGAAACCCGATCCCCACGCAGCCGCCCGCTCGCCGCTGCGCAAGAGGGCGAGCGGCCAGGGCAGCAAGAGCACCAGCGCGCCGACGGAACCGACGAGTGCCATCCGGACGGATCGCAGCGCCGGGTAGTCGTCGCCCGCGAGCGGCTGCGCGATCAGCAGCGCGATCGCAGCCACGGTCAACACCAGGAACGCCGGCGGCCAGAACGCGGTCGCCACCGCGAGCAGGACGATGAGTGGCAGGTAGCGGCGGATTCGAGCCGGCCAACCCTCACCCTCGGGTCGGACCGATCGCGTCATCACCTGTTGCAGGAGGAACGGCGCGAGCGCGTAGAACACGAGAGGGCCGAGTCGACCGTTCGCCAGCACGTTGCGGGCGATCGGGTTGATCCCGTACACGAGCGCCGCGGCGAGCGCGGCCCGCCGGTTCCCGGCGACGTGGTGGGTGAGCCGGAACGCGCCGACCACACCGAGGGGGACCATCGCGGTGACGAGCACCGACCGAGCCAGTCCGGTCGCGCCGAACAGCACCGTGCCGGCACTGGCGAGCAACGCGAAGACCGGAGGTGGGGTCGAGGCCGAACCCAGGCCCTGGTGGCGCCAACCCGAGCCGAACGCCGACACCAGGTCCCCGACTCCCGGCCACGCCAGGTTCTGCCCGACCGCCGGGACGTGGCCGAAGAGGAACTCGCGCGTGCCGAACACGAAGACCACCGCGAAGACGAGCAGGGCGATGCCGAGCGGCTCGCGCGCGCGTGACCGTGCGGTGTCGACGGCATCGCGGCCGACGTCGCTCAGCGATTGGATCCGCGCCTCGGCCTGGACGTGCTCCACGACGTAGTTGCGAGCTCTGGCACTCCCTCGGAACTGCAACCACCGCAGATCGGAGTCGGGGATGCGGCGGCTCGCCTGCACCGCCCGTCGAGCGGTGCGGAGCTCGCCGAAACGGCGCAGGTTCCAGATCCACGCCCCGAAGACCGCTCGGGCCCGGGCGCCCCGCCGTGACGCCACGAACACCGCGGACTCCAGCAGGCCGAGCAGCAGGGCGATCGGCACCACCCAGAGCAACGTCGGAGCGGAATAGGCCTTGAGCAGCGCCCGCAGACGATGCCGCAACACCAACCGTTCGTCGGGGGTCTGCGCGTCGGAGCGGTCGCCCACCGCCTGGTGGTGGCGGGCGCGGGCGTCGGGTGCCACGAGGACGCGCGCACCGATCAATCGCGCCCGCCAACAGAGATCCAGATCCTCGCCCCCCGGGAACGTCTCGGGGTCGAACCCGGCGAGCTCGGCGAAGAGGTCGGCGCGCAGCAGCATCGCGGCGCTCGACACGTAGAACACGTCGCGCACGCCGTCGTGCTGCTCCTGGTCGAGCTCGCCGGGCTCGATCCCCGAGTACGCCACGCCGAACCGGTCTATGGCCATCCCCACCTCGAGCAGCACCTCGGGGTTGTCGGGATCGACGAGCTTCGGCCCCACGATCCCGGCGTTCGATCGGTAGGCCTCCTCGACGAGGAGCCGGATGGTCGACGGCTCGAGCACGACGTCGTCGTGGAAGAGGAAGAGGAAGGTGGCTCCCTCCACCGCGTCGAGGGCCTCGTTGGCCGCGTTGGCGAAACCGACGTTCGTCTCGAGGCGACGGACGAACGCGCGGGGCAGCACGGCCGCGATCCGTGCCGTCGGATCCTCGTCGGAACCGGCATCGAGGACGAGGACGGCGAGGTTCGGATAGTCGGAGTCGCGGATGCCTTCGAGCGTCGCCTCGAGCCACGCGCCGGGGTTGTTCGTCACCACCACCGCAACCACCGGCGGGGGGACGAGAACAGGCTCGACCGGCTCCGCGGGCGCAGGGTTCACGGCGGGCGGGGGGACCGGAGGCCCGGGGACGGGAGGGTCAGCGGTCTCCATCGGGCGACTCAGCATACCAAGTGGCACTTCGTGAGCCGGGTCACGAGTGCTTGCAATAGTTAGCACTTTGCTATACACTTGCGAGCACGCATCCAAAGGAGAGAGCAGTGGACTTCACCAAGAGCATCAAGGACGCCGGCTACATCGCGGTCGGCGCCGGCGTGATCGGCTTCCAGCAGGCCCAGGTCCGGCGCCGCGAGATCACCTCCGGGGTCACCCGTCGCGCCCATGGCGCCCGCAGTTGTGCCGAGAACCAGCTCGGGTCGCTCCGGAACCAGGTCGCCACCCACTCCGCCTCGGTCCGCACGAACGTCGAAGACCAAGCGCTCGGCGCATGGGAGTTCGCCAACGTCGGCCTCGCGGGCGTGACCACGGGGATCACCGACACCGCCTCCGGATTCACCGGCACCGCATCCGGCCTCGCCGGAACCGCCACCGACGCCGCCACCGGATTCGCCGACGACGTTCGTGAGTTCGTCGAGCCGGTCGTCGGCGAGGCCCGGGTCAGGGTCGAGCCGATCGTGGAGCAGCTGCAAGCCGTTCCCGACCATGTCGTACGCGCCGTCGACGCCGGCCGTTCCAAGGTGCTCGGCCTCGTCGGGGTCGGCACCGGCTCCCCCGCCACCGCGGCCTGAACTCCTGCGGCCTGAACTCCGCAGCACAACAACCGGGCCTGACCCGACCTCCGCTCGGGCGACGTACGCTCAGCACCCATGTACGTCGCCCTGGCCGGAGGTGTAGGCGCCGCTCGGTTCCTCCGCGGGCTGGTGCGCGTGGTCCCCGCGGCCGCGGTCACCGTGGTGGTGAACACGGCCGACGACGACGTCTTCCACGGCCTCCACGTCAGCCCCGATCTCGACACCGTCACCTACACGCTGGCCGGTGCCGAGCACCCGGAGCAGGGATGGGGCCTCGACGGCGAGACGTTCACCACGGTGGACGCGCTGGCCCGCTACGGCCGGCCGACCTGGTTCCGCCTCGGCGACCGTGACCTCGCCACCCACCTGTACCGGTCCGAGCGACTGGCCGAGGGGGCGTCGCTCTCGACGGTCACCGACGAGATCGCCGAAGCATGGGGCGTCGTCCCCCGCCTCCTCCCGATGACCGACGACCCGATCTCGACCCGGATCACGATCACCCGTCACGACGGGACCTCCGAGGAGGTCGCGATGCAGGAGTGGTTCGTGCACCGGCGGGCCGAACCACCGGTGTCGGCCGTCCGGTTCGAGGGCTCCGACGACGCCACGGCCGCCCCCGGCGTGCTCGAGGCGCTGGAGACCGCGGAGACGATCCTCGTCTGCCCGTCGAACCCGGTGATCTCGATCGGGCCGATCCTCGCCGTCCCCGGCGTGCGGGACGTGCTGATCCGTCGCCGCGACCGCGTCGTCGGCGTGAGCCCCATCATCGCGGGCCGGACCGTGAAAGGTCCCGCCGACCGGCTCATGGCCGGGCTCGGCCTCGATGTCTCGTGCGTCGGAGTGGCCCGGGCCTACTCCGAGTTCTGCAGCGCCCTCGTCATCGACGCGGGCGACGCCCACCGTGGCCCCGACGTCGAGGCGACCGGCGTCCGGGCCGTGGTCGCCGACACGCTCATGACCGACGCCCGCGTCGCCGCGGCGCTGGCGCGACACACGCTCGACGCCGTCGCGTGACGCGCATCCGATGACTGGCCTGCGGTGAGCGGCCTGCGATGAGCGGGCTCGGTGTCATCCCCATCGCCGACATCCCGGAAGTCGTGGCCGGTGAGCTGCTCGCCGACCTCATCGCCGCCGCGGCTGCCGCGCAGGGCACGCCCGTCCTCGACGGTGACTGCATCGTCGTGACCCAGAAGATCGTGTCGAAGGCGGAGGGACGGATCGTTCCGCTCGCACCCGACGATCTCGACGCCCGGCGGGAACTCATCGAACGGGAGTCGAGCCGCATCCTGCGCCGACGCGGTGACCTCTTCATCAGCGAGACGACCCACGGATTCGTCTGCGCCAACGCCGGCATCGACCTCTCGAACGTCGACGACGGCTCGGCCGCGTTGCTCCCGGTCGACAGTGACCGTTCGGCCCGCAAGATCCGCGACGGCCTGCGCGCGCGGCATGGTGTCGACGTTGCCGTCGTGATCTCCGACACGTTCGGGCGCGCGTGGCGCCGCGGCCTCACCGACGTCGCGATCGGGGTGGCCGGACTGGCCGCCGTCGTCGATCTCCGGGGTTCGAGCGATGCGCGCGGGCGGGAGCTCTTCGCGACCGAGGTGGCGGTAGCCGACGAAGTCGCATCCGCGGCCGAGCTCGTGATGGGCAAGGCCGCCGGGATCCCGGCGGCGATCGTGCGCGGGCTCGACCCGACCTGGTTCCGCGAATCAGCGGTCGCGGAACTGATCAGGCCCCCGGCCGAGGACCTCTTCCGGTGAGCGCACCGGTGCCCGCGTTCTTGGAGGCCCGCCGATCCATCCGGGCGTTCACCGACGAGCCGGTGGACCAGATCGTGCTCGACCGACTCGTGGAAGCCGCGTGTCTCGCGCCCGCGCCCCACCATTCCCGGCCGTGGCGTTTCGTCACCGTGACCACCGCCGGCGCCAAGACGGCACTCGCCGTCGGCATGGGCGAACGGTGGCGACACGACCTGCTCGCCGACGGCGTCGACCGGGCCCGGGTCGACGAGCTGGTGACCGCGTCGCACGGCAAGCTCATCGCCGCGCCCGCGCTCGTCGTCGGCTGCCTGACCTGGGACGGCCTCGATCGGTACCCCGACGACACCCGTCGGCGCGCCGAGTGGGGCATGGCCCTGCTCTCACTCGGGGCCGGGGTGGAGAACCTCATGCTCGCGGCCGCCGATGTCGGGCTCGCGTCGTGTTGGGTCGCAGCGCCGATCTTCTGCCCCGAGACCGCACGCGATGCGCTCGACCTTCCCGCCGAGTGGCTCCCCCACGCGCTCGTCCTCGTCGGCCGCGCCGACCCGACGTACGCGCCCCGCGAACGCCCCCCGATACCCCTCGACGACCTCCGCGCCACGCGATGATGGTCGACTCCGCTCCGCCGCCTCGACCGCTCACCGGCTGACGGACCCCGACGCGGTGTCCGGCGACTCCGCTGCGTCTCCTAGCGGCGGCGGGTGGCCTTGAACCACTCGAGGGTCCGCCCGACACCCTCGTCGAGGCTCGTGAACGGCTTCCAACCCAGGTGGATCTCGGCCCGACCCGGATCGAGCGCGGACCGGGCGAGCTCACCGAGGCGCGCCGGCGCGTAGTGCGCGGTCTCCTTCGAGCCCGTGAGGCGGGCCATCACGTCGAACAGCTGCTGCACACTCGTCTCGACGCCGGTGCCGATGTTGACGAGCAGCCCGCCACCCTTCTCGGTGGCACGCACGAACGCGTCGACGACATCGTCGACGAACACGAAGTCGCGGGTCTGCCGTCCGTCACCGAAGATCGTGGCGCGTTCCCGTCCGAGCAGCTTGCCGGCGAAGATCGACACCACTCCGGCCTCACCGTGCGGGTCCTGGCGGGGCCCGTACACGTTCGCGAGCGCGAGCGCGGTGTACTCGAGTCCGTGGATCTCCCGGTAGTAGTGCAGGTAGTCGCCGACCGCCTTCTTCGCGACGCCGTAGGGCGACTCGGGCCGCTGCGGGTGACCTTCCCGGACCGGGAGATCCTCCGGTGAGCCGTAGATCGTTCCCCCGGAACTCGCGAAGACGACTTTGCGCGTACCGGCGGCGAGCGCGCCCTGAAAGAGGTTGAGCGCACCGAGGATGTTCACCTCGGCGTCGAACGCAGGCCGCGCGACCGACACCCGCACGTCGGCCTGCGCCGCGAGGTGGTAGATGACCTCGGGCTTGCGGTGCGCGACGAGATCGGTGATCGCGGGTGAACGCAGATCGAGGCGGTGGAACGAGAAGCGGCGCGAGCGGTCGGCGCGGGCATCGGCAAGGTTCGCGAGCGAACCGGTCGAGAGGTCGTCGACCACATCGACGTCGTAGCCCTCGACCACGAGCCGGTCGACGAGGGTGGACGCGATGAACCCGGCGCCGCCCGTGACCAGCACCCTCATGCAGGACCGGCCTGGAGCAGACCGTCGCGGCCGACCACCGCGTGCTGCACCGTGGCATCGGGTTCGACGCGCACCCCACCGAACACCACCGCATCGTCGAGGCGCGCCCGCTCGCCGATCGACGCATCGGCACCGACGACCGCGTTGCGGATGCGGGCCCCGGCACCGACGGTGACGCCCGCACCGAGGAGGACCGGGGCCTCGATCCGTGCGTCGGCCGCGATGGTCACGGGACCCTGCACCCAGATGCCCGGTTCGCGTTCGGTGGCGCCCGGCGCCGGTGGTCGCCCGAGGCGACCGGCGAGCACATCGGCGTGGGCTTGGAGGTACTTGTCGGGAGTCCCGATGTCGAGCCAGTAGCCATCGCTTCGGAACGCGAACAGACGGCCCGGTCGGTCGAGCATCCGCGGAAACGTCTCCCGCTCGATCGACACGGTGAGTCGGGGCGGGATCTGTTCGAGCACCGAGGGCTCGAGGACGTAGGTGCCGGCGTTCACCCAGTTGGTGGGAGCGCGACCCGGGGGTGGCTTCTCGACGAACGCGATGACCTCGCCGTCGTCGCGGGTCGGCACGACGCCGAACGCCGAGGGATCGTCGACCCGCGTGAGCGCGATCGTCGCCTCCGCGCCGCTGGTCTCGTGGAACGCGACGAGGGCGCGGAGATCGAGGTCGGTGAGCACGTCGCCGTTGCAGACGATCAACCGCTCCTCGATCCCCTCCGCGGCGAACCGTATGCCGCCTGCTGTTCCGAGGGGCTCCGGTTCCTCACGGAACCGCAGACGGGCCGGACCGAACCGCGCCTCTCCGGGAACGTCGCCCTCGGCGAGATGCTCGCGGAACGCGTCGGGGAGGTAGCCGAGCGACAACACGATGTCGTCGACACCGTGCCCGGTGAGCCAGGTGAGCTGCCGGTCGAGGAACGCCAGGTTGGCGATCGGCAGGAGCCCTTTGGGTGTCTTGTAGGTGAGGGGACGCAACCGGGTCCCCTCACCGCCGACGAGAACGACCGCTTTCACGGGGTGGAAGCTGGCGGAGTGGTCGGGACGGTTGCCGGGGTCCCGGCCACCGTCGACGACGTCGACGCGGTGGAGGACGTCGACGCCGCCGGACCGCCGCCGATGTCCTCGATGTTCGAGAGCGCCGATTCGGCGTCGGGCGGCTCCGGGACCTTCTGACCCTTCGGGAGGAACGCGATCGCGACGATGCTGGCGTTCTTCGGGCGGTGGTCGGCGGGGTTCCCCGGGCGCGGCGTTCCCGTCCACGGCTCGCCGAAGGTCCCGGTGGCCCACACGAGATCGGCCTTCTGACCCTCGAACTCGCCGCTCGGGCAGGTGTAGCCGTCCTCGTACTCGGCGCCGTCCCACAGCTTCATCGAGGTGCTGTCGAGCTCCCAGCCGGCACCTTCGTTGTCTTCGATGAAGCGCCCGACCGTCGCGTTCTTTCCCGCCGCGGCCGAAGAGTAGGGGTGGATGTGCATGAGGCCGTCGCCGTGGGAGTGGATCCCCATGAGCGACTCGAACGCGGGGGCGGCCGGGAACCACGTGCCGCACACGTTCACGCCGAGGTACGCGTGCCAGTGGTCCTTGTTGACGACCGGAGCGGCGTTGCTGTCGGAACCACCCCGGGCGAGGACGATCCCCACCACGCCGACGATGACGATGACGACCGTCGCGACCGTCCAGCCCATCGATCCGCTCCTGCGCTTGGTGCGGCGGACCTTCGCCCGGGCCTGTGCCCGCGAGTACTTGCCTTTTCGACGTGCCATGAGGCGCTCAGGCTAGCGAATCGTGCGCGGGCGCTCAGTTCGCCCTCCGACCCTCCGCCCCCCGAGCTGGAGGACGGCCCGGACCGCGAGGAACGCGGCCGCAGGCCCCAGGAGCAGGCGTCGGGGCCCGTGCCAGTGCTTTGCGGCGAACCGGATGGCCGACCGGTGGTGCTCGATGATCATCCGGTAGGGGTGTCGATCGGTGCTCACGCCCTGGAGGTGCAGTACGGCCCCACCGGGTTCGTACGCGACCCGCCATCCCGCTCCGGTGAGGCGGGCGCAGAGGTCGACGTCTTCGAGGTACATGAAGAACCCTTCGTCCCAACCACCCACCTCGTCGAAGGCGCTCCGGCGGAGCCACACGGCCGAGCCGGAGAGCCAGCCCACATCGCGCGACCTCGACCAGTCGGCATCGAGGCGGCGATACCGGCGGGTGAACGGATTGGCCGGCCAGATCAGTCCGAGGATTGCGTGGCCCACCGCGTCGACCCCCGACGGAACGACGCGGGCCGACGGGTACTGCGAACCATCGGGGTTGCGCACCCGCGGCCCCACCGCGGCCAGATCGGCCGACGCTGCGAGGCGGTCGACCATCGCACGCGCAGTTCCGGGATCGACCTCGACGTCGGGGTTCACCGCGGCCACCACCGGTGCGTAGGTGGCTGCCATTCCGAGGTTGTTCGCCCGGCTGAAACCCAGGTTCGTCGGCGCGCGCACGAGCGTCACCTCCGGATGGGCCGCGGCGAGCGCGTCGGCCGAACCGTCGTCGGAGGCGTTGTCGACCACCACGATCTCGGGTGCCTCGCCCGCGCTCGTGTCGGCGAGCAACGAGTCGACGCACGCGAGGAGCGCCTCCCCCGCGTTGTAGTTCACGACGACCGCCGCCCACAACATGGTTCGTTCGATCACTTCGGGTGTCGTTCTTCCTTGTACCACTCGTAGGTGCGGGCGAGGCCGGTGGGGAGGTCGATCTCGGGTTTCCAACCGAGGACCTGCTCGGCGAGGGAGATGTCGGGACGTCGACGGGTCGGGTCGTCGACCGGGAGGGGCTCGAAGACGATGTCGGAACTGGAACCGGTGGCTCGGAGCACCGCCTCCGCGAGTTCGAGGATCGTGAACTCACTGGGGTTGCCGATGTTGACCGGGCCGACGTAGTCGGATTCGAGCAGGGCCAGGATGCCGCGGACCTCGTCGTCGACGAAGCAGAACGATCGGGTCTGGCTCCCGTCGCCGTAGATCGTGATCGGCTCGCCGTCCATCGCCTGGACCAGGAAGTTCGACACCACCCGTCCGTCGGCCGGGCGCAGACGAGGACCGTAGGTGTTGAAGATCCGCACGATGCGGGTCTGGAGTCCGTGGGCACGGTGGTACGCCAGCGTCATCGCCTCGGCGAACCGCTTGGCTTCGTCGTAGACACCGCGAGGACCGACCGGGTTGACGTTGCCCCAGTACGACTCGGGCTGGGGGTGCACCGTGGGATCGCCGTACACCTCACTCGTCGACGCGAGCAGGAACCGGGACCCTTTGGCCTTGGCGAGACCCAGCGCGTTGTGGGTTCCGAGCGAACCGACCTTGAGGGTCTTGATCGGATGCTCGAGGTAGTCCTGCGGACTCGCCGGGCTCGCGAGGTGCAGCACCGCGTCGACGGCGCCCTCGACGTGGACGAACTGCGTCACGTCGTAGTGCTCGAACGTGAATGCCGGATCCGGCAAGAGGGCCTCGATGTTCTCGATCCGTCCGGTGAGGAGGTTGTCGAGCACGACGACACTCCACCCGCGTTCGAGGAGCTCACGGCAGATGTGCGATCCGATGAACCCGGCACCTCCGGTCACGACCGCACGGCGCTTCCGGTCGCTCACGACCTGCCGATGCCTTCGTAGACGAAGTGCAACCGACGGAGCGTCGAGGGATCGAGCAGGTTCCGGGCGTCGAGCAGCGCCGGCGACGCCATCGCCTCCCGGACGCGCGCGAAGTCGAGCCAGCGGAACTCGTCCCATTCGGTGAGGAGGGCGAGGACCCGCGCTCCGGCGACCGCCTCGTACGGGTCGGCGACGAGCTCGCTCCCGGAGACCACCCGTGCGGCACGCTCGTCGCCCGAGGGGTCGTAGCAGCGAACGGTCGCGCCCTCCTCGAGGAGGCGCCGGACCACGAACACCGCCGGCGAATCGCGGAGATCGTCGGTGTTGGCCTTGAAGGTCAGGCCCCAGACTGCTATCGGGACTCCCTCGAGCGATCCTCCCGCCAACCGCCTGACCTTGTCGATCATCCGCTCGTGCTGGGCGCGGTTCACCTCGATGACGCCCTGCAGCAGGCTGAAGTCGTATCCGGCCACCTGCGCGGTGTGCAGCAGCGCGGCAGTGTCCTTGGGGAAGCACGAACCTCCGTACCCAGGTCCGGGATGCAGGAACTCGAAGCCGATCCGGTTGTCGTAGCCCATCCCCATCGCGACTTCGCGGACGTCGGCGTCGACCGCTTCGCAGAGGTTCGCGACAGCATTGATGAACGAGATCTTCGTTGCGAGGAACGCGTTCGACGCGTACTTGATCATCTCCGCCGACGCGGGCTCGGTGACCAGGATCGGCGCGTCGAGGCTCTTGTAGAGCTCGGAGACCCGCACCGCGATCTCGGGATTGTCGCAGCCGATCACGACGCGGTTCGGGTGGAGGAAATCGCGCACCGAGGTCCCTTCGCGGAGGAACTCCGGGTTCGAGGCGACGCCGATCGAATCGAGCGCCGCGCCCGCTTCACCGAGGAGGCGCTGCACGAAGCGGGTCGAGCCCACCGGCATCGTCGACTTGTTCACGACGACCGTACCCGGACGCAGCACCGGGGCGATCTCACGAGCCACGTCTTCGACGAACGAGAGGTCGGCCGAACCGTCGTCGCCCTGCGGCGTCGGAACGCACAGGAAGACGAACTCGGCGGTCGCCGCAGCGTTCGCGGCCCCCACGACGAACTGCAGTCGCTTCGACTCGAGGCCTTCCGTCACGAGTTCCGGGAGGCCGTCTTCCATGATCGGGATCTCGCCTTTGGTGAGCCGATCCACCCGTTCGGCGTCGATGTCGGCGCAGACGACGGCGTGTCCGAGGTGCGCGAGACACGCACCGGTGGTGAGGCCCACGTAGCCGGCACCGATCACCGCGACCCGGCTCATCCGGCACCTCCCCCGGGCTGGGCGAGATACTCGGCGAGGGCGTCGCGGTAGTGGCGCAGGCGCGGGATCCCTGCTGCCGCGAGCGCGAGGTTCGACATCGCGCTGAACTCCGGGCGGGCGGCCGGGCGGCCCAGGTCGGCGGTCGACACGATCTTGAGGAGTGACGGATCGAGCCCGCGCAGCTCCAACACGTCGGCAGCCATCTGGTATCGGGTGCAGACACCTTCGTTGACCGCGTGGAACAGGCCCGACACCCGTTGCAGAGCCAGGTGCACGAGCACCGCAGCAATGTCGGGTGCGTACGACGGCGAGCCGGTCTGATCGTCGACGAAGCCGTAGTCGGCCCCAGCCGCGGCATCGAGGGCGAGTTGGACGAAGTCCTTGCCCCGATTGCCGAAGACCCATGCGGTGCGGGCGATCGCCCACGACGACGCGTGCCGCGCCACTTCGATCTCGCCACCGAGCTTCGACCGTCCGTAGTGGGAGATCGGGTTGGTGTCGTCCCACTCGTGGTACGGGCGGCCGGCGGTGCCGTCGAAGACGTAGTCGGTGGAGACGTGCACGACGTGGGCACCGATCCTCGAGCCGGCGAGGGCGAGGAACCGGGGGCCGAGCGCGTTCACCGAGAACGCCCGATCGGGATCGCTCTCGCAGCCGTCGACGTTGGTCAATGCTCCGGGGTTCACGATGGCGTGGGGCGCGAACGTCGCGACGATCTGTTCGACCTGCTCGCGGTCCGCCAGGTCGAGGTCGGCGTGGGTGACGCCGAGGACCTCGGGCTGCGTCGGGTGGTCGGTCAGCGCGGCCACGACCTCTGACCCCACTTGACCTGCGGCCCCGGTGACCAGCACCTTCATGAGCGTCCTCCGGTCGGGCTGGGGTCGAGGCAGTGGATGATCATCCGGACCAGGCTATCGGCACGGATTCTCGGCCTCCTGAGCGGACCCGTGCTACTGGGCCACGCACCCCGACTCGGCGAGGCCTCGGGCCAGGCCGGCGATGAACGCCTGGTACTGGCGGAGCTGCTTCGGGGTGACATCGACACCCGGTGGAGCCGGGATGGCCGCAGGGACGGTCGTCGACGTCGACGACGTGACGGCCGCCGCGACTCCGGGTGGCGCCGAGACCGACGAGAAGTCGGACCCGAGGACCACCACGACGTCGGCGTCGGCGATACCGGCATCCTCGCTCACGACCCCGACGCCGCCGAGGTAGCTCTGCACCAGTCGGCCGGCCTTCTCGACCCCGGGCCGGTACCGGACCTGCGTCACCGCTTCGCGCGGGGCGTTCCCGAGGCCTGCACCCGCGAATCCGAACTGGCGTTGGAAGGAGTCGAGGGTCGACGAGGCGAGTCCGTCGACCCCCGAACCGTTCAGCATCCGCACCCGCACCTGGGCGGGGACGATCCCGGTCGGTGCGACGGGCGGAGGTTCGAAGGTCCGGAGGCGGGCGAGCACCGTCTCCGCATCGGGGTTGTCGGGCAGCAGGATCGACTGGCCGTCGTCGGACGTGCTCCCGTAGGTCGGGAGCGTGAGCATCTCGACGGAGTTCGGGTCGGCGGGATCGACCGTGCGGAACGTGTTCACCAACTTGAAGACGTCGCGGCGCGAGAGGGCGGAGTCGACCACGAGCTTCGGGATCACGTTGTCGGCGATCTCACTCGCCTTGAGCGGGTTCCCGAGCGCCGCACGGTACGCGAGCGATCCGATCCGGCGGATGAAGTTCTGTTGACGTGCGATCCGACCCAGATCGGGGATCGCGTCGGCGTAGTTCCAATCGCCGGTCTCGGCGTCGTAGTACTCCAGGTACCGGCTGCGCACGTACTGGAGGGCCTGGCGACCGTCGAGCTGATAGCAGCCCGCGGCAGGAACGGAGAACCCGGTCAGCTCGTCGCGCGCTTCGGCGGGGAGGTACACCGGCACCTTCCCGACTGCGTCGACGATGCCCTCGAACGTCGCGAAGTCGACCTCGAGGTAGTGGTTGATCGGGATCCCGAAGTTCTCCTGGAGCGTGTCGATCACCTTCTGCGGGCCCTCGTTGAACGCCGCGTTGATCTTCGACTCGCCGATGCCGGGGATGTCGACCCACAGGTCGCGCGGGAACGAGACCACCACGCTCGTGCGCGAGCCCGGCTCGACGTGTACGACCATGATCGTGTCGGAGCGCTGACCGGTCTGCTCGTCCTTGCTGCCGAACGCCTCTTCCTGCTCAGGCGTGTTCGCGAACGCGCGGGTGTCGGAACCGATGAGGAGGAAGTTCCCGGCGACGCCGGGATCGGCGGGCGCGAGCGTCACCTCGACGCGCGAGATCTGCTCGAACTTCCGATCGATGGCGATGTTGGCGCCCACGACACCGCCCACGGTGAACACGACCGCGACCCCCAGAGCGATGACGTACCGATGAGCGAACGCGCGGAGGTTCGAACGAACGGAGCGGGCTGACCGTGTCGCGCGCGCCATCACGGCTGACAGGCGGCGGCCGGATCCGCCGGGACAGTCGTCGTGGTGGTCTTCGAAGACTTGCTCTTCGTCGTGGTGGTCGTCGTCGGTGTGACCCCGACGGCCGAGAAGTCGGACCCGAGCACGACCGTCACGTTCGTGCCCTCGATCGTCGAGTCGGGCACGAGCGTTCCCTGTCCACCGAGCTTCTCCTGCACCAGCGTCGCGGCTGCGAGTCCGTCGCGCCCGTACCGCACCTGCGTCCCGGCGAGCGACTCCGACCAGTTGCCGGCCTCACCGGCGACGAAGCCGAACTGTCGCTGCAGCGCGTCGAGCGTGGCCGAGGCCAGACCATTGATCCCTGATGCGTTCAACACCCGGACGCGAACCTGCTTCGGCTCGACGTCGGGTTCTGACGACGGGTCGGGCGTGCCGAGCTGGTTGAGCCGGGCGACGAGTTCGTCGGCCGCGGGCTGGTCGGGCAGGAGCCGTGCGTTGTCGCCGTAGGGCTTGTTCGGGAAGGTGACCATCTCGACCTGGGTCGGATCACTCGGGTCGATCGACCGGAACAGGTTCACGAGCCCGAAGATCTGGCTCCGCCCGAAGGAGTCGTCCATCGTGAGGTTCGGGACGACCGCATCGGCGACGTTCTTCGCGGTCAGTGGGTTCTTGACCGCCTTGCGGAACGCGACCGTGCCGAGACGACGGACGAACTCCTGCTGCCGCTCGATCCGGTCGAGATCGGCCCGGGGCGACGCGTCGAGCCACTCACCGTCGACGAGCTTCGCCAACGACCGACTTCGGACGTACGCGAGCGAGTCCTCGCCGTCGAGCGCGACGCACCCCGGCTCCTCGACGAACAGGCCGGTCACCTCGTCGCGCACGGGGGTCGGG
>Ga0105044_10005391_pt1 | contig 17618 bp, 12 predicted proteins | sample MAT01_FD_78092 | JGI IMG/M metagenome (GOLD analysis project Ga0105044, IMG submission 78092) | Freshwater microbial communities from Lake Fryxell liftoff mats and glacier meltwater in Antarctica - MAT-01 | ecosystem: Environmental > Aquatic > Freshwater > Ice > Liftoff microbial mat | place...
GCCGCCTCCGATGGCAGCGGCGCGCCCGCGACCACGCTCTGGCACACTGGCGGCGCAGATGCGTCGACCGCGGTGGCGATGGACGCCGACACAATGCTTGTTTCGATCGACGATGACCAGTGACTGCGCTTCGTCGACCGCGATGCCTCGGGGCTTCCGCGTTCGCAGTTTGATGCAACGCCGTCGCTCGGTCTCACCGACTTGAGTGGCGGCTTGCTGCGCGAGGTCGATATTGAATCATCGGTTCGCGTCGGCAATCGTCTCTATTTTATGGGCTCGCACAGCAATAGCTCGGGCGGCTCGCTGCGTCCCAACCGCTATCGCTTGTTCGCCGTCGACTACAGCGCGCCGGCCAGCTTGAGCTTTGTCGGCCGCTATGACGGTTTGCGCAGCGATCTGGTGACCTGGGACAGCACAAATGGGCATGGCTTGGGTGCGAACTTCTTCGGCCTCACCGCCAGCGCCGCCGCCGGGATAATCCCGGAAGAGCCCAATGGTGCTGGTTTCAACATCGAGGGCCTCGCGATCGCCCCGAATGGCAACGCCTACCTCGCCTTCCGCGCGCCGATCGTGCCGGCCACGGCGCGCACGCGCGCGCTGATCGTGCCGCTAACCAATCTCGCAGCTCTGGTGTCGGGCAATCCGAGCGCCGGTCCGGCCCAGTTCGGCGCACCGATCCAACTCGACCTCGGCGGCCGCGGTATTCGCTCGCTCGACTGCAACGCCAACGAATGCCTGATCATCGCCGGCCCGGCCGCCGCCGGTAGCTTCCGCCTCTACACCTGGGATGGAAATCCGGCCTCGCGTCCGCTTGAGCGCAGCGCCAACTTGAGCGGGCTCAATCCCGAAGGCATCGTCGAATTGCCTGCAATTTTGGGCGCGGCCAGCAGCCTGCAAATCCTGTCCGATCTCGGCGACAGCGTGTTCTACAACGACGGCGTGATCGCCAAGGATCTGCCGCGCGATAACTGGAAAAAATTCCGCAGCGACTTGATCGTGCTCGGTGGCACTGCAAGCGTGTCGATTGGCGATGTCGCGGTCAGCGAGGGCAATGCCGGCACCAGTGTGCTCAACTTCACCGTGAGTCTTTCGTCCGCGGTGAGCAACACCGTCAGTGTCGATTTTGCGACTGCGGACGGCACTGCCACTAGTGCCAGCGGGGACTATCAGCCGACCGCAGGAACACTAAATTTCGCGCCAGGCAGCACCTCGCAAAACGTCGCGGTCAACGTCAACGCCGATCTTATCCTCGAAGCCAATGAGAACCTGTTGGTCAATCTCAGCAATGCCCAAGGTGCAAGCCTCAGTGACGCCGTCGGCGAGGGCACGATCAACAATGACGACGCGGCCAGCTTGAGCATCGGCGATGTGAGTCTGGCCGAAGGCAATAGCGGCAGCAGCGCATTCGCCTTCACGGTCACGCTGGCGGGCGCCGTGCAGGGTGGCTTCAGTGTTCCCTACATGAGTGCCAACGGGACGGCGCTGGCGCTGTCGGATTTTACCGCCGCCAGCGGCAGCTTGAATTTCGCCGGCAATCTGGGGGAAACGCAGACCATCACTGTCAGCGTCGGCGGCGACAGCATCGTTGAGGCCGACGAGAGCTTCACGCTAAATCTTGGCAGCCCCGGCAACGCTGCGGTCACGCTCACCGACGCGAGCGCGAGCGGCTTGATCCAGAACGATGACAGTGCCACGGTCGCGATCAACAGTGTGATGTTGGCGGAAGGCGACAGCGGCGCCAGCACCTTCACCTTCACGGTGACCCTCACAGGCGATGTACAGGATGGCTTCACCCTGCCCTACCAGTCCGCAGACGGCACTGCGCTGGCAGGCAGCGACTACACTGCGGCCAGCGGCAGCTTGAACTTTACCAGCGTGAACGGCCAGACCCGTCCCATCGCGGTGGCGGTCAGTGGCGATACCAATGTTGAGCTTGACGAGAATTTCTTTGTCGATTTGGGAACACCATCGCTGGCTAACGTCAGCGCCAGCATCGCGCGCGGCACAGCCACGATCGACAACGACGATGTACTCCCCGACCCCATCCTCGCGACTGGCTTCGAGTCTCCGGAAGTTCCCGCTGGTAACGTTGATGTAAGCCTCGAAGCTCGCTGATTTGCAGATGGGAACAAAGCCAAAAGACTGAACAGCACGCGAAGTACGCCAAAGGAGAAAATCTTTGGCGCTACTTCGCGTCCACGTCATAAGAAACTGAGCGGAACAAAAAACCACCACTTTCTGTGGAGACTCTCTGCGGAGTCCAGCATGGACTCATTCAAACGCTTCCTACGTCAGATAGTTGCGGGCAGCGCCCACCATGCGCCGGATCTCGTCAAATTCAATGGGTTTTGTCAGATGGTGGTCAAAGCCGGCTGCGCGGGCCGCCAGACGGTCGCTTTCGCGGCCAAAACCGGATAATGCGACCAGCGGCACGTGGTCGAACTGAGCGCGCATGCGGATGGCACGCGCAAGGCTGAAGCCATCCATTTCCGGCATGGATAGATCGAGCACCATAAGCTCGGCCGCGAAGTCTTCAAGCGCGAGCAGCGCCGAAGCGCCGCTGTAAGCAACCACGACGGTCTGCCCAATCAGGCGCAGAGCAGACGCGAGCGTGTCGGCAACATCGTGATTGTCGTCGACAACGAGCACGCGCCGCGCGGGCACCTCAAGTTTTGTAGTCTCGGCGAACATGTGTCGAGCCTACCCAAATTTATTCGCGCCTGCAGGCTCGCGAACGCTTCCCCACACTTGTTCGTGCTGCCTCGAAGCCCTAAATTGCGCCTGTTTGGCGGGGCCGACAGGGAATCGTTGCAAGATGAAACGTCCGTGAAAATCAAACGCCTCCAGAATTCGCCACGGTTAATCATGGCCCTTGGCTGCAGCTTGCTCCTCACCGCAGTCAATGCTGCGGCAGTGGCGGTCGATGCTGGCGCGCTGGCGCAGATGTCTCTCGAGGAATTGATGAATGTCGAAGTCACCAGCGTCGCCGGTATCGGCCAATCACGCTTCAGCTCACCGGCGGCGTTGTTCGTGCTTACGGCCGACGATATCCGGCGCGCGGGTCACCGCAACCTCGCCGAAGCCTTGCGCCTGGTGCCGGGCATGTATGTGGCACGCGTCAACTCCAGCAGTTGGCTGGTCGGTGGGCGCGGCCTGACAGGTTCCAGTCTGACCGCTACACGCTTTCTGGTGCTGATCGATGGCCGTGTCGTACATGATCCCTTGCTCTCTGGCACCTTCTGGGACGTGACCGATCTGCCGCTGTCTGACATCGAGCGCATCGAAGTCATTCGTGGGCCAGGGGCGACGTTATGGGGCGTCAACGCCATGAATGGCGTGATCAATGTCATCACGTTGTCGGCACACGACAGCCAGGGTGCCCGCGTCGAGATTGGGGGCGGAAATTTTGATCAGAGTGATGTCACCGCCCGCTATGGCGGTGCCGGCCCTGGAAATTCGGCGTACCGCATCTGGGCAAAGTACGCGCAGCACGGTGACACCGAATTAGCAGACGGGGCCAGCGCAGTCGATCAATGGGCAAGCGCACGCACTGGTTTTCGATTTGACGATCGCAGCGCAGAAAACCGCACCCTCATGATCGAGGGCGACCTGTACACGCATCCGCGCGCACGCTATTCCTTGTTCCGGCCGGTGCCGAACGCGCATCTGAGCAGCGAACGCGTCACTGGCAACGACACCATTTCCGGCAGCCATCTGCTGGCACGGATCACTGGCGACGGGGCCCTGGACGCGGCTTTAGTCTGCAGGCCTATGTCGATCACACCGAGCGCGAGACAGCGCGCTTCGGGGTAAAGCGCACCACCGCGGATCTCGATTGGCGCCACTGGCAGGCGCACGGCCGACACCAGTGGATCATGGGCCTACAATACACTTCAAACCACGATGCTCTCAGCGAGCAAGTGTTGCGTTTCGCGCCGCTCTCACGCAATTGGGGCACCGCCAACGCCTTCGTTCAAGACACTATCGAGCTCGCTTCCGATAGGTGGTTTCTGCTGCTCGGCAGCAAGCTCACCCACCATGATTTTGTGGGTTTCGAAGTACAGCCGAGTATCCGCCTGTGGTGGACGCCGAGCGAAAATCAGACTTGGTGGACAGCGATTTCGCGGCCCGTGCGCGTGCCGTCGCGTTTTGAAGAAGACGGCTCGTTAATCTTCAACTACGCCGATACGGGTCTGCTATTGGGTCGCCCCGCGAGTGGCGTTTTCATTCCGCTGGCACTGAGTGGCGACGATTCGCTGCGTGCTGAAAAAATGCTCGCCTATGAATTTGGCTATCGTTTTCGCGTTGGCGACCGATTCTCATTCGCCACTTCGCTGTTTTTGAATGACTACCAGCGGTTGATTTCGGTGCCGCCGACGATCTTCGGTAACTTTACCGATCGCGGTTACGGTGAGACCTATGGACTCGAGGTGCATACCTCCTGGCAGGCTTTGCCCAATTGGCGCATCGAAGGCGCCTACAGTTGGCTGGGCACCGATATCCACGGTCCGGTGTTGCCGTTCGAGGAGGAGAGCACACCAGAACAATTGGCCTATGTGCGCTCGGCGCTCGACATCGGCGAAAATCTCGAGTTCAACACTGTGCTGTACCTCGTCGATCGCATTCCGCAGAACAATATCGACGCATATGAGCGACTTGATCTCGGCCTGACTTGGCGTCCGCGCCCCGATCTTGAGCTCTCACTCTGGGGCCAGAATCTCAGCGAAGCCGAACATCGGGAATCTTCCGGCGCAATGATCCCACGCAGCTTGCATGCGCAGCTAACGTGGCGGCTGCGCTGATGCGTGAATCGCGTGCCACGTGGATGCTGCGATATCTGCTACCGCTGTTGCTGCTGGTCTCGACCACAGCGGCGGCACAGACAGATGTTGATCGATTGCGGCTGGCACAATTGGAAGCGGCCTATCTGATCAATTTCGCGCGCTACACCGACTGGCCGGCGGATGCTTTCGCCGCACCCGATAGCCCACTGGTGATCCTGGTGCATGGCGACAGCACGCTGGTGAAGGCGATGACCGAGATTGCCACGCGCGCCGATCCGATCGCTGGTCACAAGATCAAGCTGCGCGGCACGCGGGCACAGGACTATCCGACACCAGAGGAGCTCAGCCAACTGATCGCTAATAGCCATGTGTTGTTTATCGATGAGCCCTTTGTTGGTGCCGTTGGCGAACTGCTCGTGCAAGCGCACGCACATTCGGTGCTAACGGTCAGCAATGCCCCGGGCTTTGCCGCGGCCGGTGGCATGTTCGAATTAGTGCGCAGCGGACAGCGTGTAAGCTTTGACGCCAATCCTGAAAGCATCCGCACCTCGCGTCTGAGCGTGAGCTCGCGCGTGCTCAAACTGGCGCGGCAACTGACAGGCGGCGGCTGATGGCCGGCACCTCACGCACCTTCGGCCAAAAGATCAGCCTGCTGCTGACCATGACCAGCGCCGGCGTCGTGCTGGTGGTCGCGGGACTGCTGGCGAGTTTCGATGTGCTCGACTCTAACCGGGAGCTGCGCGAGCGCATCGACACCCACGCGCAGATCGTGGCGCTCGACGGCAGCGCGGCGCTCGCCTTCGGCGATCGAGCCAGCGCTGCCGCAGCATTGCGCGCATTACAGGCAGTGCGAGATGTCGGTTCGGCAACTTTGTTCGACAAGGACCATGCGCGGTTCTCAAGCTATCGGCGCGAGGGCGTCGAGGTGCCGCACTTCTCGGATCAGAGTCCTGGTCAGGTGCGCTCGGGATTCTGGCGCGTGGTCACGCTCGCCGTGCGCGATCGCAGTGGCGAGCACGGGCGCCTACAGGTGGTGGTCGACCTGCGGCCATTGTGGATGCGCGCCTTCTTCGATGCATTGCTAGTGATCGCGGTGACCTTTGCCGCTGCGGCGATTGTCAATCTGCTCTCACGGCGTCTCAGCGGCATGTTGCTGGATCCGGTCACGGAGCTGGCGAGCAAGGCGCTGGCTGTCTCGCAAACTGGGAATTATTCGATCCGCGCGGCCAAGTTCAGCGATGACGAAATCGGCCAGTTCACGGATGTGTTCAACCAGATGTTGTCGCAGATCCAGCAACAGGACGCCGAGATCAAGGCTGCGCGCCGCCATGCGGAGTACGCGAGTCAGATGAAGGATGAATTTCTGGCGACGCTGTCGCATGAGTTGCGCACGCCGATGACGCCGATCCTCGGGTGGGCGCAGGCACTCAAATTCGCGGCCGGCGACAATGCGCAGGTTCGCGAGGCGGCGACTGTGATCGAGCGCAATGCGCGCATCCAAACGCAGATCGTTGACGACCTACTCGACATGAGCCGGATTGTTTCCGGCAAGATGCAGTTACAAATGGAGCCGGTGCGGATTGCCGACGTGGTAGATGCGGCGGTTGCGACAGTCCAAACCGCAGCCAGCGCGCGCGGCGTAAGGATCGAGGTCTCACCGGGCAGCACCAGCGCTAAGGTGAGCGGCGATGCTGGCCGCCTGCAGCAAGTATTTTGGAATCTGCTCGCCAACGCGGTCAAGTTCACTGACGCCGGCGGACGAGTGGCCATCGATACACGCGTACACGAGCAAAGGGTCGAAGTACGCGTGATCGATAGCGGCCAAGGGATCGATCCGGAATTTCTTCCCTTGGTATTCGAGCGTTTCCGCCAAGCCGACAGCTCTATCACGCGCCGTCATGGTGGGCTCGGCGTCGGTCTGGCAATCGTCAAGCAACTGGTGGAACTGCACGGCGGCAGCGTCAGTGCAAATAGCGAGGGCCGTGGGCGCGGCGCCTGCTTCACCGTGAAACTCCCCATCCTGCTGGGAAACGATCGCGCGGCCCAAGGTGAGCCTGGCGCTGATCACCAACGCGATCTGCTGCGGGGATTGCGCCTGCTGGTGGTCGACGATCAGCTCGACAGTCGCCAGTTGATTGCGTATTTATTGGATGCGAGCGGGGCCGACACGCGTCAAGCGGATGGCGTCGAGGCGGCGCTGGCCGAACTCGCCGAGCACACCTTCGATGTGCTCGTCAGCGACATCGCGATGCCCGGCCGCGACGGCTACGATCTGATCCAAGCGCTGCGCTCACGCGACACCGGCGACGCCCAGCGCCTGCCCGCATTGGCCATCACCGCGTTCGCACGCGACCAAGAACGCGAACACATGATCGCCGCAGGCTTTGATGCGCACGTGCCCAAGCCCATCGATCAGAAACTGTTGGTGCAAACGGTTGCGCGGCTGGCGGGTCGCTCGGCTACGGCCGCCAATGCGCCTGGCGGCGACGGTTAAGTCGTGCTGCGCAAACTTTAAGGTAACGCGCTTAAGGGGCGCGGATTTGAAGCCAATGGAGCCCGCTCCGTTTCGACGCATGGCGTGCCGAAGTGGCATCCACCGGCGCGAATTCGGCCTATAGGCACCCCGCTGATTGCCAAAGTTGGTTACACTTAGCCTGCGTTGGTCGCATATGCGATCAATTGAGCTCACAGGGGAATTTTTATGCGCGTTTTGCAAACCGCCGCGGTCATCGCGGTCATCGGTGCGACGTCTCTATTTTCGCAAGCTGCCTGGTCACAGGCTGAGTTGTTGTCGCGCAGCGGTTTGACGCAGGAAAATGTGTCCGCGCAGCCCTCTGCGCCCGCTGCGCCCAATGCCACCTTGACCGAGGGCTTCGAGGGCACGTTCCCACCGACGGGTTGGCTGGTGCGCAATCAGAGCACAACCATCGGCACCAATGTAAATTGCTGGAATGTGTTCACCGGCCTCACACCCTGGGGGGCTCGAAGCGGCAATGGTCACACGGGCGCCAATTTCAACTGCACAACGGGTGCAAACACCATCAGTGGCTGGTTGCTGAGCAGCCAGATCTCCGGGCTGGCCAATGGCGATCAGGTGTCCTTCTGGTCGCGGAAGAGCGCTGGCGCCACCGATTTTCCCGATCGACTGGAATTGCGCCTGTGCCTAGATGGCGCGCCCAATTCCTGCGGCGCCGTCGGCAGCACAGGTACGCTGCCGACCGATGTCGGCAGCTTTACCACCTTGGTGTTGTCAATTAATCCCACCTTGGTGACCGGCGTTTATCCCAATGTCTATACGCAATTCAGCGCGACGCTTTCCGGATTGCCCGTTGGACCTAACAACGGGCGTTTAGGCTTCCGCTATTTCGTGACCAGCGGCGGTCCTGGCGGCGCCAACTCCGACATCATTTCAATTGATGATGTGAGCGTGTCGACACCGGCCGGCGATACCGCGCCCACGCTGACCTACAACCCCACTACCGCCGCAGGCGTGACTTTCCCGGGCGGTGCTGCGGGTTCTGTGAACGCCTCCATTGCGATTAGCTCTATTGGCGCGAGCGGCACCGGCCAAACCGCGGTTACTGGCTGCGCGATTACCGGTCCTGGAGCAGCGTCATTTGGGGCGGTGACAACTACGCCCGCCGGCGGTGTTTTCAACACCGGCACGACCGCGGGTTCGATCAATTTGAGTTGCACGCGCGGCGCTTCAGCAGCGTCGGCCTCACTGGCTTGTACTGAGACTGCCACGCCAACAGTGGTGGGTTCGCCGTTTACGCGCACTTGGGCATTGACTTGCCCCGCCGCAGGCGCGAGTAACGTGGCACCGGTTGCCGCTATCGCTGCGACGACGACGTTAACGGGTGGAACTGGCACCGTGACACCGACCATAGTCACCCCCGCGCAAGGCACCGGCAGCACCAACTTTGCCTGCAGCATACCGGCGACCGCGCCGAGCAACTTTTTAATCACCACCAACGCAAACCAAACAATCACCACGACCACGCTGGGTATTGGCTTGACCTGTGTCCCGCAAGCAGCCGCAACCTCAGCGACGCTGACCTGCACGCAAACTGCAACGCCCGGTCCAAACCCGGCGAACGCCACGGCGCTGATCACCTGCCCCGCGGCTGCTGTGGCCTCGTGCCCGCTGACGAACACGCTTAGCGTCACTGATCCGACATACAATCGTTCACTGCAATTCCTTCAGGGCGGCACCTGTACTTTGAGCGGTGCTGGTACCGCAGTTCGTTACAAGGCAATTCCGATTACGCTGATCGCAGCCTCGAATGTAACGGCCAGCTTTTTGACCGCTGATGGCGGCAGCATCACGCCGGCGGGCGCCGATACTTTCCTGACCCTCTATGGCCCGGGCGGTTTCAATCCAGCGGCCGCGTGCACCAATGCAATCACTGCCAACGACGATTCCCCCAGCCCGCTTTCCAGGATTGCGACCACCACCCCTTTGGCCGCAGGCAGCTATACGCTGGTCGTTACCTCGTTCTCAAATGTGCCCGGTGGGGCTGGCCCCCTGCCGTGGAACTACACGTTGGCAGTAACGCCGGCGAATGCCTGCGTTGCCGTGGTCGTTAATGCCGATTTGGCCGCCACGCTTACCGATACACCCGATCCGGTGAACGCAGGTACCAACTTGAGCTACACCGCGACGGCGACCAACAATGGCCCCGATCCGGCTGCTGCCGTATCGATCTCGCTACCGCTGCCGGCTGGCACCACTTTCGTCTCGGCCACGCCGAGCGCCGGCGGTATCTGTAATGCCGCCAGCCCGGTCGTGTGCAATTGGGCCGCGCCGACCGCCACTGGCGCCGCCAATGCGCGCAGCGTCGTCGTGGTGGCATCGGTTCCGGCCAGCACCGCCGCGGCCACCGTGTTCAATGCCACGACCACGGTAGCAAGCACCACCAACGATTCAACGGCTGGCAACAACACAGCAGTGGCCACTACCACCGTCGGGACCTCTGCCGATGTAAGCGTGATTTTGACCGATAGCCCGGATCCGGTCACCGCCGGTAGCAATCTCACTTACACGGCAACCGCGACCAATAACGGTCCGTCTGATGCGCAAGGCGTGAACATCAGCCTGCCCTTGCCAGCCGGCACTAGCTTCGTCTCGGCGACGCCGAGCGTCGGCGGCAATTGCGCAGGCACGACGACAGTCACCTGCACCTGGGCTGGCGCCACTGCACCGGCTGGCGTGGTTACCGCCACTATCGTGGCGTCGGTGGCTCCGGCCACCATCGGTACATTGAATGCAACGGTGACCGCGGCTGCCAGCACAACCGATGGCGCTCCAGGGAACAACATGGCGTCTGCCACCACGGCAGTGACCGCATCGGCCGATTTGTCGATAACGCTCACCGATTCGCCGGATCCGGTCACCGCAGGTTCCAATCTGACCTACACCGCAACGGTCAGCAACGCTGGTCCATCCGATGCGACGGGTGTGACCGTGACCCTGCCCTTGCCGATTGGCACCAGTCTGGTTTCAGGCAGCGTTTCCGGCGGTGGCAGTTGCGCGGGCAGCCCGGTGGTTTGTACGGTAACCGGCAGCATCGCCTCAGGGGCACCGCGTACCGCAACCATCGTCGTCGCCGTGGCCCCGTCGGTCCTGAACGCGACGGTACTCAGCGCGACTGCCACTGTCGGGTCAAGCTCGACCGACCCGAACGCTGCCAACAACAGCGTCAGCACGACAACCACTGTGTCCGCCATCGCCAATCTGGCGCTGACCTTCACAGCGTCCGCCACGCAGACGGCACTGGGCACGCCCGTGATTTTCAGTGCCAGCAGCCAGAATCTTGGCCCCAGCAATGCACAGGACGTCAACATCACGATCACACTGAGCCCAACCTTCCGCTACAGCAGCCACAACCCGAGCGCGGGCGCTATCTGCACCACGCCGCAAGTGGGCACCAGCGGACCGATCAGTTGCACGTGGACTGGTAGTACCGCTGTAAATGCTGTGCGAACGCTGACCGTGACAGCTTTCAGCAACTCGCCAGGCATCAGTTCGGTCCAGGCGGCAACCAGTTCGCCCACCGCCGATCCGGTGCCGGCTAACAACCTCAGCAGTCAGGCTGTGGCGGTCGGTGATCCCGCCGAGCCCATTCCGAGTTTGAGTGAGAACGGACTGGTTTTACTTGGTTTGCTGTTCGGTCTGCTCGGCCTAGTCGCCGTGCGGCGCCAAAACTGACAACCTGAAAACCGTTAGCGCTGCTGCCACAGAGCGCTGACGACTCAAAACCCGCTGTGCGCCAAGTGCGCCCAGCGGGTTTTTTTTTGCGCCTCATTTGGCGGTGTTTCCCGAACACGATCCAGCCGGCGGTATTCGTATTGGGACTAGGCTTAAATGCACGAAGCGCTGCCTGGGATCGTGCATCCTGCCCCCCGCGCGAGGCAATGCATCGAATAAAGATGCGTTAATTCAACCGGTTGGAGTAGATCCTAGCGGTTGGCTCAAGGCTTGCAACAGGCGCTCATGAGTCAACAAACTGGAGAATTCCAAATGAAATATCCCTATCTGATCGCCGGCGCGCTCGCGCTGACCTTGGGCGGCTGCGTGTCTGACGGCTATAACAGCCGCAGCTATGCGTATGACGAACCGCGGAATCAACGCTGCCAGCAATGCGGCACGGTCGAGGATATTGATCGCGTCAGTTATGGCGAGCGTCGTCGTACCACCGGAGGCGGTGCCGTGATTGGCGCGCTGGTCGGCGGTGCTGTGGGCAACCAGTTCGGCAAGGGCGACGGCCGCACGGCCGCAACCGTTGCGGGTGCGGTGATCGGTGGCGTTGCTGGCAACGAGATCGAAAAGGATCGCGGCCGGGACGATGTCTACGAAATCAGTGTACGCATGGACGACGGCCGTCGCTTCGTACTAGCTCAGTATGAGCTCAACGGCATTCGTGAAGGCTCGCGCGTGGTGGTCAACGAGGGCTACGCGAGCTTGTCGAACGATGGTTATTGAGCGCTAGCGGCCAAGAGAAGCGCAGCGGATTCCGCCGCTACTGCGTTAGTGGGAGCGGCCATGGCCGCTCCCACTGAGAGCAGTGCAATGGTCAATTGAACTTCGCAGCGCGCAGCCGCTGTGTGGCAGGCCATCTATATTTCCGATGGATCTCGTCGTCATTGAAGGCGTTGTCGCACCGCGCAGTCGGCGTTTGGCAAACGCGGGCTCGCACCCTTGGTCGTCCCTCAAGATCGCAACTGCCGCGAAAAAAACCTGCGCGCGATTGCGAGCACGGCCAGGATTAACAAAGCAAGCGCGCCTGCTTGCAGGATCTCGAAGGGCCACAGATTGTGCGAGGTCGGGTCGGAGCTCACTCCGATCACAATGCGTAGCATCGTGAACCCGATGATCGCGAGGGGAATTGTGGCAGTCATGCGCCAGACTCCGCGCCAGCGCAGAAAAGCCCATATGGGAAGCGACAAGGCGGCGATGCCGAGCGCGAGCACGCTCAACATGAAACCCGAAAACAACGCGATGTCGGTGGCGCTGGTCGGTGCATTTGCGTGTTCTTCGTACGCCTGCTTTCGTGCCAACTCAGCTTCCGCGCGCATTTCCGTGACCCAGCCCGGCTCAGCCGCATCGGCCGGCGTAGCGCTGCCCCCAACGATATTGACCTTGAGCGTGGTCAGGAGGTTAGGCTGCGCAGCCGAGCCGGCACTGATCCGAATCTCGTCGACCTGAGCCCCCGGCTCCATCAGAAAGAACCAGCCAAGCGCCTCGCCACTGCCGCGATAGGTCAGCGAGGGATTGCTGCCGGCATTGGCCGGCTGCCCTCGAAAATACGGCCGCACTGAGATGCCGATCGTCTGATCGCGGCTATAGGCTAGGCGCAGATAGAAATTCTGGTTGCGCGCGAGCGTAAGTTCATTACCGGCAGGCCAGGTTTCAAGCACGTCAATCCGGGTTTGTGCTTGCGCAACGCCACCCGACAACCATCCACTCAAAATCAAGAAAAACAGCGCCACAAACACCGTGCGCATCGGCAGCTTCCAGAGTTCATGTGCATCTAGCTTAGAGCCAAGTCACATAAGGCCGCAGTGCTAAAACACGCCCGAGCCGGCGTTCCAAGGCCATCGTAAAATCGTGAGGGGAAAAGGCTCAACCAGCGCACTTATAGGAGCTTTTCCACTCGCAGCGATGCTCGTACGGCTCGTCCAGAGGGGCTCTCATGCGACTCCCGCGAGCGTGCTCTTTCAGTTTCCGGTGGGCCCAAAGTGCGATGACCGTTGATCGCCCGTGGACCAAACTTGGGAGGCATGTTGCTTGGGATGACCCGCTCGCACCTTGATGCCCCGGTTCAACCGCAGGTTACGGCTTCGCGGAATGCGAATAAGTCCGATGTACCCTCATAGACCGGCGCGAAGCCGCCGCCGGGTGTGCGGAAATTGGTGGTCTGCCCCTGGTAGAGGCGCGCCGCGAGCCATTGCACGAGGCCATCATAGGCATAGGCGCGCAGATCGAATTTGAACATATTGCGTGGGCTTTCATCGCTTTGCGCGCGTACGCCGGGTGTGACCAATGCCTGGGCGACGTAGCCGCCAGTGCAAATCTGCTCCCAGACACCCCGCGTGAGTTTGTCACCGCGGTAGGCCGCACGCCCACCAAATCCACCAAAAGGCTTGAAGAACAATCGATTGCGTTGGCCCCACAGATCCTCGGCATTGTCTGCATGCACAATCCTCGTCGTCGGGATACTCGCCAGCAACAGCTCGCGCGTCTCCTGCGGCACGCCAAGCGCACGTAGCTGGTCCGCATCGCTCAGCACGACGAGATTGCGCTTATCTGCGTACAGCGCGTGCGCCTGCGGATGCGGCGTGAGCACCACTGCCTGCGCCAGATAGGCCGCGCGCAAAGCAGCGCAGGTGGTTCCTGAAAGCGAAAAATCGGTCAGCCGGTTGTACACCAGATCGATAGCGCCATCAGCGAGCCAAAGCCGCCCACCTTGCCAGCGCAAGTCCGCCGGGTCGGCGATCACAGCATCGATGCCGTAACGCTGGAACAAACGCTGAAACAAAAGAAATTCCGGATACAGGTACTGGTTTTGCGGATCCTCATCGAGGATCGCAATACTGCGTAGCTCGCGCCCGTGGCCCGCAAGCGCCCACTCCGCATGGAACATTGCGAGGATTTGCGCCTCGAAGGCCTCAGCGGTGGCTGGCGCTGGTTCAAGATCGGCGAGCGCCGCGCAACATGCGCGCTGCGCTCGCGCGAGCACGGCATTTAGCATCGCGCCACCAGCGTTGGTATTGATCTCAATAAGCGCGAAACTCTCGGCCGCGAGATGGAAGTCGTAGCCGAAGAACACACCGCGCGCGCCGCCCGGATGATGCCGCGCGATCTCCGGTGCGTATCCGAGCACAAGGCTGCGATACGCCGGTAGCGCGACCACCGATTCCACCGCCTGCAGCAGCGCCGCCATGCGCTGAACATGCGCCGCCGACACAAACACCGGGCGCGTCGCGAACAAATGCGGACAACGCTGCTGCACCATTTCAAATAGCCCTGGTGCCCCGATTTCCGATTCCAGCGCCGTGCGTAGCGCCTCGGTATCGAGGCTGATGCAAAAGCAGTCGCTATTAAGCAATTCGATCGAATCGACGCCCTCTCCGACGCTGGCTTGAGGCGTGTCGGTCATCGGTCCGTGGCCCGTTCTGGAAGCAAGACAGACTATGCGGGAATCGATGCGTCAGCCGTCGTCCGCGACGTGCGCAGGCGCAGCGCATTAAGCACTACCGACACCGATGACAGGCTCATCGCCAGCGCCGCAATCATCGGGCTCAGCAGCAATCCGGTCACCGGATAGAGCACGCCGGCGGCGATCGGAATGCCGAGCGCGTTGTAGGCGAAGGCGAAGCCCAAGTTCTGTTTCATGTTGGCAACCGTGTCCTGCGAGATCTGCCGCGCGCGCAAGATGCCGCGCAGATCGCCCTTGACCAGCGTGACTTGCGCGCTCGACATGGCCACATCGGTGCCGGTGCCCATGGCGATTCCAACATCGGCCGCCGCCAGCGCGGGCGCGTCGTTGATGCCGTCGCCGGCCATGGCGACGCGCCGGCCTTCAGCCTTCAGGCGCGCGACCAGGGTGGACTTGTCTTGCGGGCGAACTTCGCCGTGGACTTCCTCGATACCGAGTTCGCGCCCCACAGCTTCGGCAGTGGTCTTGCCGTCGCCGGTCGCCATGATGATGCGCAAGCCAGCCGCACGTAGCGCGGCGATGGCCTCGGGCGTGCTTTCCTTGATCGGATCGGCAACGGCGATCAGCCCCGCAACGCGGCCGTCGACGCTCAGGAACATGGCGCTGGCGCCTTCACGGCGCAGGCGCTCGGCATCCTCGGTGAGCGCACTGACATCGGCGCCAATCTCTTGCATCAATGCGGTATTGCCAAGCGCGAGCTCGGCGCTACCGACACGTCCGCGCACGCCGATGCCGGTCGCTGACTCGAACTCCGCTGCACTTTCCAGTTCCAGGCCGCGCTTGCGTGCTTGCGTGACGATGGCTTCGGCGAGTGGATGCTCGCTACCCTGATCGAGGCTGGCGGCCAAGCGCAAGACCTCGTCGCTGGTGAATTCCGGTGCCGCAACCACTTCACGAAAAGCCGGTTTGCCCTGCGTGAGCGTGCCGGTCTTGTCGACAATCAGGGTGTCGATACTGCGCAGGTGTTCGATCGCCTCGGCATCGCGAAACAACACACCCGACTGCGCGGCGCGCCCAGTCGCGACCATGATCGACATCGGCGTGGCCAGCCCTAAGGCACACGGGCAAGCGATGATCAACACCGCTACCGCGTTGACGACTGCAAATGTCCACGACGGCTCTGGTCCGAATAATCCCCACACCAGGAAGGTTGCAACGGCAATCGCCAAGACCGCGAGCACGAACCAATAACTGACTTTGTCGGCGAGCCGCTGCATCGGGGCCCGCGAGCGCTGTGCCTGAGCGACCAGTTGCACGATCTGCGCGAGCACCGTCTCCGAGCCGATCTTGTCGGCGCGGATAATCAGCGCGCCGTTGGCATTGATGGTGGCGCCGATGACTTTGTCGCCTGGGCCTTTTTCCACGGGCATCGGCTCGCCCGTCAGCATGGATTCGTCAATGCTGGAACGGCCTTCAATCACCTCGCCGTCAACCGGCACTTTCTCGCCGGGCCGCACACGCAAGCGATCGCCCAGGTGCACATGGGAAAGCTCGATGTCTTCCTCGCTACCATCCTCGCGTATCCGCCGTGCAGTCTTAGGCGCGAGGCCGAGCAAAGACTTGATCGCCGCCGAGGTGCTCGAACGCGCTTTGAGCTCTAACAGTTGTCCAAGCAAGGTCAAGGACACGATGACCGCCGAGGCTTCGAAGTAAACGCCCACCCGCCCGTGCTCGCGGAAAGAGGCGGGAAAGAGATCGGGCCATAGGGTCGCAACCACGCTGTAGCCAAAAGCCGCGCCGACGCCAGTGCCGATCAAGGTCCACATATTCGGGCTGCGATTGGCAATCGACTGCGCCCAGCGCACAAAAAACGGCCAGCCCGCCCACAGCACCACCGGCGTCGACAATAGGAGCTCGATCCAGGTGCGCGTGGTCGCCGAGATGGCCGGAAACTGATGCCCGAACATCGCCAGCGTAAGCACGATCACCGACAGCGGCAAGGTCCACCAGAAGCGTCGCCGGAAGTCGACCAGCTCCGGGTTCTCGTCGTCGTCGAGGCTCGGCATCATCGGTTCCAGCGCCATGCCGCAGATCGGGCAACTGTCCGGGTGGTCGCGGATGATCTCCGGGTGCATCGGGCAGGTGTATTGGGTGCCGGCGGCCGCGGCTGCAGGAGCGGACTTGTGCGTCACGGCTCCCGCGTCCGCCGCTCCCACCGCTATTGGGTTACCTTCCGCGAGAGGCATCAGATAGCGCACCGGATCGCCAATGAATTTAGCGCGGCATCCGGCAGAACAGAAACGGTAGTCGTGGCCGTCGTGAGTAGCCTGCAATGGCGCATCCGCAGCAACACGCATGCCGCATACCGGATCCAGCACGCGGCCGTCGGCTAGCTTCGGATCTGTCGATGCCAACGAGACTGACTGGGCGTGCGCTTTATGGTCGATCGGTGTGCTGTTCATGCGCGTTCCACCTGCGTCAGTGCATTGAGGATCGGACACGCGTCAGCGCGACCGTGAGCCGGACATGCCGCGATCAAACTGCGCAGTCCGCTGCGAATGCGTTCCAACTCGGCGATACGCTGTTCGATATCGTCGAGCCTGGCTTGTGCTGCGAGCTTGACCTTGGCCACGTTTTGCTCATCGCTGAGCGTCAGCAGCTCGCGGACCTCGTCAAGCGAGAAACCGAGCGCCTTGGCGCGGCGGATGAATCGCAATCGCTTCAGTTCAATTAGTCCGTAACTTCGATAGCCCGAAGCCTGCCGCGCAGCCGGCGCCGAGCAATCCTTCGCGTTCGTAGTAACGTACCGTATCGATCGCGACGCTGGCGCGACGAGCAAGTTCACCGATCTTCATGTAGTTCTCAGCAGATCCCGTGTTCGGGCAGTCTGCACTCTGGACCTGGGTCCAGAGTCAAGGGGATTGTCAGGCCAGGCGCCGCACTTGCTCGAACAAGCGCCGATATCCGCCGCTAGCAGCCTGTCGGACTTGAAGAATCAAAGCGAAAATCTGACTGGGCGAAGCCAGATTTCGTCGATTTTGAAGGGTAATAGCTCTTCTATTGCCCGAGAAAACGGCGGAATATGAATATGGATCGTCCAGGCGGATTTGCAGCCGATTTCCTTTAAGTCCGACAGGCTGCTAGGCGAAGCTCTCATGGTCCTCCGGTGGCA
>Ga0105044_10005393_pt1 | contig 17611 bp, 10 predicted proteins | sample MAT01_FD_78092 | JGI IMG/M metagenome (GOLD analysis project Ga0105044, IMG submission 78092) | Freshwater microbial communities from Lake Fryxell liftoff mats and glacier meltwater in Antarctica - MAT-01 | ecosystem: Environmental > Aquatic > Freshwater > Ice > Liftoff microbial mat | place...
CCTCATCGCCACCACCCGCATCGCCCGCCACATGGACCTGACGCCCCATCAATTCCAGTTAGAACAACAGGTGGACCTCATCATTTTCGGTAAAACCGATCTCGGTTACAAAGCCATCATCGACGGCACCCACAGCGGGCTGGTCTTCGCCAACGAAGTTTTCCAAGATCTCCAGCCCGGTGAGTCGCTCAAAGGCTACATCACCGCCATCCGCCCGGACGGGAAAATCAACATCAACCTGCACGCCGCCGGCCGTGCCAAGGTCGAGGGCCTCGAAGGACAGATCCTCGCCGAACTCGAAGCCCGCGGCGGTTTCTGGGCACTCGGCGATCACAGCCCGGCGGCGGACATCAACAACGAACTGGGCGTCAGCAAGCGCACCTTCAAACAAGCAAGTGGCGCGCTTTTTAAAAAAGGCAGGATCACCCTTGAGAAAAACGGCATCAGGCTCGTCTAAATTGAAAAATGGAAAAATGAGCAAGATCTAACACCCAAAAACCCCGCCACTCACAACCCATGAATCTCGACTCCGAATCCAGAATCGTCATGACGCTCGATGCGGGCGGCACGAACCTCCGCTTCGCCGCCATCCAAGGTGGCAACCCCGTCACCGAAACCGTCGCCCTGCCAACCCATGGCGACGACTTGAACCAATGCCTCGCCAACATCGTGGATGGCTTCACCCGGGTGAAAGCTCTCTGCCCGGCAGATCCTTCCGCGATCAGCTTCGCGTTTCCCGCCCCGGCGGACTATCCGCAGGGCATCATCGGCGATCTCGGCAACCTCCCCGGCTTCCGCGGCGGCGTGGCCCTCGGTCCGATGCTTGAGGAGAAATTCGGTATCCCCGTGTTCATCAACAACGACGGCGACCTCTTCGTCTATGGCGAGGCCATCGGCGGACTCCTGCCCCACGTCAACGGCCTGCTGGAAAAAGCCGGCAGCCCGAAGCGCTACAAGAATCTCTTCGGTGTCACCCTCGGCACCGGCTTCGGCGGCGGCATCGTCCGCAATGGCGAGCTCTTCTCCGGCGACAACTCGATGGCTGGCGAAGTCTGGCTGCTGCGCAACAAATTCCACCCCGAGATGAACGCCGAGGAAGGCACCTGCATCCGCGCCGTGCGGCGCGTCTATGCCGGGCAAAGCGGCACTCCGTTCGACCAAGTGCCCGAGCCGAAGGAACTCTTTGAAATCGCCAACGGCACACAGGTGGGAAACCAAGCGGCCGCACTGGAAGCCTTCCGCCGGCTCGGTGAATCCGCAGGCGACGCTCTCGGCAGTGCGCTCACCCTCATTGATGGCCTTGCCGTCATCGGTGGCGGCGTTTCCGGAGCCTGGCCGCTGTTCCTGCCCGCCCTCGTGGCCGAGCTCAACGGCACCTACACCGGCCCCGCTGGAAACCCATTCCGCCGTCTCGCCGCCGCCGCCTTCAATTTGGAAGATCCCGCCCAGTTGGAAATTTTCCTCAAGGGCGAGACCCGCACCATCAAGGTCCCCGGCAGCGACCGCACCCTCGCTTATGATCCGCTGCAACGGGTGGCCGTCGGAATGTCCCGCCTCGGCACCAGCGAGGCCGTGGCCCTCGGCGCCTACGCCTTCGCATTGCAGAAACTCGGCAGCTGATTGCCCATGGTTTCCGATTTGACAAGCCAGACTTTCTATTTACAGCGGTGTTTCCAGAACAGGACGATTTGATAAGCAGACAGGGTGAAATCGCTGGTGAGATAGGAATAGGTCACGCCGTCCTCGGGATTGACGTAAACAATGCACCTCAGCGTTAGGGACTCCGCCATAATCAAATCGACATTGAAGCAGGCGTTGCCGCGCAGTAACTGGCGAAATTGAAATGAACCATTTGCTGAGACCTTTCAGCCGATCAAGGCACTTCTCTGGACGGGGTCAGTCCTGAATGGCGCTAACTTAAGCCGTATTTCGGAAAGATTCTGCATACGGGAGCGGCTATTCTTCATGTTAAACGACCCTTAAGTTAGCGCCGTTCGGGTCAGTCCTCGCATGGTAACATTTCAAGACAAAGATTGTAGGATGCATTTGGATGGATCCCTCATCCTCCTGCCTGCAAAATCCACCATGCTATCGATCTAGCCGATATCCTGAACCACAATTTTTGTCGTGGTCACGACAGCGATCAAGAACGCTCTCGCCCAATTACTGGACGGTGCCCTTTGTTTTTAAGATTGACGATGCTCATCGGGGACATCCATGTTTCTACATATGCCTCGACCATTTAGCGTTCCATTTTTTCCGGTTACACCATTTATTACACTCCTTATTGCTGTAGTCGCACTTGTTGCCATGACCTACTATAACGGTATGCGTGTTCTGATTTTTTTGGGTGTATTGATTTTGACATATCTATTATTTAAAGTTTTTGAAAAACAAGCGATTCAATCAAATGAAATATGAAAATTTTACTGACTGGAGCTACAGGAAATGTTGGAATATCGGTTCTCAAAGCTATAGCATCTTCCGGTGCAAATTTGGAACTGTATGCAGGAATAAGAAATATAAGAACGGACCGATTGAAGCTAAAAGACTATAACGTTTCACCAGTCAATTTTGATTTTGAAAACGCAGCTACTTTTCGCGATGCACTTCAAAGTATGGATATTCTTTTTTTGTTGCGTCCACCTAATTTGGCGGATGTTTCCAGGTTTTTTAAACCTTTAATTCAAGAGGCAATACGTTCAAAGATTCAACATATTATTTTTTTGTCGGTGCAAGGTGCAGAGAAAAGTAAGATTATTCCTCACCACAAAATTGAACGACTTATTGTAGAGAGCCGAATTGCTTGCACACTTTTACGCCCTGCATATTTTATGCAAAATTTTACCACTACCTTGCGTAACGATTTGGTGCAGCACCAAAGAATTTTCCTGCCGGCAAGAAAAGCAAAGTTTACCTTAATAGACTTAGATGATGTAGGTAAAGTAGCCGCCAAGATTTTTTCGGAACCGCAAAAGCACATTAATAAAATATATGAGCTGACCAACAACGAAATTCTGACCTTTGGAGAAATGGCGGAAAAATTAAGTGCGGGTTTGAACAAACCCATACGTTTTATTTCTCCAAATTTTTTCCAGTTTTTCATAACAAAGCGAAAAGAAAAAATGCCTTTTGCTTTCATTCTTGTTATGATTATGATTCATTATTTCCCTCGATTTCAGAAAACACAGAAGACAACATCCTGTGTAAAAATTATAACGTCATGCGAACCGAAATCATTTGATGAATTTGTAACTTCAAACAAAACACAACTATCATGACCACCAAAGAAATTCTGCATTACGTGAAGAATCAACCCCCTGCCCTCCGGTCTAGCCCAACGGCTGTTCAGGAGCCTCCCGCAAAAAGCAAATTCCTAGCAGTTATCTCTTATCTCTGAAAGACCACTAACGAGTGGGTTTGCGATTTCTCAGGGCATCGTAGATCGCGGGCGACTCCAGGGCTTCAGCGATGCCGCAGGACGTGAAAAAGGACGCGAACAGGGGCATCATGACTTATGAAAAAGGGAATCGGGTAACGCCGATTCCAAAACACCTTTCGCCTTGGGCCATGCGAACGCTGCTTCGGCGATGATCCATGCTTCGAGGGCGAGGGTTGTAAGGCCGATTGCGGAGAGGAGGTAGTTGGGTGCTTTTCCGGTGAGCCATGCGGCATCGCCGACAAAGAGTTGGGAGATCATTGCAGTTGCGGGGAGGATGAGCATGAAGACAGCGGGGATTGCCACAAACCAGATGGGAAGGTTCCTGCGCCACATCCAGAAGAGGATTACGAGAAATGCGAGCCCGGCGAGGAGCTGATTGGTAGCTCCGAACAACGGCCAAAGTATGAGGCCGCCTTTACCCAGATTTTCCGTGGCGTAGGAGGCACCTGCCGCAGGCATGGCTGCAATCGCACCGGCGATGGTGATCGCGAAAATGGTGGCTACATGTTTGTTGGCGAGGGGTTTGATGCCGATGGTCGTTGCGATCTCCTGGGTGACGTAGCGCTGGAGGCGGCAGGCGGAATCCATGGTGGTGGCCGCAAAGGATGCGACAAATACACCCATCAGAGCGGTCGCGAAGGTGGCCGTAATACCGAGTGCCTGGATGAAGTTTCCCGAGCCGGAAACGAAAGCCGAGATGGCGCCTTTTCCGGCGGCATTCCATTCGGAGTAGTTCGCGTTGTAGGCAGCCGCGCCAGTGAGGGTTTTGCCAGTGGATTTCCCGTCAATCATTTCTGGAACACCGAGTCCGATGCCGGCGACGCAGGCAAGGATGACAAGGACGGCGAGGAATCCCTCGGTAAGCATCGAGCCGTAGCCGACGAACTGGGCATCAGTTTCGCATTTCAACTGCTTGGATGAAGTGCCGGAGGAGACGAGGCAGTGAAAGCCGGAAATTGCTCCGCAGGCGATGGTTACAAAGAGGAAGGGGAAAATCCATGGTGCGCCAGCGGGTGCTTGATCGCCGATGCGTATCATGGGTGCAACGATTTCGAGAGCTTGCTTATCCGAACCACCACCGAATCCAAAAATGCCTGCGATCACCAGGCCGACGACGACCAACCCAAGTGCTGAGAGGAGTTGGAGGGCGTTGATGTAGTCGCGAGGCTGGAGCAACAACCAAACCGGTAGCACGGATGCGATATAGGCATAGACAAGCAAGAGCGCGACCCATGCGATGATCGGCCAGTCGGCCAAGGTGGAGTTGAAGGTATGCAGGAAGCCCCGATCGCCGAAGGCCACGCTGAGATACATCACGGCGAGTGCGATGATGGAAGGAATCAGAAGGCTGATCCCCTTGCGGTGTAGTAAAATGCCAATGACGACCGCAATCGGCGTCTGTACCAGACAGGGGAAGATCGAGGATGGGAACATCCGGAAGACAAACGCGATCACCAGCCCGAAGATGGCCAGCACGATGGTGAGTGCCATGAAAAGGATGGAGAGAAACAAAATACGTGTACGTTTGGAAAGCACCCGCCCGGAGATGTCGCCGACGGTTTGTCCCCGATTTCTCATGGACACAACCAATGCACCCAGATCATGGACCGCACCGATGAAGATGGATCCGAACAAGACCCACAGCAAGGCCGGCAACCAACCCCAGATCACCGCAAGGGCAGGGCCGACGATCGGGCCCGTGCCGGCGATCGATGTGAAATGATGGCCGAAGACCACGCCTTTTGAGGTTGGAACAAAATCTTCGCCGTCTTCCATTTCGATGGAGGGTGCTTTGTTTGAGGGATCGAGTTTGAAAATTTTTCGTGATAACCAGCGGCCGTAGGTGTGGTAGGCGATGATATAAGCGACAAAGGAGCCGACGGCGATCATGAGGGTTTGCATTTCCCAATAAGACAGCCGGAAACATGAGCAAGGCGAAGCACAAATTTTGTATTTCAAAAGACCACGCATTTTTCAGAATAACACGGAGTGGCTTGGAACTGTTTTTCGACCGCTTTCCAAATGCCGAATTTAGAAACTTCCGCGCATGGACGGGGGCGGCCCCGAGGTTCCCTTGGAAAACCTTCGCGACTTCGCGGCGGTCGTCCGGCAAATTCAAGGCAGACATTTTTGGTAAAAGCTGAAAATTTAGAATGCTGGAACGCAGAAATTGGTGAGGTTCGAGTTTAAGCAGCAAGGTAGGGCGGCCTCGCCGCATGCCGCCTGCCAAAGCGAGGTGAAAGCCGGATGCCAAGGGGAGCCGGACGGTCGATTCATAAGTTAAGCCATAAGTTGAGCCATGATCGGTGTGGAAAACTAAGTTGAAAAAGTCCCGCTGCCATGCTTTACCCGGCGGCGGCACCTGCCCTTGATGAGCCTGCACCCCTCCGGGCACATCCATTTCAAAATCACCTCGCCGAGCCGAAATATCGCGCCCCACGGGTATTTAATGTTTGTCAGAAGGCCTGTTAGACCGAAAGGAATTTCATGCCGACCAAGGCATCGCCAACATCACCTCCCTCAGCGAGTTGCTAGCCGCGCCCATGAAGCTCCAAATCCCCGATCCCTACCCGCAATGCGCGGAACTTGACCATTGGGATCTCTACGCCATGGACGGGCACTATCACAAAGCCGCCTGTTTCGATCCGAGGAGCGTCAGCTCCAAAGGCAAGCGACGTGCCATCGCCACCGGACACTTTTTCCGCATGAACATGCGCAACCACCACATGAGCTGCCTCGGCATGGCCAATCCCGAGGACAGAAAAAAGAAAGCGCACGACATGACCGTCATCAAGCGCAGCAGCGCCGGGCAGCTGCGCAACGGTGCGCCCAAAGGCCGCAAGGTCATGCTCATCTGGGACAAAGCCTGCATCAACTACCGCCAATGGTTCAAACTCAAACACACCCATGGCATCTACTTCAGCACACTCGAAAAAGCCAACAGCACCGCGCAAACCTGCGCCATCGATCAAGTCGAACTCAGTGATCCAAGAAACGAAGGTATCGTTTCAGACCACCTGGTGAGCACCTCCATGGGAGTGACGCTGAGGCGCATTGTTTACGTCAATCCCGAGGACGGCGTGACCTACTCCTATCTCACCAGAGACTTTACCCTGCCTGCTTATCAAATCGTCCTGCTCTACAAACACCGCTGGGATATTGAAAAGATTTTCCACCAGTTCAAAAGTAAGATGAACGAACGCAAATCTTGGGGCAGTTCCCTTGAAGCCAAGCAGGGCCATGCGCTTTTCGAGTGCCTCGCCCACAACCTGTTGCTGCTCTTCGAACAATACCTCAATCAAAGCGAAGGCCTGCGCGACGAATTGGAGGAGAAAAAACAGCAGGGCCGCTCCAAAGCGGCGGTGACCGCCTCGGTGGCGGCCGGTATCATCCGGACGGCCAGAAACTTCATCAACACCGCGCTCACCAGGGCCACTCAGCGCACCCAGCGCTTCATCCGCTGGGTGCGGGTCTGGATCTACAAAGAAGCTCCCTGGCGGGATTCCATCGCCCGCCTGAGGCAAGTCTGGGCCACAACCTCAGCTTGGTTTTCCACACCGATCGTAAGACTTTTTGTGTAATTTGTGTACGGTCGGTGGAGGGATCGGCTGTTCGGCAGGCTCATGAGCGTCTCTGACGCGCTGATGGACCGCGATTGAAAACCCTGTTGGGCGATGCGTGCGATGCGTCCGCTCAGCCGCCGCAGGTCGGCTGGCCAAGCGCCTTGGCGATCTCCTCGATCATCGGCACGCCTGCGAATTTTTCCGCCAAGTTCGCCGCCGCACTTTCGAGCTTGGGCGTGGTGTGTTTGAATGCGGATCCCACGCCGAAACCGGTGTAGTTCCGCGCGCTGAAGTCTGAGATTTCCCGGATACCCATGACGTAGTTCACGCAACCCGGATTTGCCGCGAGGGGTGCCGCGACGGCTTCGAGCACCGCGGCGTTGGCTCCGCCGATGCCATAGTCCTCCTCGAGAAACACGCACCAATAATACGCACGGTGGGGTTCGCTTGTTGCAAGCTTTTTGATCCAGAAGATCATGGCTGCCTCGTAGTCGGACCTTTCGGCGGTGAGGTCCGCCTGACGCTTGTTTTTCGCCAGGTATCTGCCGTTGAGCCATGCCATGCCCTCGGTGCAGAGCCATGACGGACCTTCCTGGTGGGCTCCGACGAACAAACGGTGAATGGCGTCCCTGCCGAGCGACTTGGCTGCGACGGCCGAAGTGTAGCGGTTGTAGTCGGTGGTACCATTGATCACGAAAAAATGGCCGTCCTTCAGGTTGGTGCCACTCGGGATGTAGCCGATGTGGGGCATCGCACCTGCGGAAGGGATATGCGCCGCATTGTAAAACGACATGGCACCGCCGCCCGATCCGCCGGTGAAATAGACGCGCTTGGGGTCCACCGGCAGGTTGGCGATGAGGTGTTTTACGCAGTTGGCGGCGTGTTCGCTGTTTTTTTCAGGTTCATTGCCGTTCTTGGACTCCACGTTGGCGGCGACGATCCAGCCATTGAGTTCGGCACCCTCGATGTGCTTTTTCACCGATCCCGCATTGCCGCCGCCGGATCCATTGTAGTGCAGCAATGGTGCCAGGCGGCCCTTGCGCAGCGATTTGGGAATATAGACGTGATAATGGGATCCGCCGCCGGCATCAATCGGTCCCACGACCTCGCCGATTTTCTGCGAGAGACCACTGGTGACGAGTTCCGCGCCGCTGTTCGTGCCGTCCGCCGTGCCGGTGTCGCCCGACGCTTCCTTTGTGCCGAAGTGATCGGCGAGAAGCCGGCGGTCGCCCTCGCTCAGCTTGGACAGTGGGACGGTCAACTCCCGCCCGGCGTCCAGTTTGAACCTCACTTGTCCGGCGGCCACCGAGAGGGCAGAGCCCGTGACCTTCGAGCCGGTCACCGACACCCATTCCCGGGATTCCGTCGGTGCGGCACCGTGCAGGGTGCTAACCAACATCACCACCATCAATCCTGCAATGATCGCTTTCAGCTGACGCCTGCAAGGATGACTCTCCGCCAAGGCAAGTTGTGGATGATCGCAACGATCGCAGAAAATGGCTGTCTTCATCTGAATTGGCATGCGCTGGATTTGTCCAAAAACACGGCGTTAAGCCAGCTCAAAATTTGTCACAGAGTCGGGCGGTTATTGAGCCAGGTTTTAAAAATGGGGGCATGATCAAGGTGAAATTCGGTGTCATTAACAACTTGGGCTTCCGGCTCAGCGTCCACAAGCAGCCTTGACTGCTGCGGCATGGGCCGCGACTCGCCGATGAAGGGCTGCACGGCTGGGAGTCTCGAAAGTAAATGAAAGTGGGCAGCCCATCTTCGCAAGATAGATCGCCTCCGGCCACCCTTCCGGCAAATCAGGTTCAGCGGCATGATAGATCCAGCCATCCGCACGCACGTCGTGGCCGTCGATTTCTGGCCCGGATTCCGGGGCAAACCAAGCGCTTACGGCACCAAGAATCAGCTTGGCACGCTGGGATTGGTCTTCCTGTAGATTGATTTCGTACAAATAGAAGCCTGAGGTTTCCCAGTCCTCGTGCAGCGAGATGAAAAGATCTGGAATGGCCATTTTGTCGAGCCACGCGGCATGGGCAGCGACTTCAGGAGTTTCGCGCAGCCAATAGTCTCGATTCAGATCAAGTCCCTCGCGGTTCGCGCGCAGGCCGGCGGCAAGACCGGATGGGTTGAGTGCGGGACAGAGTATCCAATGAATCCCGGCGCTGAAGAAGCCTTCCCGCAGCAACTCTAACAATGCCAGGGGGCCGGCGGGTTCATCCCCATGAATTCCTGCTGAAAGATAGATGCGCCTCCCTTGATCAGGGCGCTCCCAAGCGACCAGGGGCCCGGCATCCAATTCTGCGAGAATGATCGCGGAAAACCCCTCGGCCTCCGCAGCCTTGCGAAACGCGAGTTGGAACTCAGGCCAATCAAACCCATCATTCATGGCCGTGAACATGAACGGGCATTCGCGATTCCGGCCAACGCAGCACGGCTGGAGACGGGTGTGGAAACGACGGGAAAAAACAGTGCCAAGAGCTTCATCTGCACGATTCAATACTCGGGATGCTCTCCCGTCAACGGGTGTCACTGCAAGCGGTTGGCCAAAACGAGGAGTGGGCATGGGCGGCATCACCCAGCGGGTCGGAGCTACGAAACAAAACAACCCAGCAATTGGATCGCCGCGCGGATCGAAGCCAGTGACGCGGTCTCACTGGCGGTGTGGTAGCCAGTGGTGGGGATTTGAAGGGTTGTGCCATTGATCTGACCACCGGTGGCGGCAACCAGCCGGCCGAGCTCGGTTCGCCCTAACGAGAGCGGCTTGGAGCGGGTCACATTCTGTGCCTCGATCCAGGTGTCTTTGTAAGAGTATGGGATCTTCAGTTCCCGGCAGTGGTCCTGGATTTCCACGGTGAAATCGGCATCAAACGAGGCGGTCGCGTCCTTTTTCCTCAAAACGAGATCTTGTTCGCCAGCAGCCTCGGGCGTGGGGTAGGGGCTGGTGTCCAATACTAACAAGCGGCGGGTGGTGATCGACTCGCGTTGCAGCCAGGCCAGGGCGTAGCGCCAACTGCGGCCGGCTTCTTCCTGGGCGGTGAACAGGGCGGTGCCGGTGAAGCCGTTGCGAAACAGGTGAACGATCAACGCCACGCTCAACACGTTATCGAGCTGGGCTGAGACGTGGGTTTGGGTCACCTTGAGGCGATCCAAGAACGAGATGGGGGTGCCGGGCTGGAGGAATTCGAGGCCCTCGATTTCAAAAATCAGGTTGTGGCGCTTGGGGCAAAGGTAGCCGGAGGAAATTTTCCCCTGCCCCACGTAGGTTCCGGTATAGGGCAGGTGGGCTTGCACGCGTTGGCCGGTGAAGCGGTCGGCGATGGATGCCATCATCTGCTCGGAAATGGAATCACCTGTTAGCTCGCTGCGGTTGCTGGCGATGAAGGCGGCGTATTGGAACTCATTAGGACCGGTGCAAAGCAGGCCATGGCGGTCGATGTGGGCGGAAAGGATCACCCTTTCCGGGTTGGAACCGCGCGCGACCAAGACACCGAGGTGGCGTTCCACCGTGACATTCACCTCCTCCAACTCCCGGCGCAAGACTCGGAAAAACGAGTCTTCCGTGCCAACCACGGAAGGCTCGCGGACGAGCTGTTGGAGGATTTCAAGAAACTCGGAAAGAACGGTGGCGTCTGGGCTTGGCATCAGAATTGCCAAATCCCAAAGCACGAACGATGCCGAATCCCAACTGATGTTCACCAGCCGAAAACCAACGGTGGCACGATGATTTTGACATTTCCTCCCTGGTGATTTTCGCTTTCTTCGATGGCCTTCACGACGTCGTTCGTAAACTCCACCGCAGTTTTACCTTTTTCCACGCGAGTGATACTTACCAAGCGGCGGTAGGCTTGGCCGGTGCTGCGGTCGATCTCGGTGGCGTAGTTTTTGACATCTTCATATTCGATGAACTCCCACCTTCCTGACTGGCCCTCTTCGGTTTTGCGGAGTTCGGTTTTGGTGGGTTTCCCTCGTGATAAAGCCACCTCGTCGATCGTCATACCGATTGCGATTTGCTTGGCGGCGATCAGCTTTTGCACTTGAATCTGGCGTTCGTAGAGGAGTTTGAGATTTGCGACAAATTCAGGATCGGTCGATGAAAATGCCCATGGCGCGACCCAGCCGGAAATGCCATCGTGGACTCCCTGCCCGCGGACGCGGTAGGATTTTTCGGTGATGGCCTCCAGTCGGACCGATTGATTGGCTTTCATCGTCCCAAGGCGCTGATTGCCATCTTTATCGGAGAAAACGGGAGCTTCGTTGATCACCTTGAGTTCGATGGGGCGTTTGAGGGTTTGTTCCAAATAGACCACTGTGGGATCTGAATCGAGCAGTGACTTCCGCTCCGCCCGCCGGATTTGTCCAGAACAGGGAATTGCTAAACCGACGAGAATCCATGCAATCAGTTCGAGTTTCATCAGTCAGAATGTAAGATTTTTTTTGGATAACGGAATCTCCAATTTCACGAGACGGAGGTAAAGTGATGAAAATTCAATCAATTTTCAGATAGGCGCATAAAAATACATCATGGATACTTGTAAACCTTTCGAATTGGATGAACATTTGATGTGCAGAACGGTGGTCTTAAACCCTTAACCAGCGATTGTTCACCATGAATCCCATTTTGTCTCGAGTCCTGATCGCCCTGCTCCTGCTCGTCCACGCCAGCCGAGGGGAGTCGATGTTGCAGTATTTCAACACCAGCTGGGCGGAAATCACGCGCAAGATGCCGGAGTTGGCAGAGGCGGGATACCAATCGCTCTGGTTGCCGCCGCCGACCAAGGGCAGCGGCGGATTGTCCGTGGGTTACGATTTGTGGGATCCCTTCGATCTTGGAAGCAAGGACCAGCGGGGCAGCGTGGCTACGCGCTATGGCACCGAGGCGGAATTGCTCCAGCTCATGGAGGTCGCGCACCGTTTCGGAATCCGCGTTTATTTCGACAACATCATGAATCACCGGGCCTTCGACGTGCCCGGATATAACGAGAACACGCCGATTGATGTGTACCCGGGAATGGTGCCGGAGGATTTCCACCTGCGGGTGACGGAGGATGGGTTTTACCGGAAATGGGACAACACGCGGGATTGGGGCAGTGCCTGGCAGGTTCAGAATCTTGGCCTGGCGGATTTGATCGACATCGCCCATGAAACTCCGAATGCGAATTTCGGGCGCACCGAGGGCTCGACCCACCCGAAGTATTCGTTTGTCCGACATCCGAACAACCCGGAATATTATGACCGTCTCCCGAACGGCAGTTACGTGGGCTTCGGTCCCAGCAACGGGATCACCACCCAGACTCTCGCGGGAAATCCGGATTTCTACAAGGAAGACGTGGGTGCCTATTTGATCCGCAACGGCCGTTGGTTGATGGACCGGACCAAGGCGGATGGTCTCCGGTTGGACGCAGTGAAACATGTGCCGGATTATTTCTTCGGCCAACAGGGCGGAGTGGGCAAGGACTCCAGCGATGCCGGCTACCTCGGCGGCATCCAGCGCCAGTTCAACATCACCCGCGGCTATTCCGACTCGAACCACCGGGACTCCGTGTTCGACTCCGAAACGGGCCGCGATGATGCCATGGTTTTCGGAGAGCACCTCGGCTCGCCTCCCGGCTACTCGGGCTACTGGGATTCTGGAATGCGCCTGGTCGATAATGATCTGCGCTCGAAACTCAACAACGTGCTCGGCAACCCATCGGGAACCTTGTCCGGCTTGGAGAACTCCGGTGGAGGAGGTTTTCCTGCATCCCTCGGTGTCATGCACGCAAACAGCCATGACAGCGACTACTCGGCCATGCGCCAACTGCAGCACGCCTTGTATTTCACCCGTGAGGGGATGGGGTTGGTTTATACCGATGGCTACTATCAGGCCGAGACACTCGGTGAATCCGGAGGAGCTTTCCCGCGCCATGCGAACACCGCGTTCCTCGGCCAGTTTTCCGATCCCCGGATTCCCAATCTGCTCAAAATCCACCAGGACTTCGCCCGTGGCCTCCAACAGGGACGCTGGGGCGACAGCGATTTCCTTGCCTATGAGCGACGGGACAACCGCAACCCGGACGGATCGATCCGCACGGGCAACGCTGCCGACGAAATCACCATGGTCGTGATGATGAATGACAACAACGCGGCAGGCCAGGCTCGCGGATTTTTTCATAGTTTTCCCGCCGGAGCCTATCTCTATCAATATGCCACCGGCCCCAATGGTTCTAACCAAACTGGTTTTTACAAATACGGCGATCAACTAAGTTCCGTAATTGTCCCGCCGGGTGGATACTTTGTCTTCGGTTATCGGACGCCCGAGCTTTCCACGCTCTGGCCGGAGTCCGCCATCACGCTTCGCCAGAACGGCCGCGAAGTCCCGCGCATCAGGGTGACCCGCAAGGATGGTCCGGATGGCGACGCAGCCTTCAATCCCGATGGCTTGTCTAACCGAGGTTACCCCTCAGGCAGCGCGACCAAGCCATTTACCTATCAGACCACCGTGCCGGTGGTGAAGTCAGGATCGCCCCTCACCATCCTCGCCCGCGCCGACGGCTCTGCGGAGAAAATCATGCTCAAGCTCGACGGCGGCGTGGACCTCAACAACACGGTCCCTCCCGGCATCACCGATCCCGCCAAACGCGACAACCCGCCGGGCGTTCGCACGGACACATGGGTCGGCTATGAACAACCGACGTTTGTTGACCGCCAACATCCGGAAAAATTCGCGGCAGTGGATACCATACGCTGCCAAATCGGTTCGCCTGGAGCCGAAACTTATTCCAAGATGATCGGCACGACAGGGTTCACCATCAACAACGGACCTTCTACTAACAATTATAGTACCGAAGAGGGCAAACAGGCATCCTGGATCTATCACGAACCCTCCCAAACCGTCGGCGGGCCGAGCGGCACGACCGGAGTGGGTAGCACCCAGTTCAGTGAAGGTGCGAGCCTCATCACTGTCTGGGCGAAAAGCAATTCAGTCGGCCTTGGCTTCAAGATGTTCGTCTATCATACTTCGGATGGCACTTATCCCGAAGGTGCCGGAGGCATCGGACGCGGGACCACCGAAGTCGCCGAACTCAGTTTCCAACACAACCAAACCCCCGATGATTGGTGGAACTCCGTTTCGATTCCCAAGCCAGCAACCGGCGCGACCTTCCGTTACAAGATCGGTGTCTTTAAAAACGGCACGGACATCCAAAGTTCCTGGTGGCCGGGAGATGCCACATCCGTCGCGTATAAGAAAAAGATGCTCACGACTTTCAAGGTGGAAAACTGGGATCCTACGACCGCTCAGTTCCACGTGCATGCGGACTACAACTCGCTCACCACCGGGCTCAGGGAAGGCTTCCACGTCCTGCGTGCCAAAGCCATGCTGCCGAAAGGGCAAGGTGGCCGGAGTCTCAGTGCCACGGATCTCTACCAGACTTTCACCCAGACATTCTACTATGACGCCCAGACCCCGGGCGGTGTGGTTGCATTCCCTCAGAACAACGGCGACACCGTGGGCGGCTCAAGTTATGAAATCGTCGTCCGCACCGATTCCACCGTCGAGCAAGTTTGGTTCAACATCACGGACAGCGAGTCGGGCAATAACGATTCCGCCACTGCCAAGCTCAACGGCAACGGCAGCGGCTTCGAGCCGTTCACCGACTCCAACCAGAACGGCGTCCGCGACCCCAATGAAGAGTTCACGGATCTCGACGGTGACGGAGTGTATGATGCCACCACCACCGTGGCTTGGGCAAGTGCCTCGGAAGTCGCTCCCAACGCCTCGGTCACCAGCCCCTATCAGAAAGAATGGCGTGTCCGCTACACCAACATTCCGGCAACCGGTAGCGCCACTTTGACATTCCGTCTGCTCGAAGCCTCGTCATCGCGTGATCTCACGCTGGATGCCACCACCGGCCACTACACGACGCTGGCTCGAACGGTCACGACCGCCGGTCCGCTTGAGCGGATCAACATCGCCTGGCCGCAGAATGATGGCGCCCGCGTCGATGACAACTACTCGATGAAGGTATATTTCTCCAAGGCGCTCACCAACGGCCTAACCGATACTCAGTTGAAAAACAGTTTTTCCTATACGGCGGATGGAATCCCCCAAGGTCGTAATGGCTTCTCGATCAACTACGGAGACTTCGGCCCGGGCGGTGCCTATCACGAACTCTCAATCCCGCTTCCGAATCTCTATAACGATGTTGCCGAATTTGTGCATACCCTCGAAGTGACCTACACTTTCCCTGACAACTATCCCGCTGTTGAAAAACGTGGCCTCCAACGCAATGCCGCCCGCTTGGTCAAGGCCAACCCCAGTAACAAACCTTTTGTCAACATCACCCAGCCCGCGGAATTGGGATCGGATGGCAAACCCGTCGAAATCATCCTGCCCGACGGCCCGGGTGCGGATGCCGTGACCTCCATAATCCGGGTGTCGACGAGTGCCTCCGTCACCAATCTCACCGTCACCGGTTCGCCCTCGCTTGCGCTTCTCAACGAGACCTATACCGATACGAATTTGAACGGTCGTTTCGATGGTCAGGAGCCGTATGTGGATACGAACTCAAACAACCAATACGATAGTGGTGAACCCTTTACCGACGTCGATGGCGACGCCGTTTGGGATGCCAACGAGCAGATCTCGCTTGTGGACACCAATAACAACCGTGCCTGGGATGGAACCGTCGTCACGGTGAATGGGAACTTCAAGGCATGGGACTTCCCATGGCGCATCAGCGCTCCCGGAAGCTATCAACTCGTGGCGTCTTCGGGTGGCATCGATCCCGTGGTTTCCACTCGCTCCGCCCGCGTCATTCTTCGCCAGACCGTGGCCACCGATAGCAACGAAAATAACGACGACGACGAAGACGGCCTCGTGGACAGCGACGAGACCAATATCAAAGCCCTGCCGACCGGCAATGCCGAGACCTGGACCAACGGCGACGTGCATGTTTACAAAGCGTTCGGCCGCAGCTTGCCGAGCACCCCCGATTCCGATGGCGACGGTCTGCCGGATGGGCTTGAAGTCGGCTGGCGCGTGGCATCCAATCCTCCAACAGATCTGCTCGTGGATACCAATGCCGACGGATTTAAAAACTTCATCGGCGACTTGGACCCACCCTTGTATGCGGTGGTGGAAAACAGCGGAACCGTCCCCGGTGTGGGCAGCCAGAGCCAGGGCGACGACCGCACCCGCCAAGCTGCCGGCACCGTTACTGATCCTTCCAATCCCGACACCGATGGCGATGGTATTCTGGATGGCGTTGAGGATGCGAACCGCAATGGCTGGACCGATGGCGATGGAAAGACCCTGTCTCCAACCGCGACCATTGCACAATATAACACTGCCCGCCCCAATGCCGGAGACTGGCCTAACAACATCATCGAATCCTTTGAAATCTGGACTGAAACCAGCCCGACCAAAGCGGATTGTGATGGTGACGGTCTCAGCGACGGCTATGGCGAGGACAAGAACTTCAATGGCGTGGTGGATTCCGGCGAAACCAACCCGCTTGATCCCGATTCCGACGACGATGGGCTGCCCGACGGCTGGGAAGTGCAATATGGTCTCGATCCGCTGAGTGCTGCAGGCGTTAACGGCGCGGCCGGAGATCCCGATGGTGATCTAATCGTCAATGGCGCAGAACTGGCGGCAAACACCAATCCAACCCAAGTCACCGTCATCGGTGGCGGTGGTGGTGAAGGCACGATCAATATCGGCACATTCACCGATTGGACGCACAACGACCTGCTAGCCCTTGATGAATACAACGAAAGCGGCAGCCAGGGCGCGGATGTCTATCGAACCAACAATAAAGACAGCTCGCGTGACATCGTTGCCTTCTCGTTCCGCGACGGTGGAGCAGTCGCCTCCAACGGCGATGGTAAGGTATATTTCCGGATCGACTTCCTCGACCTTGCCATCCTTGCGGAACAGGGCGAGGTGGATGCCTATGTAATCATCGACACCGGCAACCCTGCAGTCGGTGAGCGTGCGCTTCCCGACTCCGTGGACATCGCCACCGATATGAAATGGGAGGTCGCCGTGGGTGCCTATTCATCGAATAATGGAAGCGTGTCAGTCGATACCAACCGAGCCGTCAACACGACCACCGGAGTGCAAGACCCCTACGACCCCAGCTTCGGAGTGGACCGCCGCGGAGTGGCCGCCAATGGTTTGGGTGAAATCGCCTGGTCGAACCGTTACGATGCCGTGGAAATTTCGGTCCAGCGCCAGGCCTTGCTGGACGCGGGTTGGTTAGGCGATCCCGCAACCTTGAATTTCCAGGTCTTTACGACCAGGGATAATACCCAAGCGGGCGGAGCGGGTGATCTTGCAGGCCGTAATGACCTCCGCGACACCATCGGTGATGATTGGCTGGCCTCGGACTATTGGAAAGATCAGGACAACATCCGGCTCAACGGGAAATTGACAAGTTACTTCGGACGTTCGGGTTCCAACGACCGCGGCAAGGCCGCCAAGGTCATGCTGCTGGCTCACGGCAATCAGGCGATCCAACCTGGCAGCACCATGCAAACCCTGGTCAATGATGGTGCCGGCATCGGCGCTGCCGGCTATTTCCGCATGGTGGCCACGCATGAAGCTTACAAAGCGCCC
>Ga0105044_10005394_pt1 | contig 17610 bp, 16 predicted proteins | sample MAT01_FD_78092 | JGI IMG/M metagenome (GOLD analysis project Ga0105044, IMG submission 78092) | Freshwater microbial communities from Lake Fryxell liftoff mats and glacier meltwater in Antarctica - MAT-01 | ecosystem: Environmental > Aquatic > Freshwater > Ice > Liftoff microbial mat | place...
AATTCACCAGGAACACCACGTGCGTTTCGGGTAGGCGCAACCGACGCTCGCGTTCTGCGGGCGACGAAACCAGATTTTCTCTCGGTTCAACGGGACGTTGCGTTGCGGACGATTGCGGCATTTTCGGTCATGACTAGGCTTTGTGCGTAAGAAAGTCTATTTTAGTCAGCAACGAGTCAAGATTCCCCGGTTTCTGCTCCTACTTCTTGCGATTCGTTTCCTGACGCATCGTTATAAACGATAGCCGCTAAGCCCAAAAGACAAACGGCCTGACCGACCAGCGAGCCTTGAATAACCGATAAAACGCCTGTTAACGGGTACAAAGCCGTAATCACGAGCAGCATCACGATCGCGGAAACGATGCGAATTCGAATCGTCGCCAACGGACGCCCCCTGCCCTTCACGTAGCTTTCCAGCCCCTGAACAATTCCCTTGATCGCCGCGACGGGCGCGAGCCACATTGCAAAAATCACCGCCGGCCTGAATTCTTCTCCATAAACAAACGTCACAACGGGCTCAACAAGGAGCATGAACGCCACGGTCGTCAGCGTCTGAATTCCGATCGACGACGCCAGAATGTGGTGTACTCGCTTCACAGTCAATCGACCGCCCTGCTTTGCCCCGGCGTTGAACAAGAACAGCCCGAGAGTATTGGGGATCACCGTCAGCGGATAAGCAACGGGAATCATCGCATTGTAGTAACCCTGTTTGATGATCGGCGTGAGCCACAGCATCAACAACAGGTCAAGTCGTTCCAGCAGATCCGTGGCCAACATCGAAACCGCGTATGGCCTGCCTTCTCGCAAAAGCTGTGGCGTACTCGGCCCAACTTGAGGTCCACTCACAACGCTCACACGGCCAAAGCAAAACGGGATGACCGAGATCCCAGACGCAACCACCAGCAGCCAACAAGTTGACACTAACGTTGTCGGAAACAGCATCGCCCATAGGAACAACAAAACCGGAAACGCCGCAGCCGCGAGCAACCGAATTCGATTGTATCTCGCAAAATCTCCGGCCCCGCGATCGACGGCAGACAACATTAGCGTCATCTGCTGACCAAACAGCGACAGCGCGCAGACCAACGAAAGCGGCACGAGATACCGCTTCTCGACCGGCAAGCCGAATGCATTGCAAACGACCACCGCGAGCGTCGACATGACGCCTGTGATCACGGCCAACCGGAACGCTGAACGTCGCAAACTTACTCGATCAACGTTTTCGTCTGCAGCGTACCGACAGATAACTTCGATCCCGCCGAAGAGCCCAACGTACAGCATCATCTGGGAATAAAGTGCTGCGGCGGCGTACTCCCCACGTCCTTGTGGCCCGAGCAATCGAGCCAGCAAAATGCCTTGGGCAAGCTGAAGAGCCACGATCCCGAACGAAACGCCGACTGTCGTCAACAGCGGAGTTGCCCGGCTCAGCAAAGACGCGACCTCGTAGGCAGATTTTGGCACAGTCGATACGGTTTCTTCAGCGGAACTCATGCAACAGATTGTAATTACCAGTTCCGCAGCGAATCTTGCCGGAAGAACCTTTTTAGGATTGTCGACCAATCTAGGGTAGGTATCGTACTACCATCGGCAAAAACGCCCCAGCGACCATTGTTTTCGAATCATATTTTCCGTGAATTTCGGATAGAAACCGAGTGAGACAGACGGTTTGGCCAAGCACCGGACATGCGGCCATACTGCAAGAGGCCATAATCTACAGCGTTGCCTCCACCAAGAATTAGGGCAAAGAGTAGAGCAATTGTCCCAATTGCTCGGAAAACGATTGCTCGGAAAACAATTGGGACAATTGTATTACACTGACAAAGCACTAGGCGTCTTTCGTCGATTTGTCCGTCACCGGACGCTCGTCGATCAACATCCTGACCTGCGGAGACTGCAGGTCATCGAACTGCCCCAGCTTGATGCAACGAACGCAAGCGATGGCGGCGGCGGCACCTAACATGAGTGCGACTGGCAAAGCGACAAACAACACACTCATCGCGCTACCTCAGCTTTCTGATCGCTATCGCCAAGGGGCTTCGCGGCCAATGTCAACGACAAGATTGTGAGCGAGCTGATCGGCATCAGTATCGCCGCAATCAACGGATTGATGACACCGAAGATTGCCAAACTCATCGCCAAAATGTTGTAACAGAGCGATACACGAAAGTTTCGGCGAATCAAACGTACCGTTGCGCGGCTCGCGTCAACTAACTGCACGATCTTCGTCAAGTCGCTGTCGGACAGGAAGACAGGTGCTGCCTGAAGACTCGCTTCTGCACCGCCTTGTACAGCGATCCCCACATCCGCTGCTGCCAACGCCGCCGAATCATTGACACCGTCTCCAACCATCACGACAGCTTTGTAATCAGCCTTCGAGCTTTCGATTCGCTGCAGCTTGTCCTCTGGTGACAAACCACCAAGAGACATTTCGGGCTTTATGCCAAGCCGCTTTGCAATCGCAGCAACCGTTGCTGGATGGTCGCCCGATAAAATCCCCACGATCCAACCACGATTGCGAAGACCGATGATCGCTGGGAACGAACTTGGCCGCAGATCATCACCGACAGCAAGCACCGCCTTCACGAAACCATCAATCGCGATGACAACTGGCGTCGCTCCTTGCTTGGCAACTCGAGCGACCTCCTCGACTTGATCCGCATCAACGTCCCTTACAAGCGATCGAACAAACGCTAGGTTGCCGATTGCAATCTCGTGACCATCGACGAGACCGCGAACGCCGCTGCCTCTTATTTGGCAAACATCCGCAACATGCAGGCTCGTGTCGTCGCTCAAACCACGTCGGATTGCAGCATCGACAATTGCGCTGGCGACCGGATGTCGGCATTGCGATTCAAGTCTAGCGCAAAGTATCAACGACTCATCATCCAAGCCATCAACGCCCGCGACGGGTCGTCCGCTGGTTAGCGTCCCAGTCTTGTCGAACCAAACAACGCCTGGCGTCGCTAGTCGCTCGAACGTTTCTCCACTGCGGATCAACAACTTGCGTCGAGCTGCTCGGCCAATGGCAACGGCAATCGCTAGCGGCGTGGCGAGTGCCAGCGCGCACGGACAAGCCACAATCAACAACGCCACCGAGTTGCTCATCGCTTTCATTGGATCGATCTGCCACCAAACGACCATCGTCAATAGCGCAAGACCAAGCAACGTCACCACAAATCGTCCGGCAATCTTGTCCGCTAACTGCACGATAGGAGTTCGCTTCAAGCTTGCCTGCTGAACGAGCTGCATCAACTTCGTGATTCGCGACTCAGCTCGAGTGGCTACCACTTCCATCTCAATCGGAGATTGAAGATTGAGCGAACCACCTTCGACGCTGCCGCCGATCTCCACACCAACGGGCAGACTCTCGCCGGTCATCAGTGAACGATCCAGCAGCGCTGAACCGGCCACTAAACTTCCGTCAACAGGCACCGATCCACCGGCCGCAACGCTGATCCGCTCTCCAACGACCAATGAATCCGAGGGCACCTTCGTGTTTGTTCCATCGTCATTTAGGCGTACCGCAAACGATGGCGTCAGTCTTGTGAGCAGCGACACCATGTCGGACGCGCGATGCTGTTGCCGAAACTGAATCCACCGTCCGCCTAACAAGAGAAAAACCAACATCGCAACCGAATCGAAGTAAACATCCGCATGGCCGATGACTAAGCTGACTCCGCCAGAAATCGTACCGACTCCAACGCCTAGCGCGATCGGCAAATCCATGTGTGGTGTTCGCGTGCGAACTGAAGCCCAGGCGCCACGAAAGAACGATCGTCCTGGCCCTACCGTCGTGACGATCGAGAGTAACACCCCGGCGCACCGCATCAGCATCATCTGTGACGCCGCCATCCCCGAAAACTCTCCCGCATAAATAGCAATCGCGATCCACATGGCGTTCATCGCGCAGAACCCCGCGATGGCAATCTGCACCAGCCGCGAACGATTCTCTTTGCGAAAGCAAACCGAATCAACTCCTTCCACCCAAGGCGAAACTTGATATCCAATCCCCGCCAGCTTCTCTGCGATATTGCTCAGTTTCGTCCGCGCCGGATCGAACGTGACTTCGATGCTGTGATCATGCATGCCGACTCGCGCATCTTGCCAGCCGGGCACAAGCGGTGCCATGCGCTCGATCAACCAGACACAGGCTCCACAATGAATCCCCGCAATCGCCAGTCGGCTACAGACGAGACCGTCTCCAACCGCCTGCAATGCGGATGCACCCAGCAGACTGGAGTCGTCCAACTCGTCCCAACGCGGTCGCCTTCCCAACTTGCTCGATTCAACTGGCTCCGTTGGCGAAGCCAGCAATCGGTCTCGCAACGCGTAATAATCCTCCAGTCCCCATTCATGAATCAAAAGGTACGCGCCCCTGCATCCTTGGCAACAGAACGTCATCCCGCTTGCATCTCTCGGCGGAGATGGCAAGCCACAATGGTCACAAACAAAGCATTCAGGACTCTGCTGCGAAATCAATGGGTCGTCGAGTAGTTTACTTGACATGCTGGCAACACGGAAGAGGTTCGTTGACCATCGTTTCCAATGATAACAACGGTGATGTTGTTGCTTTCGACTTAAAACTCGCTAATCGTTGCTCAAGCGATTGAAGGTCGGCACTTGCCCGGCCTGTTGCGGTGTGCAATCCAAACAGGATCAAGACGACCGCGCCAATAACGGACGTTAAGCGTGGCATCATACGGCTAGTCATCGCATCCAATCGCAATGCTCCCGCCATCAGCGCTGATAAGGCTGGCAAAGTACCTAACCAGAACGCGAGCATCAACAGCAGCGACGATCCGAGCGACCCGCTGCCCGCAGCAAGCAACACAAACAGATACAGCCAACCACAAGGCAAAAGCACAGTCACCGCACCGATCGAAGCCGTTCGAATCGCGATCGGCAACTTGGAAATTCGTGGCCGCAGACCTGCGACGGTCTTGGAAGTCCATGAACTCCAGTGTTCAACAAACTGCGGTACATAAGCCGCCGACGATCGTCCGCGACAAAGACGAACCAGTCGCTGCGCACCCATCACAACCATCAACAACCCAACCAGCTTCGCGGCCGCAGACTGCACACCGGCCGCTTCGCCGATGCGGCCGAAGATGCTACCGACAAACCCGGCGGCGGCACCCAAAACCAAGTAGGTCGAAAGCCGTCCCAGGTGATAGCCAGCGACTCTTGAAAACATCATCGTCGCCCTCCCGTTCTCACTAGCCCGACCGCTCCAAATAGCGATCGGACCGCACATGCAGACGCAATGAAAACTGCCGAGCAAGCTGGCGACGAAGATCGCGGAGAACCAAGTCCACATCAACTGCCCCCACAAATATTTACGACCTGCGAATCGAAGAAATGTAATCCATCGTGCTTCGCGTCCAGCAGTATCTCCACTTGCCAAAGACCAACTTGGCGCAAGTCAAAACCGTTCGTTGCGTCTTTCAACGAAACAACGATCGGTGCATTCGCGCGAGCGTGATGAAAAAGCGTTAGCTGTCCGGATGCATCGGTAACCGATGCGCCTTTTGCATCTGCCAGTCTGCACCGCAGCGTACTCCCCTGCCCTGCTAAACTCTGTTCGTACTTCACCGTCCATCCCAACTCCCTGCTCTGCTGCCGCAGTTCGGCGGAATTGTCCCAAAGCGACGCTCGCTCGTGATATCCGGGAACGACAGCGACGGTTGGATCATTGTTCGCCAGAACGAAAGCCGCGACTCCAATCAAAATTTGTCCAGCTAAAAAGGCAACAACGATCGAGCCCCAAAACCATCCCGCGCGACGCGAAGCAAGCGTTTCACTTCCCTGTTGCGTCGTGCCTTTTGACAATTCGCTTCTTTCCATCATTGAACCTCTATTGTTTCGGTCCCAGCAATTGAAAATCCAAATTGCGTGTTCGACCAGCGTCATCGGTAATCAACATCGTCGCAGTCGTGCTCCCGTTCAGCTTGGTCAAACTCGCGGGGAACTCAGCCGTCAGCACGAGCAAATGGTTGTCACCAGCGGCAAGACTTAGCTTTTCGGGTTGCATCACATCGATCACGACATCTTGGGGCGAGCTGATGACGATCTGGTAACGCTGCGGCTCACTCGAGCGATTGACCAATCTCAGTTTCAACGAGTTGTAGACTCGACCAACACCGATCGACGTATACGGGTTGCCCGACCCGCGCATGACAACGGCATCAAAAGCCGACTGGTTCACCACCTTGTAACAGAACGCCGTGCCAACAATTAACAACAGGACTGCATATAGGATTGTGCGTGGCCGTACCGCTCTTGACGAACGGCCGCCATTTTTAAAACACGTTCCAAGTGCAGCTTGCGAAGAATACCGTATCAATCCCTTTGGTTTGCCAATCTTTTCCATGACAGCGTCGCAGGCGTCGATGCACTGCGTGCAATTGATGCACTCCATCTGCAAGCCTTCGCGAATATCAATCCCGGTTGGGCAGACAACGACGCACTGCTTGCAATCGACGCAGTCACCGGCGACGGGCATCGAACGGTCTACGATAGGCAAGCTCTTCCTTAGCTTTCCACGTGGTTCGCCGCGTTTGACGTCATAACCAACGATCAGACTAAAGCGATCCAGCATCACCGATTGAAAACGTCCGTACGGACACGCGATCAAGCAAAGCTGCTCCCGGAAAAACAGAAAATCAAACATCATCGCGACCGTCGTTCCAGTCATCACAAAGAACGCAAGCGGATGCTTTGCTGGTGAACTTCGGAGCCAATGAGCCAGTTGGTCCGTACCAACAAAATACGACAAAAACGTGTGAGCCAAGGCCATCGATAGCACGAGATAAATGGCATATCGGACCACCGCTAGCGGCCCCGTCACTTTCCTACGCGGTGCTCCGCCGCGACCTGACGTATTCTCAAACCAGCGGTCGATCGGTCGAAAGAGAAACTCCATGTACACCGTTTGTGGGCAGCCCCAGCCGCACCAAATTCGACCGCTCAGCGCCGTCGTTAGCATGATTACTAGGAATATGCTGACGATTCCGAAAGCGAGCAGCAGCGTGTCTGTTGGTAGGTATGTATGCCCAACGATGATCAGTTGACGATGGGTAATGTCCAACAGCAATGCGGGCTTGCCGCCTACGCGAACGTGTGGCAACGCGACGAAGAACGCGATCAAGGCATAACCTATCCAGCGACGCCGATTCCAAAATTTGCCCTTCGAAAGTTGGGGCCACAGCCATCGTCGCGAGCCATCTTTCTCAAGCGTGCTGAGAACATGTTCTGGCGAATCCAACAGCGGGCTGCCCGTCTCACTAAAACTATTCACGGGCTTCATCGACTTTCTCTTCGCTGCCGACGGCGACGTCTTCGAGCGTTGGCCACGCTGGGATTAGCGCGCCCTCAGGCGGCTTGGCAGTTTCCGGAACCGGCGTACCACGCAAGCTCGCTGCGTATGCTGCGGCAAGAACGATTTCATTGTTCGACAGCCTCGTTTTCCACGCCGGCATCGCACCTCCCGCTGCCCCGTTGGCGATCACGGTGTAAACATCCTCGATATTCTTGACATTCTTGTAGTGGTCGTCAGTCAAGTTCGGTCCCACCAGTCCGCTGCCGTCAGCCTTGTGACATGAAATGCAGTTCGTCTGGTAGATGCTCTTACCGAAACTCAACCAGCTCTTTTCGTTGATGTACTTGACGATCGTTGGTCGGTCGCCCGTCAGTTCGCCGATTTCCGCGAACTGCAGCCGCGCGTTGGCGGCCAGCGCCACTTCATATCCAGCTATCGTTGAACGACCGTCCGTTCCGAAATGGTAGTAAGCCCAATACGGTGGACAGATCAAGATCGAACCGATGAATAACCACTTCCACCAACCTGGCAACGGATTGTCGTACTCTTCGATCCCATCGTAACTATGGCCGGTCGACTCGAATGGTTGCTTGCCATGCGCTGCAGCGTCTGAACGGTCATTCATGATGGAGCTATTCATCATCACGCGGATCCTGCGGTGTATCGTGAAGTGGGATGGAGGCGAATCGATTCGCAGCACGACTAGTCAAGCGAATGGTTGCGTAACACATCAGGCCAAAAGCGACACAAAACAGCACCAGTGCAATTTCAGCAAGATCGCTGTAGTCGATGGCACGGATCAAGTCATTGAGCATTAGCAGCTTCCTTATCTAATTTGGCCGTTGAACTTGCTGTTAGCCCAGAGGGCGATACAATTGCCGGGGCATTGGGCACGGCATCTGCAGGTTTGAAAATGTCGGTTCCGATTCGCTGCAAGTAAGCGATCAGAGCAATCGCCTGTGAATGCATCGTCTTCAGCGATTCGCCGTTATCGATCGTTCGCATCATGGGACCGCCCTGTGAAACGATCTGCGCGGCAATTTCCTCCGCCTGCTTTTGTGCCATCTCAGGAGCTTCGGTTAGTTCTCGATCATACGGAGCGCCAAGCAGATGCGCTGCGTGGACTCGATCCGTGATCTTCTTGAAGTCGAGCGACGTCTCTAGCAAATGATGATATGACGGCATCACGCTTCCGGTAACGACTTGCTGTGGATTGACAAAGTGCAACCAATGCCAGAGGCTGCTCTGCTTGCCGCCTTCGCGAGCCAAATCCGGCCCGATCCGCCTGCTGCCCCATTGGAACGGACGGTCATAGATAAATTCGCCGGGCTTGCTGTATTCGCCGTAGCGCTTGGTCTCAGCCACGAACGGACGAATCATCTGGCTGTGGCAGTTGTAGCAACCTTCGGAAACGTAGATATCGCGGCCGGCAAGTTCGAGCGGCGTGTACGGCTTGACGCTCGCAATGGTCGGAATGTTGCTGCGAATCAAAAACGTCGGAATGATCTCAAACAAACTGGCCGCGACGACAGCGATGACGACCAAAACGGTGAACCTCAGTGGCAACCGTTCCCAGCGCCGGTGCCATGTCATTTGACTAAAGACGTCCAGCCTTTTGGCGAAATTAAGCACCGGTGCCTTGGCAAGAACAGTCGCGGGTTCGGGTGTGTCCAGTTCCGTGACGGTCGAAGGCAGCGGGGCCAATCGACGAGCCGAATAGACCGGCACCTCGTAGGCAATCGGTCGCGAGGCCCAGGTCATGACATGATTCACGACCAGCATCACGATGCCAGAAAAATAAAGACCGCCACCGAGGATTCGCGTCCACCAAAGTGGAATCGATGCTTGTACCGCTTCAATGAACTCGGGATAAGTCAGTCGGCCTGATTCATCCATCGCTCGCCACATCAAGCCTTGTGTCAGTCCCGCGACGTAGATCGGCACGATGTACAGCAGAATGCCAATCGTCGCGATCCAAAGGTGCCACTCGGCCATCTTCTTGCTCCATAACGGAGTTTGATACAACCTGGGTAGCAACCAGTAGGTCATTCCGAAAATCATCATCCCGTTCCAGCCTAGAGCGCCAGAATGAACGTGAGCGATCGTCCAGTCGGTGTAATGGCTGAGACCATTAATGCTCTTGATGCTCAGCATCGGCCCTTCGAACGTCGCCATGCCGTAAAACGTAATGCCGACGACAAAGAATTTTAATACTGGGTCGCTTGAGACTTTGTGCCAAGCCCCGCGAAGGGTCAACAACCCATTGATCATGCCGCCCCATGAAGGCATCCATAACATCAAGCTAAAGAGCATCCCTAACGAGCATGCCCACTCGGGCAGCGCCGAGTAGTGAAGATGGTGCGGACCAGCCCAAATGTAAATAAAGACCAGTGACCAGAAGTGAATGATCGAAAGCTTGTAGCTGAATACCGGACGCTCGGCCGCTTTCGGTAGAAAGTAGTACATCAAGCCGAGAAACGGCGTGGTCAGAAAGAATGCGACTGCGTTGTGTCCGTACCACCACTGCATGAACGCATCTTGAACACCTGCATAGATCGGATAGCTCTTGCCAAGACCAATCGGCACAACAAGATTGTTGAACACGTGCAGCACCGCGACGGTCACGATTGTGGCAATGTAAAACCACAGCGCGACATACAAATGCCGTTCCCGCCGATGAATCAGTGTCATTAAAAAATTGCCGCCGAAGAAGCCAAGCCAAACGATCGCGATGGCGATATCGATCGGCCACTCCAGCTCAGCGTATTCCTTGCTTTGCGTGATCCCGAGCGGCAGCGTAATCGCAGCCGAAGCAATGATTCCTTGCCAGCCCCAGAAGTGCAGCCAACTGAGCTTGTCGCTCCACATCCGTGCTTTGCAGAGACGCTGAGTGCTGTAATAGACAGCGGCAAAGATCCCGTTCCCGCCAAAGGCAAAAATCGCTGCATTGGTATGTAATGGGCGAAGCCTACCAAAGCTGAGCAACTGCGACATCCAACCGAGCGGCTCAAAAACTTTTGGCAGCACCAACAGCACCGCGACGGTCAAGCCGACAAGCATCGCCACCAATCCCCACAGCACCGTCGCCGTGAGAAAGCTTCGCACAATCGAGTCGTCATAGCTGTACTGGTCGACCGAGGTCGTAGCGTCACTCGCAGGAGTTCGCGTGCTAGTCGTGCGGGTCAAAGATTCGTTGGTCAAGGACGCCATCGTAGCGATCACTCCAAGGTCAATGCATTAGTTCGATAGACCGCGAGCATTAACACAAACAGTGCCAAAGTCGCATGCATCAAGGAATCGCCCTGCAAACAACGGCATCGACGTTCGTCAAACGCACGCATTCGTGCGAAGCAACGCATTAATCCGATAAATTGTCGCACGTCGTCGAGCAGGCCCTACCTTCAAGAGGGTCAGACCTAAACATCCCAATGCAGCGAGACATCGCCGCACGCAAAAGCGCGTCCCGCCGCACACACCAAACAATGCGTGCCAATTTACGCTTTGCCCGCGTCCTTCGCGCAATTGAAGGGCAACAAAGTCGCTCGTCGCTCCGCGACGTCAGCGTGAAGCGAGAGGAGACCCGCCATTTCGTAAGTCTGTGAGCCATGAACACGGGGACAATCGTTCCACTAAGTCACCGAGAATAGGTCAGCTACATTCTTCGATAAGATTTGCCATCGCTTTTTGAGAGCACATGGACGCGCGAAGAAGGAACGTCGACAACCCAATACTCTTGCACACCTGCTTCGGCATAGATACCTGCCTTTTCCTGCAAATCCAAAATGAGTGGGTCTGCCGAATAAATGAATCGCAATTCGCCGCGAATCAATTCCACGTTTTTACCTTCGATGCGATCAAACGCACCGCAGTCGACCATCGAATCGAACTCCGCACCTGTCAGCTTTGCAAAGGTCGTATTCATTGCTTCCCTCAGTGAGCCTCAAACTGATTGATTCGAACGACAACTGGGGATGCCAAGACTAGCGCGTTTATTGGCGATGGTTTGCTTGGAGACTCCCAATTTTTTGGCGAGGACGGAGTCGGATACCTTCCCCAAATTCTTGATTACCAAATCCCATCGAATTTTCTTGCGAATGAACGTCTTCGCTTTAATCTGGTGTCTGGCTCGATACGCGGACACTGTCCCTGCCGATAAACCCAGCTCCGCACCAATGATCGCATCGGGCTCAATACCCAGCCGAGCAACAATTTCAGGAGTCCATCGCGACTGCGTTGTGGCAGCGACAAAATTCGGTATTTGTAGTCGGCGTCGTTTCATCGCTACCTGACGTCGATTGATTTTCAATCTTAGGCCGAGTTCAACGTCCGTCATCGTCCCCAGCAAAGCCAACTCGCTTTTCGCCCATTGCCGACGAGCCTTTTGTGGCCTCTGCGAGTCAATCCCAAGCAGTCGTCGCTTCAATCCAACGTTGGTCGCGTCGATTCCCAATTCTTCAGCGATCTGACGGTCAGTAGATTTTCCTAATCGGGCAAGTTGGCGTTTCGTCCAATGATGCCGTAGATTGTCCCGAGAGTACCCGAATGATCCAATGCCAAGAGCTTGACGCTTTTTGAATACGGTATTTTTGGTCACGCTTAATTTGGCCGCTACATCAGCGTCGGAGGCTGTTCCCAACAGGGCTACCTGTTGTGCATTCCAAGCCAAACGACTCTTACTTGAGGCGGAACGCTGGCGAAGCAACGGTTTGGTTTTCTGCTTTTGCATATCTCAAAAAAATTCCTGTGATGCAAGTCTAAGTATATCCGAGTGAGGGTCAACCTCGATCGTAGAAAATTGCTCCCGGTTGATAATTGGGACCACCTCCAGGCTGGAACGTGGCTTCAAAATCTTGTACCCTGCTCAGATCAACTTTTCTCAAACCAACGGAGATTTTCATGTCGAACGACAATCCCTACGCATCGCCGTCATTTTCGACCGAGTCTCCGATTTCACCTTTCCAAATTGGAAGCGGGGAAATCCGAAACATCAAAGCCGAAATTGGCGACATTTTTAATTACTCACTGAAAGTCTGGAAAGAGAATCTTGGGATTCTCATCGGTGCGACTCTGATAGTTTTCGGGCTCGCATTTGGCTTGGCTTTTTTTGAGGGCTTCGTCGAATCGATGCTCAAGGGAATCGATCAGCGTTCCACGGCTGCGTCATCAATTTTTGCGTTTTTCTCTAGCATTTTATCGAATGTTTTTCAGTCCTTTGTAGCTATTGGCAACCTTCAATTGATGCTTGCTCTACTTCGTCGACAACCCGCTTCGATAGGAATGCTATTTAGCGGCGGCGAGCGTCTCTTGCCAACAATTGGCGTCTCCATACTTTTAGGCTTGGCCATAGTGATGGGCTTTCTTCTGCTCATCATTCCTGGGATCATCGTCATCCTCTTCTACTGGCCAGCCTACTACCTAGTTATCGATCGACGAACGCCCGTTATGCAATCGTTTGCGGTCGCTCGAATCATAACCAAGGGTAACGAGGTCACTTTCTTTGTCATGGGCTTGCTCGCCGCTGCAATATTCTTTGTCGGTGTATTGGCGTTATGCGTTGGAATCTTTGCCGCACAACCGCTGGCATTACTGATGTTCGCCTGCGCGTACTTGATGATGTCTGGCCAAATCGACACCCGAACTGGCCAAGTTTTGTAACCAGACGCTTGCGAGTCAATTAAAGTGGTGCTCAATGTCGCGGGAACGGGTGCCGATGAACGATTGAGGACAATCGTTCTACTCTGTTAGTAATCAACTCGCATCAGGAACAGGCCGTGCGGTGGCGCGGTGGGGCCGGCTTTGGTTCGGTCGGCACCGGCTAAGACGTCGGCGACCCAAGCTGGCGACTGCTTGCCTCGGCCAACTTCAACCAAGGTGCCGACTATGTTGCGGACCATGTTGTAAAGAAAACCGTCGGCTTCGATCTCGAGCGAAACGTACTGACCGCCGCCGACAGGTTCACCGCCCTGCCCTGCCCTGCCCTGGCTTGCCCTGCCCTGCCCTTCACTGCCTTGGCGCTGTTCAATCAGGATGACCAATTCGCGGACGTCTCGCACGGTCGACTTGCGAACGGCTCCGGTGGCTTGAAAGCTGGCGAAGTCGTGCTTGCCGACCAAGTGCTTTGCCGCTTCCTGCATCGCGGCCACGTCGATCGGACCTTGGAGATGCCACCGATATCGATACTCGAACGCATCCCGCGTGCCGCCGATTTGAAGTTGATACCGATATCGCTTTCCGGTTGCATCACGAATCGCATGAAAATCTTCCGGCGCGTCGCTGATGCTGCTGATCGAGATATCACTGGGCAACTTGCTGTTCAGCGCACGACATAAGTCAGCGGCACTCGCTCGCCAAGTCGCCAGCGAAAAGCTTGCCACTTGAGCGATCGCGTGGACGCCGGTATCGGTCCGTCCGCTGCCCGTGACGCGGACTTGCTCGCCGCAGATCTGCTTGATGGCGAGCTCAAGCATTGCCTGAATCGTCGATCGGCCCGGCTGGACCTGCCAACCGGAATAGGCTGATCCGTCATAGGCGACGGTCATTTTGTACCATTGCCTATATTTGTCAGTGATGCGGCCGCCACCGAGACGCTTTTGACTAGCAGTTCAGCAATTTGTACTGCGTTGGTCGCGGCGCCTTTACGCAAGTTGTCGCTCACACACCAGAACGCAATGCCATTGCCGCCGCTGATGTCCTTGCGGATGCGACCGACAAAGACGTCGTCCTTGCCTTCGCAATCACGCGGCATCGGATATCGCTTGCTCGCCAAGTCATCAACCAGAGTGACGCCTGGTGCGGCCGCAAACAGCTCGCGAGCCTCTTCCACCGAAAGCGGTCGTTCGGTTTCAACCAAGATCGATTCGCTGTGCCCAAAGGCAACCGGAACTCGCACGCATGTCGGACAAACTTGGATCGAATCATCGCCCATGATCTTGCGAGTTTCATACACCATCTTCATCTCTTCGGAAGTGTAACCCGCATGTTTTTCGCCACCGATCTGTGGGATCAAGTTGAAGGCGATCGGATAAGCAAAAATGCTGGGCGTGATGACTTCGTTGTTCAACGCACCGCGAGTGCTCTCGATCAATTCATCGCAACCGCTCAGCCCTGCCCCGCTGGTCGCTTGATAAGTGCTGACGACGACTCGCTTCACCCGTGCGGCACGATGCAGCGGTGCGAGCGCGACGACCATTTGCGTCGTACTGCAATTAGGACTGGCGATGATGCCTTGGTGGCGTTCAATCGCTTCTGGGTTGACTTCAGGAATCACCAGCGGGACGTTCGGATCCATGCGAAAGTAACCGCTCTCGTCAACGACAACCGCGCCCGCCTTCACGGCCCAGGGCACGAACTCCATCGCGACTTCGTCTGGCGTGCTGGCGATGACCAAGTCGACGCCCTTGAAAGCCGATGGTTCAAGCAGTTCAACCGTGATCGATTGCCCATTGACCTGGACAATCGTCCCGGCTGAGCGAGCGGATGCCAACAGGCGCAACTGCTTGTACGGAAAACCTCGTTCCTGCAATTGCTGCAACACAATTCGGCCAACGGCACCCGTGGCACCGACTAAGGCAATGTTTTCAAACACGGCGTAACCATCTCTCTTCAAATAATAAAACAATGGGCAATTCGGACGTGCTTGCCAAATTCGCGGCGAAATCGCTACGAGCCCGGTGAACACGCCGACAATCAAAATTCTTACTTAGTTAGTTATCTAAGGCTTCGATCAATTTCGGCAGCTCGAAATCAACAAGTCCGTAACCACCACGTCCACTTTGCACACGATTCTTGACTTGACTGATCGTGTTTTTAGCGGAGGTTTCCCAGAACTTGGCGATCATGGTTGCGTCCAGTGGTGTGTAGGATCGAAAGACACGAAAGCCAACACCACGAGCAGGATCGGAGGTAAACCACCAAGGGCTGCGAGGAAAATTAGGATCCTGTTCTTTCCAAACCTCGTCATCCGATGCCAAGCGGACCGTTGAACGGAGTTCTTCAGGTTCCATCTCCCAGCTTCCCCCGCGAACCACGCAGGGCGAAGAAGTTAGCGGCCATTTGGCCGTATCGACGGCGGCTAAGTTTTCCTTGCCGCTCAACCATGCATTGCCTTCTTCGGTGTACTGGTTCATTGTCCACTCGGCAACGTTCCCGTGCATGTCGTGAAGCCCGAACGCATTCGGCTTCTTGGTCCCAACCGCTGCCGGTCCCGAATCGGCGTTGTCGACGTACCATGCGAAGTCATCGATCGCTTCAGCATCTTCGCCCCAACTGAATGGAGTTGTCGACCCGGCGCGGCAGGCATACTCCCACTCAGCTTCAGTTGGCAAACGATATTGCTCACCGGTAAGAAGGCTCAACCACTTTGTGTACTGTTGGGCTGCATACTGAGTCATCGTCACCGCTGGCTGCTCCGGCTCTTCGCCATACTCGTACGTGAACTCAGGCTCATACAATTCGGTCGGGGCGGTGATCGCATCAGCCATATTGTTGTCATTGACGATCCGTTCACCTTTGGATTCAAAGTCTTTGAAGATCGCATACAGCTTCATATACTCTTTGTACTGAGCCCAATTGGTTTCCGTCTTCGCGACCCACATCGGCGGCACTGTCACTTTGACTTGCGGCCCCTCGTCTTCGCGATGCGCTGAATCTGCTTCGCCGCTGCCATAGTCAAAGCTGCCGCCAGGAACGGGGATCATCTCGAACTTCACGTCGCTGCCAGGGATGGTAACGGTGTAAGGAACCAGAAATTTACCGTCAACTTCAACGAAGGGCCCGCCTGCGGGCTTTTCGTCGCTGATGCCCAAACTGGACGCTGGACCGGCAACTTTGGCAGACGCGACAGCCGTCTCTGCAAATGCATCGGTCGAACTAACGACGGCCAAGCTGAACGTAAAAGCGGTTAGACCTAGTGAGGCCAGGAGAATACTGCAACGCATGGTTTGGTAGCGAATCCAAGTGGTACCGATCGTTCTCATTGCCGTCGAACCGCAAATGCTAAGGAGCAATGTGGCCGCGACAAACGCACTCTTCGAGTGTGCGACAAAGTATAGTCAGAGGGACGCGAATCGACCACGTGGATAGCTAACTAGGCATAAAGTTTTCAGTTTTCAGTTTTCAGTTTTAAAAAGCTCTCCTTCGACCTCGTATCGATGGGGGCTGGAATGTGTCCAGCCAGAACTTGAGGCAAAATCAGCGAAGTGGTTCGACCGCGATAGACGATCGGTCCGTTACGGCGAGAGACCAAAAAATACAGTATTCATCGCATCTGGCCATGCTTGCGTCAAACCATGTTGCATGCTGTTAATGTCAGGCAATGCTGATTCCTCCCGTACTTCTGCGGCCTGCCTGAACGTTGATTTACCCCCTCACCATGGTTTGGATGAAACTGCCCATGAACAAACAATTTGCTCTCGCGTTTGCTGCTTTGCTGTGCTTTGCGTCTCAAGGTTACGCCCGCCACCCGTTCGTTTACGACCCGATTTCCGAAGCTCCGTCGGTCCTCGTTAAATCGGATGCTGTTGCTGTTGCAGTTCCCATTACTGCCCCAGTCGCCGCAGACTCTGCCGTGATGGCGCAGGCTGAATCTGCTGCGGTGATGGTTGAAGCCGACGTGATTGAATCCGGTGCTGCACCGATGCCAGCAGATGGAACCGTGGTCGAATCCGAACCGGCCATGATGACTGAATCCGCTCCGGTCTATCGCTCGCGAACCTATCGCAAGTCAAGCGGCGGTGTGGTGAGCGAGTTAAATCAACTCGAGCGTCGGAAGAATTCTTGGATTCGCCGTAACATCTTCGGACGCTAGTGGTCCGTCAGTGTTGAGTCGTTGAGTAGTAAGAATAGATTCTGCTCCGGGCCATTGTTTCCACCAACTTTGACCCGCAAGCTCGGCCAGGAGCGGGACGATAAGCGAACGGTAGGTCACTCACCTTCGAGGACAGGGCGGGCACCGATGACAACTTGGAACTCTAGAGACTGATCGTCGCGGCGAACGTCCATGTCGATTTTTGTGCCCGGCGAAAGATCTGCAACCTTTCGCATCAGATGGCCCACGTCCTTGATGGTCTCCTTGTTGACTCGTTGAACTACGTCACCGGCGAGCAATCCCGCGATTGCCGCCGGTGATTCTTTTCCTGCAATCGCCGCAATCATCGCTCCGCGTTCACGATGATTTTCGCCGACAAACAATTCGTCGGGGACATCTTTCGCAAGCACTACCCCGAGCCAACCGCGTTCGTAACGTCCCGATTGTTTCAATCGATTGTAAACTTCTTGCACAACATTGCTGGGGAT
>Ga0105044_10005396_pt1 | contig 17608 bp, 14 predicted proteins | sample MAT01_FD_78092 | JGI IMG/M metagenome (GOLD analysis project Ga0105044, IMG submission 78092) | Freshwater microbial communities from Lake Fryxell liftoff mats and glacier meltwater in Antarctica - MAT-01 | ecosystem: Environmental > Aquatic > Freshwater > Ice > Liftoff microbial mat | place...
CCATTCTCCTAGATGGAGTATCTCCTCCGCGGTCAGGCGCGGCATCTGGCTGTCTTCCGGAGGCATAGACAAGTCCGAACTTGTATCCGCCACATACTTGAAGAGCGGACTCGACACTCCCTGGCCGGACAGGATGGGCGGCTGCGCGTGGTCGCCGCCACTCAGTGCGATCGCTCTTACATCCAGTCGATAGCCGCTCTTCTGTACTTTGGGGCCATGACAGGGAAAACACTTGGCCGCGAATACCGGTTGGATCTTCTGGAGAAACAACTCAGCATTGGCCGAATGAACTTGACCTAAACAAGGAGGAATGAGACAACAAACAACAGAAAGAGCGATCCCAAACCAACTTATCCAACGCACCTGATTAATAGGCTTCACTGCTTTTCTCTCCAGGGCCTAACTAGTATAGCACGACACTCCGCGGCGCTTGTACCCCTGCGCCCGCTCTCGTCCACACGGTCAGCGTTTCTCTAATTTACCACGTTTGGAACGAGGCTGGCCGGCGTTCTAAGTCACTAGAACCGGTTTTTCCAAGGTAGCCGATCCGTTCGTGACGACCGCTATCTCATAGCCTACATCCGTTCCGGCTGCTCCCCAACGCCCCTGTTTGTCGATAGCCAAGAAATTGATGTGCAAGTCAGCAGGTGCTTTCCTTTCCTGCCGCGCGATACGTTCGATGGTAGCTCGGCAGGCAGAGGTCGGATCCATCCCTGTTCGCATCAACTCGACGATCAAAAAGGAACCGCAGTAGCGCATCACGTTTTCGCCGATTCCTGTCGCACCCGCTGCCCCGACTTCGCCGTCGGCGAACAGTCCACTACCCAGTATCGGGCTATCGCCTACACGGCCTGCGAGCTTATAGGCTAAACCGCTGGTGGAGCAACCTCCGGCGATATTCCCCGACGTGTCCATTCCTACCAGTGCAATCGTATCGTGATTGGGAGCCGTTTTCGCTCTCAGCTCCGCTTGCGTTTTCGACCAATCCTCCCATTTTTTCTTTTGTTCGCTGGTCAACAACTCCTGCCGCTTAAAACCTTGCGATTCGGCGAACTCCGCAGCTCCGGCGCCGACCAGCAAGACATGTTTGGTCTTTTCCATAACGCGCCGAGCGACGGAAATCGGATGCGGATAGTTTTCCAGGGCAGCGACCGAGCCCGCCTGGTGTGTCATGCCGTCCATGAAACAGGCATCTAGCTGAACCACTCCTTTTGCATTCGGTGCCCCTCCTACTCCGACCGAGTCCACCTTGGTATCTGCTTCGGCCACTCGGATACCTTGTTCGATCGCATCCAAAAGCGACCCTGTGGACTTGAGAACTTCCAAGGATCGCTGGCACGATGCCAACCCGAAATTCCACGTGGCCACGAACAATGGGGAACCTCCATTCTCGTTCGCTAAAGAGGATCGGGAAAGCAGACTAGCTGCAGCCAAGGTGCCAAGACTGCTTGCAAATTGCCGTCGATCTAAATGCATAGGATATTCCTTGGTGATGGTCGAAACTTAACTGGCTGTTGCAGGAAGCACTTCAAAGAACGTCTCATGTATCGCGTCGCCAACCAAATTCAGCTTGACCTGGAAGTTATCGATGAACTCATGAAGCCCCAAATCCATCACATCGTCAATATGCAAGAAGTCGAATTCGGCTCGCAATCGGCCCAGGTACTGCTCCGGCCGATTGCTGAAGTTGCCAGGAGTCCCTCCCGTAATAGCCAAAAGAGATTGTTCGGCTCGGGACACACAAAAACGAATCGCTCTGGGAAAATCCCTATCCAACAACATAAACGCGGCCACTTGCTTGGGTGAAAGTCGACCGTGGCGTCTGCGATACATCTCCAGGGCGCTCGCACTCTTGAGCAGCATCCCCCATTGACTGATGTCGATAGGCGTTCCAACATCGGTCACTTCAGGTAAGAGCAAGAAGTACTTGACGTCCAAAATGCGAGAAGTTTTGTCGGCTCGTTCTAGCAACGCGCCTAATCGGCCAAAGTTCCAAGCTTCCCCGTGTGACATCGTGCTGTAAGTGACTCCTTCGAGCAAATAGCCAGCTTGACGAATACGGCCGAAGAACTCAAACGGAGAGTCGACGGCCGCGGAATCATGTCGATTGTCCCGCACGAACAAGTAAAACTTGTTCAGCTCCTCCCACATTTGACTGCTGAGCATTTCGCGGCTGACGCGAGCGTTTTCTCGAGCCCACTTGAGACACGAAAGAATCGAGTTGGGGTTCCGTTCGTCAAATGTCAAAAAGCGAATTACGTTTGCCTGATTCACTTGATCGAAGTGTTCATGGAACAAATCATGATCGCCTGTCGTGTATACCAAAGGTTCCCATTGCTGGTAATGCCCTGCGCCTAGCCCTAGCGTCAGATTCAGCGTGACGTCGATAAATCGAGCCACATTCTCTGCGCGTTCGATATAGCGTCGCATCCAAAAGATCGAGTCAGCCACACGTGACAACATTCTTACTATCCGTTCATCTGCTGGGAATCATTCGATTCGTTTCGCAACACCCACGTGTCTTTGCTTCCGCCCCCTTGAGACGAATTGACGATCAAGGAGTCTTTTACCAAAGCGACACGCGTGAGGCCACCGGGCACAATGTAAATGTCTTCGCCGAACAGGATGTAGGGCCTTAGATCCACATGCCGACCCTCGAGCGAATCTCCGCATAGCGTCGGAACTGTAGAAAGGTCCAGCATCGGCTGGGCAACGTAATTGCGAGGGTTGCTCTTAATGAGCTCTCGGTAGGTGGCCAGCTGCTCTTTGGTCGCCTTGGGGCCCAGCAGAATGCCGTAACCACCCGATTCATTCGCTGGCTTGATTACCAATTCGTGCAGGTGTTCCAGAACATGCTTCCGTTCCTTTTCATCAGCGCACATGAACGTGGGCACGTTGGGAAGGATCATGTCTTCGTTCAAGTAATACTTGATCATCTGAGGGACGTAAGCGTAAACCGCTTTATCATCTGCAACCCCAGTTCCAGGCGCGTTGACCAACGCGACCTTGCCAGCACGATAAACTCCCATCAGCCCTTTCACGCCTAGCGTCGAATCAGGCCTTAAACAGTCGGAGTCGAGAAAATCGTCGTCGATACGACGGTAAATCACATCCACCTTTTTCAAGCCTTTGGTGGTCCTCATATGGACCAAACCATCCTTGACCAGGAGATCGGAGCCTTGAACCAATTCGACTCCCATCTGCTGGGCGAGGAAGCAATGCTCAAAGTAGGCCGAATTGTGAATCCCTGGCGTCAAAACTACGACCGTCGGTTCATTCGACGAACCGGGAGAAACATATTGGAGCATCTTCAGCAGCTGTTCCGGGTACGTTTCTACCGGCAATATATTGCGACCCTCGAAGAGTTGTGGGAACGTCCGCTTCATTACTTCACGATTCTCAATCACATAGGACACGCCGGACGGACAACGAAGATTGTCCTCTAAAACGTAGATTTGACCGTCTCCTGCACGCACCAAATCAGTGCCTGTGATATGGCACCAAATGCCCTTGGGCGGTTTGATTCCTTGGATTTGTTTGAGGAACCCCTTGCTCGAAAGGACCATGTATTCTGGAAACACCCCGTCTTTAACGATCTTCTGATCCGAATAGAGATCGTCGATAAACATGTTCAAAGCGCGAATACGTTGCTTCAAACCTCGCTCCACGTACAACCATTCCTCTTCTTGAATGACGCGAGGAATGAGATCGAAAGGCCAAACCTTTTCGGTGCCTGCCGAATGTCCGTAGACGTTGAATGTGATGCCCATATTGAGCAGCTCGTGATCGGCCGCACGCTGGCGTCGTGGAAGCTCGCCGAGCGGTAGCCCCGCGAGCTTGTTGGCCAGAAACTCTACTCCCGGTCTGGCTTGACCGTCTGCGGTGAACATCTCATCGTAAAAACCCTTGGTGTCATACTGTGAAATCTTCAGCGGGTCGCTTGACTGAAAACTCGAATTCACCTGTTCCATGGTCGTCCGATCAAATTGTCCCTGATAATTCATCAAATCTCCCAACGACGCCACAGAATTCTACAAAAACGGAAAGACCAAGGCATCGCCGATTGCGTAAAATATTAGCATTTACGCGGCAATGCCGCCCAAATGCCTTGCAGTCTACGCAAAGAGCCCACAGCAGCACCGTTGATTGTGATGCATTGTCGTTTGATTTAGCAGAAAAGCCCAATCAATGCAAATTCGAAGCCATTCCGGTGGCCTCGGGTGATCGAAAGACTGGAATCTCACGAGTGACGCTCTGCGCGAGCGATTGATTTCCTGTAGACGCCGCTCGCTTGCGCTTTTTGAAGTCGCACATTCCGGCCGGCTGTCGTGCTCGTACCCAAAGCAAATGACGCTGTCCAAGCTGCCTTCTTTTTTGAAACCCCAAAGCGAAGTTTCCTCTGCGAAGCGATGTCGCGGAGTACAATCCGAAGCGTTACCCCCACGTTTTTTGCGTCCCGTTCAGATAGGATCGTCGATGACCATTCAGTTGATTCCAACCGACCAAACGGACATCGCTCCACTCAAGATGTCCGATCGCTTTCGAAAGGAGATCGTCTACTTCATGTCGTTACCCGATGGAGCTGACGCCCCAAAACTAGGAAAAGACGAGTACTGGATTCGATTGGAGGATTCGGTTCGATGGCTCGATGACGGCGGATTTACTCTGGTCTCACCACTCGATGCAGAGTCGGTAGCCGAGATCGAACTATCGGAAGAGCAAGAAACCTGGTTGGAATGGATGGTGAAAAACAAGATTTCCACCGTCAAGGTCGTCGGAGGATCGGTCCGGTAGAATTGGGGAGGCGACAGGGTTGGAAATATTGTCTAAACTCTGTGGATACCAGTTTTCCTCACCCTTCCTCCATTTGTTAGCAGAGAAAAAAAGCTGTGGCATCCTACAAAACCAGCGACTTACGCAAAGGACTGAAAATTCAAATCGATGGCGAGCCATACTTGCTGACCGACGTAGACTTTTTCAAGCCCGGAAAAGGGAATGCACTCTACCGCTGCAAAATGAAGAACCTTGTTCGCAACACGATGCTCGACCGGACGCTCAAGGGTGGGGACGAACTCGAAGCGGCCGATGTTGAGGAGCTCGAAACCCAGTTCCTCTACAGCCAGAACGGGACCTTTGTCTTTATGGAAACAGAGACCTTCGAACAGTACGAGCTATCCGCCGAGCAAGTCGACGATAACTGGAAGTATCTCAAGGAAAACATGCCAGTGGATATGGTTCTTTTCAACGGTAATCCGATCACGATTTCTCCCCCCTCCCACGTTACCTTGAAAGTCGTAGAAACGGATCCAGGAACCAAGGGTGATACCGCGACCAATGTTACCAAACCTGCCAAAGTCGAAACCGGTGCCGAGTTCAGCGTCCCGGGCTTCATCAAAGAGGGTAATGTGATCAAGATCGATACTCGCAACGGTGTTTATGTCGAACGCGTAAGTATGGACTAGTCTTAACCTATGTTTCAATTTCGAAATTTCATTTCCATTTGCATTGCCGTCGTGTCGTGCATCCTCGGAGCTCATCAAGTGGACGCGCAGCCCAGGAACACCAAGGAAAGTTTCGAAATCCAACGCGAACGATTGATCAATAACGTTTTGATCCCAGGCGGCATCAAGGATCCGCGGGTTCTCAAGTCGGTAGGCGCAACCCCTCGACACGAGTTCGTCCCGAAAAAGTACATCTCGCAAGCCTACCAAGATATCGCCATCCCGATCGGCGAATCGCAGACGATCAGCAGCCCGTTCATCGTCTCCTTGATGACCGAGTCACTCGATCCGCAGCCTACCGATAAGGTATTGGAGATCGGTACCGGGAGCGGTTACCAAGCCGCCATACTTAGCCCACTGGTGAAAGATGTCTATACGATCGAAATCGTCCAAGAGCTGGGTGAACGGACCATGCAGTTTATGGCAGATATGCACTACAGCAATGTGCATTGTTTGATCGGGGACGGGTTTAAAGGCTGGAAGGAGAACGCCCCTTTCGACAAAATCATTGTCACTTGCTCTCCTGAAAAAGTGCCGGAACCGTTGGTCGAACAACTCCGCGAAGGTGGCTTGATGATCATTCCGGAGGGGGAACGCTACCAGCAAATGCTTTATCTCATGCGAAAGGTGGATGGGAAATTAGAAAAGGTCGCACTGCGGCCGACGTTGTTCGTCCCCATGACGGGCACGGCTGAGGAAAATCGGCAGGTTGCGCCCGACCCCAAAAATCCCAAGCTGCTTAACGGGAGTTTCGAGGAGCCACTCATCCAACAATTCCATATTCCTGGATGGTACTATCAATTTGGTTGTGTAGTTGTCAGCGACCCAGATTCCCCCAAGGGCTCCAAGGCGACAGAGTTCCAGAGCAATGACCCTGCGTTGCCGAGCATGCTGCTGCAGGGGCTGGCGCTCGACGGCACTGTCGTCAAGAAAATCAAGCTGGGTGGTTGGATGGCGGGGGAAGACGTTAAAGTCGGATCTAATAGTGAACGCTCCCCTTCGATTGCTATCCAGTATTTCGATGAGAACCGCAACCGCATCGGCTACAACTATGTCGGCGGACTTAAGGGAAGTTGGAAATGGCGCAGGGAGGAGAAGATCTTTCAAGTTCCAACAGCAACCCGCGAGGCGATCGTCTCGGTTGGTCTCTTTGGAGCCGAGGGAACCGCACGCTTTGACGATATCAGTATCGAAGCTGTAAAGTAATTGCCAACCGCAACCAAAGAGGGCTAGTCGGCGTGAAACCAAAGGCAGTGTTGGCGTTTTGTCGAGAAAAGGGGATCAAGGCTTTCGACCTCCGATTTGTGGACATTCATGGCGGTTGGCGGCACATTACCTACCCCATTTCCTCTTTGAACGAAGCCTCCTTTGAAGAAGGGTTCGGGCATCAAGTACTGTTGAATCCAAGCGAGACTGGCATCTCAAGCCATGCAATCTTGATCCCCCAAGGGGATGCAAGCTACTTGGATCCCTTCACCAAGCAACCTACGTTGGTGATTTTGGCAAGCGTGCAAGATGCGATCATGAGGGAGGAAAGCCCAATTCACGCTAGGCACGTAGCTATCCAAGCGACGCGATATCTGCAATCCACCGGTATCGGTGACAGCTTGGCCATCCTCACCGGCTGCGAATTCCGAACGTACCCCAACCAAGCTCAACCGGCGGAACACCTCGATAAAAACTCGTTTCTTGCCTGTGGACCGATGGACCGTGATTTCAATTTCCGATGCGAATCGACCGATTGCGCGGCGGAGGCCGGAGTGCATATCGATAGGCATTTCAGCAATTCTGGGTTCAGCTCGAGCTTGGTACTCAAGCCCAGCCATCTAACCAAATGCTGCGACGATGTGCTCATGTTGCGTTACCTCATCGACCAACACGCCCAGCGACAAGGGATTCAAATCAGCCAAAATGATTTGTGGCTTCCGAGTCAATGGACGCTAGAACGCGACGGGGAATCCATCTTCGTTGGCAACGCCTACCGTGGATTGAGCAATGCGGGTCTGTACGCCATGGGGGGAATACTGAATCATGCGGATACCATAGCGGCTGTTGCACTGGCTAATCGAACACGGGATCTAGCATATTCGCCTCTCCGTTTGTGCGCGAGCCAGCACCCCCTGTCGATTTGTCGCGTGCGAGTCGGTTCGAACAACCCTAGTGATCGGACCATTGAGTTTCGTGGTGCTCTCGCTGATTGCAATCCCTATCTCGTCTTCTCGGCCGTACTCATGGCCATGATCGATGGCATTCAGAACAAGATGCTGCCGGGCCCCGCTTTGGAGGTGCCAAAAGAGGGCCTAATCTCTTCCGATGCGTTCAGCATCGGCAGTGAAAATGGTCGTCCTACGAGCCGACCGTTCTTGATGTCCAAGCTCATGTCCGATTGCGATTTTCTAAGTCGGGGCGAAGTCTTCTCAGATGCATTGATCGAGTTGCTATGCCAGCAGCTTGGAAACTCAACGGAATAAAAGGAATCCGCTGGGTTGTACTGCATCTACAATGGCCCATCTCGCTTTTCTACCGAACCCTTCCATCTGCTATGCCCAATACTCTAGTGAACGCTCCACTCAATCTGCAATTGGTTCACAAACTTCTCAAGGACCAAGGGGTGGCGCCGGACACCCTTCCTGCCTTGGATGACAAACGCGTTTTGCAATCCACTTTGGTGCTTGCAACTCTTTTGCAACAGCGTGCCAGCCAGTTGCAAACTCCGCAGGAGCGGCGTCAACAAGCCGAGCTGGACCGGATGTTGCAACACCCAGAGGATAAGGCAACCCTGACCCAAATCACCGACCAAAGCTTTCGCAGCGAGTCTCCCGGTCGTGTTGTTGATCAAATGGTCCACATCCTGGACGTTCAAGGAGTACCCCGATTCTTTAGCATGTTCGACCAAGCACTCCTAAAAGGCTTTCAGTCGTTTGGTGAGTATTTGCCTGGCGTAGCGGTACCGATGGTCAAGGAAAAGATGCGGAAGGAAACCGCCAACGTCATTCTCCCCGCCGAACCTGACAAACTGTGCGGCCATCTTCGGGAACGCTCGCTCGAAGGGCTGCGGATGAACGTCAATTTCCTCGGCGAAGCGATCCTCGGGGAACAGGAATCGAGGCGCCGACTCGACCGCTATCTAGCTTCTTTGCAACTCCCAGAAATCGAATGTGTCTCGATCAAGATTTCTACCCTCTATTCGCAGATTTCGCCCCTGGCTCGAAAGCACTCGATTCGCACCGTTTCAGACCGGCTGGAGTTGCTTTACCGAGCAGCCGCCAAAGAAACGTTCCTGCGTTCCGACGGCCAACGCATTCCAAAGTTCGTTTACCTGGATATGGAGGAATATCGCGACCTGCATTTGACCTCCGAGATTTTCATGCAAACCTTGTCCCGCCGCGGAATGGAAAATGTCCGCGGAGGCATTGCGCTCCAGGCCTATATTCCAGACTCATCTCTCGTCCAGGAGTCGATTACGCAATGGGCAGTCGATCGGGTCAAAAAGGGAGGCTCACCGATCACGATCCGAATTGTGAAGGGTGCGAACATGGAAATGGAGCGAGTCGAAACCTCCATTCGGGGCTGGGCACAAGCGCCCTACAGTTCTAAAGTAGATACCGATGCCAACTACAAACGGATGGTGCGATACGGTTTGCAGGCCGAACATAGCCATGCGGTAACTTTGGGTGTCGCCTCGCACAATCTTTTCGACCTCGCCTACGCCATGATGCTGGCCGCCTCGCAAGGTGCGGTCGACCGGGTTCAATTCGAAATGCTCGAGGGGATGGCGAATCATCAACGCCGCGCCATGTTCGAACTCAGCCGAAGCGTCTTGCTTTACGCACCCGCCTGCTATCGCGAGGAGTTCATCAATGCGATCGGCTATCTCGTACGTCGCATGGACGAAAACACGGGTCCTGACAATTTCCTTCGACATGCTTTCAAAATTTCAGCTGGTGGAGCCACCTGGCAACGTCTGGAGAGCGGTTTCCTCGAATCTGTCGAACGCATCGATTCGGTTTCCGTCCAACCGCGTCGCCAGCAGGACCGACGCGTTCCCCCAGCCATGCCCTCAAAACCAAACGCCTGGCAATCGTTTGTCAACGAACCCGATACCGATTTCTCGCTCTTGGCGAACTGCCACTGGGGAGAATCCATCCTCGAACGTTGGCAACCGCTGTGCGATAGCCGAGCCACCCACATTCCACTTTCCATCGGATCCCAAGAATCAGAGGGGAAAGGAAAGTTGGTGGAGTCGATCGATCCGTCGCGTCCTGACACCATTGCAGCCCGTTACCACCAAGCCGACGAGTCGCAGATTCAATCCGCGGTCGATTGCGCGAGCCAAGACCCTTCGGGATGGCGGAGCATGGAACCAAGCCAACGTTATCGCATTCTGCGAAACGTCGCGCAGGAGCTTAGGATCGCGCGCGGCGAATTGATCGGCGCAGCGATCGCAGATGCCGGCAAAACAATTGTTGAAAGCGATCCCGAAGTTAGCGAAGCCATCGATTTCGTAGAGTTCTATGCCCGCTGCGCATTGGACCTCCAGAAAAACGAGGCTTGCAACGTCAAACCAGTGGGCGTTGTCGTCGTCGTGAGCCCCTGGAACTTCCCGATCGCTATCCCGTGTGGTGGTATCGCTGCCGCCTTGGCCGCGGGCAATACGGCTATCCTCAAACCGGCCTCAGATACAGTCTTGCCGGCGTATGTGCTGTGCCAGTGTTTCTGGCGAGCGGGCGTCCCTCGCGAGGCACTGCAGTTCGTTCCCTGCAGCGGCCCGCTCGCAGGCAAGCACATGCTGAGTCGGCCCGAAATTGCGAGAGTCATTCTCACTGGCGGTACGGAGACTGCACTTTCGATTCTCCATCAGACTCCGACTCTCAACCTGCTGGCGGAAACGGGTGGCAAGAACGCCACCATCGTCAGCGACCTGAGCGATCGGGATCTTGCGATCAAGAATCTTCTGCACAGCGCGTTCTCCCATGCCGGCCAGAAGTGCAGCGCCACTTCGTTGCTGTTGTTGGAAGAAGAAATATTTCACTCAAAGGAGTTTCGCGAACAATTGACGGATGCGGTAACAAGTCTCAAAGTTGGATCAGCATGGGATCTGACTACCAAGATGGGACCACTCATCCGTCCTCCTTCTGGCGACCTGCTACGAGGTATCAAAGAATTAGAAAAAGGAGAAAGCTGGGCTGTCATGCCTACACAGCTAGGTGACAATGCGTGCATGGTTACGCCAGGCGTCAAATGGAACACGACGCCGGGCAATTTCACCCACACCACCGAGCTATTCGGTCCAGTGCTTGGCGTCATGCAATTCCGGAAGCTGAGTGAAGCGATCGATATTGTCAACGCCACAGGCTTCGGATTGACCAGCGGCTTGGAATCGTTGGATGATCGCGAACAAAAAATCTGGCGGAACTCCATTCGTGCCGGGAATCTCTACATCAACAGGCCGACAACGGGCGCTGTTGTTTTGCGGCAACCCTTCGGCGGCATGGGCAAGAGCGCTTTTGGCCCAGGTGCGAAAGCCGGCGGTCCAAACTATGTTGCGATGCTGATGTCGTTCCAAGATAACGACGCCGACGCTCAGGTTCTGAATGCAACCCCATCCACCCTACAGTCGACCGGACAACGCCCAGAATCCAATAGCCTCCTGCGTTTCTGGGAGATGCTCGAACGCTCCAGCCGTTTGTTGCTGGATCTTCCTGGTTCCAATGCTTACGATCTTTCTAAGCTGAGGTCAGCGATCCTATCGTACGATCGATTCGCCAAAGAAGAAATCCTGCAGGAACACGACCATTTCCATCTGATCGGTCAAGATAATCATCGTCGCTATCTGCCAGCTGCACCAATTCGCATTCGCGTGCATGCGGACGACAAACCTTGGGAAATCGCGGCTCGCTGTTCGGCGGCTGTGGCTGCCAACTGTCGCGCAACGTTAAGCCATCCCGATTCCGTTCATGAAGCAACGATTGTGGCTCTGGAAAAATTGACCTACGAATGGGGCGGTCGCATCGAATTCTTGGAAGAGAGCGATGACGACGTCATCCATGCCATCGAGAATAAGCAGGTTGCCCGTCTTCGTTACGGAGCGGCCAACCGAGTACCCGAGTCCGTACGTCGGTCGGCAAACAGTCGTCAAGTCTACATCGCCGACAGTCCGGTCTCGTGCCTGGGATGCATCGAGCTGCTTTGGTACGTTATTGAGCAAAGCATATCCTTTGACTACCATCGCTACGGAAACCTCGGTCCCCGTGGAAATACCGCGAGGTAAAGATCGCCTGATTAACTGTGCTACTCTTAGCCTCGTTCCCAAGCTCCAGCTTGGGAACGCCGTCCACGAAGCTCTGCTTCGACGCCCTGAAATTGCGATCATCCAACGGCGCCGGGTGCGGAATGTGTAGCTTCCAGAGTGTGCGTTCCCAAGCCGGACTTCGGGAACGAGTTCAATATTGCTTTCGCTTCACAGTCACACCCGGCAGGTGTGACCCACTTGAGTCACACCCACGTGGGTCACTCTTGCCGAGAGTGACTCTGCACCGCATAAGCGGCACCCAATTCGTTCACGCCGTGAGATGGAGCTTGGGAACGAGCTCAAACCTTTGCTGGTTTCACTTCGCGTGCCTCGGGCAGTATGGGTGCCCAAGCGGCTGCGGAAAGTCTCCTCTCGAGCGCTTCATGCTCCATAATCAGTTCATATAGCCGCTTCATTTGGTGCCAAATGCCAAGCGATTCGCTTGACAGCGTGCCGCAATACTCCAAGTCATCCAATTGTTCGCTCAAAGCAACACACATCAGAACGATACTTAGATGTTGGTCCATCGCCTTGCTGACATTGCGATCTTGATGCTGGCTCGGGCCAGCCACAAATCCAAACGTTTCCTCTAAACGAAACTGCCCAGACAGCTCTTGACGCAACCGCCGCAATAGCACCCCCGCCTCCTCCTCAATCCAATCCGCACAGAACGGTTCTTGAGTGTAGGCGCCAAGTAGATTCACGTCTTCCCAAAGACTCGAATTGCATTCCTTCAACTCGATCAAGAACGCGTTGTTGACGACGCGTGCAAAACCACTGGAATTCATCAAAACACCTCGCTGTAGAAGGGTCGGAGGTATCCCGTCATGCCCTAGGGAGCGGTCTCCAAAGAGCGACGGGCATTTCTTGATTCAGGTCTCTTCTCGGTGCTTGACATCGGATGAAAAGCTGAGCCTAGCATCTTTCCAATCGCTTTGCAACTTTTTTACGAGGCAAGCGTAAGACATTAGCTCGGTTTCGGGCGAACGCCGAAAACTATTGGCTCCCAGAGTCCGATTAAGGATCTTTCACAGGCGAGGAGCCACCATGCTGTTGAAACGACGCTCAAGTTCACTTGCGAGCCGGAATCGTTTCCACATCCATGACCATCGCGCCATGCCTGAGAGCCAGAACCGGATCGGTCCAAGTAGGAATAAACTCTTGGGCAACGAAGCCCTGGTAGCCCGTTTCGAGAATCGCCCTCAAGATGGGAGGATAGTTGATCTCCTGTGTATCATCCATTTCCGCCCGGCCTGGATTGCCGGCGGTATGGTAATGCCCGATCATGGCGTGGTTCTTTTGGATGCGACGAACGATGTCCCCATTCATGATTTGCACATGGTAGATGTCGAACAAGAGCTTGAAGTTCGGTGAATCCATGCGCCTGACCAAATCAAAACACCGTTCAACGTCATCCCCAAAGTATCCCGGATGACCTTTCATGGGATGCGAGCTATCCCGCGAATTGAGATGTTCCAGAACCAATGTGATCTTTTTCGTTTCGGCATGTTCGATGACCCGCTTCCAACACTCAAGACAGTTCGTTTCGGCTGCTGCGTCCTGCATCCCGTCGACGCGCATACCGGTAAACGTAATCACGCTCGGTGCCCCAACATCCACCGCAATATCGATTGCTTTTGTCAGTTTGGCAACGCATTCGGCGTGATGCGATGGGTCAGTCGGCCCTTTTTGAAATCCGTGGCTTCCGACCAACGCGATCTTGAGCCCCTTCGATCTGGCTAACGCATAATGCGATGGATCGACTCCCTCAATTGCCTCGATACCGATTGCCGCACAGTGGTCCAGCAACTCGGGTACGGGCATGGGATTGAAACACCATCCCATGACCGACTGACGAATGAGTCTGTGGGTGACTCGAAAATCGGCCGGTACCGATTCCTTGGTGGCTTGGCCGCGAGCCATGGGATTCGAAACGGACAAGCCGATCCCCGTCGCCGCCATGGCTCCCAGCAACGAACGCCTCGATAGACCGGAATCTATCTGTTCAGATTCTTTTTTCATAGCGTCTCGGATGGTGAGCGTTTTTATTAAGTGGTTGGCTTCTGTCAAGCTTTACCCTGCTGGACTATGATATCGGATCATGCACCGGTCGTGTTGTACGACGCGGCTAGTCTTTGTGGCGGCCCAATCCAAAACGGCCGCACTGCTCAAGCACCCGTAGAATCCAGGATTCGACTGTTATGGTACTCTCACTGCGTTTGCTCTCTACAGCTCTAATTGGCCTGCTGGCCGTCAGTGTCTGCCCTGTCCTTCACGCCCAAGACGCTCCTTGGATCCCTCTGTTCGACGGTAAATCGCTCGATGGTTGGGAGAAAGTAGGGAAAGAGGAAAGTCTTTGGGAAGTCAAAGACGGAGCGATTGCCGGGTCCGGTACTGCGTCTATGTTGGTTTGCACGAAGGGACCGTTCAAAAATTTCAAATACCGCGCAGAGATCAAAATCAATGACAAGGGTAATTCCGGACTTTACTTCCGAACAACCCGAAAGCCTGGCTTTTCGGATGGCTACGAAGCTCAGATCGATAGTACCCATTCCGACCCTATTCGAACCGGCTCACTCTACGGCATGTGCCATGTCTATAGCCGGTTGGTCGAACCCGATAGCTGGTTCACGTACGAACTCGAGGTCAAAGACGACATCTGGCGTGGCCGGAACATGACTCGTATCAAGATTACAATCAATGGCGAAGAACTCTACGAGTATCTCGACTTCGCTCTGACCTTCAAGGAAGGTCATTTCGCGTTCCAACAACACGACCCGGGCAGCAAAGTCTTTATTCGCAAAGTCGAAATGTTAGAACTGCCTGCGGCAACTCCCAAAAAGTAAACGTCCTTACTCTCCCTCCAAAAAGTCATTTAGAAAGACTCTGTGATTGTTACTATCGACGGACCTGCGGGAGCAGGCAAGAGTTCGGTCGCCAAGCGACTTGCGGAAGAAGTAGGTTTTGATTTTCTTGATACGGGTGCCATGTATCGATGCATCACCCTGGCTTGTCTACTGAAGAAAGTCTCTCTAGAAAATGCGTTAGCCATTGCCGAGATAGCAAAGTCTGCCCGCATCGAGTTACACGGTGGTACTGTCAAACTGGACGGGAAAGAGGTCTCCGAGGAAATTCGCACCCCCACGGTTACCAAGTCGATTCGGCCCATCGCCGATAATACCGTTGTTCGCCTAACAATGGTAGCTTTACAGCGGGATTGGGCCACGGGACGCAATGTGGTCACCGAGGGACGCGACCAAGGTACGGTCGCGTTCCCAAAGGCCGAATGCAAACTCTTCCTGACGGCAACAGCGGAGGAGAGGGCACACCGTCGTGTCCGCCAATTAATCCAGCTAGGTATCGATGCGGACTACCAAGAGATTCTTGACCTGCAAAACCAACGTGACGCTTGCGACATTGCCAGGACCGACGGTGGTTTGAAAGTCGCTGACGATTCGATCACGATTTGGACCGACGGATTGACCGAAGAAGAAGTCCTCCTTACGCTCGTCAAGATAGTGCAAGGTATCCAGTCCCGTGGATAATTCTAAAGGTGTTTTGTTCCATGTTCGCCGCATTGGTCGGCTGTTATTCTATCGACTGGTTCAGAACTTCTGTCGATTGATTGTCGCTGTCTGTTTTTCGTTTCGATCCGAAGGCCAACACCATCTCGAGTTTGATGGAGGCGGCATGCTCCTGTCGACGCATCAATCGCTCCTGGACCCGGTTCTGGTCGGCTTGGTCTGCAATCGTCGGCTCAATTATCTGGCAAGAAAAACCCTTTTCAAAAACGTATTGTTTGCGTTTTTGATACGGGTTCTAGACGCGATCGAAATCGATCGGGAACGCGGGGGACTGGCCGGCCTGCGAGAAATGCTAAAGCGGTTACAGGGAGGAGGATTGGTGCTGATGTTCCCCGAGGGGACGCGGTCACCAAACGGTGAATTGGGCCAACTCAAACCCGGCTTCATACCCGTCGCTCGCCGTGCACAAGTCCCCCTGGTGCCCATCGCGGTTGTTGGTGCCTACGATTGCCTGCCCCGAGGAACCAAACTTCCAACCCGCCGGCCAATCTCCGTAGTCATCGGCGAACCCATTCAGTCCGTTGAGTATCTTCCGTTGTCCGATACCCAAATGATCGAATTGCTGACCATGCATCTGCAACGACTTCACGAACGGGGGCGTCGGTTAAACGGTAACGTCTAATCTCTGCCGTTGTTTGGCTTCGTCAGCACAACTGTTTTTGGGGAAACTTTTGGATTACAATAGACGTCCGCGATACGAATTCCTTTCCTTTGTAACCCCTCAGGATCCCCTTCCATGAACGTGCCGATGGAACTCTCCCGCCGCGACTTTGTCGAACGCGCAATCCTTGCCGCCACTACCGCTTTGGCAGCCGGCTCTGCTACCAACAGCCTCTTCGCCACAGAGCCAGAACCGGTTCGCCGTATCAGCCCGAATGACAAGCTACGAGTCGCTACGATTGGAGTGAACGGTCAAGGTGGAGCACACCTCTCCGAATGGCGCAAACTGCCAGATGTAGAAGTCGTTGCTATCTGCGATTGCGATCCAGCCGCCTACGCAAAGGTGATTGGCAAATTCTCTGACGCCGAAGTGAAACCTCGGTATGAGAAAGATGTGCGAAAACTGTTGGAAGACAAGTCGATCGACGCCGTATCGATCGCCACTCCAAACCACTGGCATGCCTTGATGTCGGTTTGGGCCATGCAGGCAGGCAAAGATGTGTATATCGAAAAACCATGCAGCCACAACGTCCGGGAAGGGCGAGTGATGACTGAGTGGGCCCGCAAACTGGGGCGCATATGCCAAATGGGAGTGCAGAGCCGTAGCATGACCGGAATGCGATCTGTATTGGAGTTCGTGCACAGCGGGAAGATCGGAAAGGTCAGCGTTGCGAAAGCGATTTGTTTCCGACGTCGAGGTAGCATTGGAATGGTAGACACCCCCGCGCCGATTCCCGATGGAATGGATTTTGATCTATGGTGCGGCCCGGCGCCAAAGTCGGTACCGATTCGCAAAAAACTTCATTACGATTGGCATTGGGTGCAAGCCACTGGAAACGGCGACCTCGGCAATCAGAACCCGCATGAACTGGATAAAGCGCGCTGGGGGCTTGGCAAACAAGAGCTGCCAAAACGTGTTCTCAGCATAGGCGGACGTTTGGGGTACCGGGATAACGGCGATGTTGCCAACAGCCAAGTTACCTTTTATGAGTGGGACGACGCCTTGCTCATCTCGGATGTTCGCGGACTGGATATCAAATCGGCGGTGACGTTTGGACTCAAGGGAGTGAAGCCGTTCGATGGAGCTTCGAATCTATGGTATGGCACCGATGGGTACGTAGTCGCGCCGTCCTATAGTTCCGGTGTCGCCTTTGACAAAGACGGGAACGAGATCGAGAAATGGAGCGGCGGTGAATACAAAGCGCACTTCGCAAACTTTGTCAAAGCGATACGCAGTCGTAATCACAAAGACTTGCACCTGGATATTGAGGATGGACATCTTTCGAGTGCGTTGGCACATCTCGGTAACGTGTCCTGGCAGTTGGGGAAAGACATGTCTCCTGAGACTCGGCCAGCTCGCTGGTCCGAAAACAAGTATGTCGCAGAAACGCTCGATAGTTTCGACGAGTACTGCCAAGCGAACCAAGTAGATTTCGAGGCGACGAAACTCACCCTGGGCCAAGAGCTGACGATCGATCCGAAGACCGAGCTTTCGACCAGCCAAGCGGCGAACATGCTCTTCACTCGAGAGTATCGCCAAGGTTTTGTTCTCCCTGAAGTCGGTCATTGAG
>Ga0105044_10005400_pt1 | contig 17602 bp, 12 predicted proteins | sample MAT01_FD_78092 | JGI IMG/M metagenome (GOLD analysis project Ga0105044, IMG submission 78092) | Freshwater microbial communities from Lake Fryxell liftoff mats and glacier meltwater in Antarctica - MAT-01 | ecosystem: Environmental > Aquatic > Freshwater > Ice > Liftoff microbial mat | place...
GAGCGCTCGCGGGACGTGCGCGCTCTGCGCTTGAGCGCTGGCGGGACGTGCGCGCTCTGCGCTTGAGCGCTCGCGGGACGTGCGCGCCCTGCGCTTGAGCGCTCGCGGGGCGTGCGCGCCCTGCGCTTGAGCGCTCGAGGGGCGTGCGCGCCCTGCGACTGAGCGCTCCCGGGACGTGCGCGCCCTGCGCCTGAGCGCTCGCGGGACGTGCGCGCCCTGCGCTTGAGCGCTCGAGGGGCGTGCGCGCCCTGCGACTGAGCGCTCGCGGGACGTGCGCGCCCTGCGCCTGAGCGCTCGCGGGACGTGCGTGCCGCGCGCAGCGCGTGTGCGGGAAGTACGAGCCGCGCGCGTGCTCGGGCTCGCCGGACGATCCCCGCGCGGGCGGCACTGTCGCGTACACTCCGACGCGATGGACGCGCCCGACGCACTCCCGACCGTGGCCCTGACCTGCGGCGACCCGGCGGGGATCGGGCCCGAGATCGCGCGGGCGGCCCTTGCGGACCCCGACCTCGCGCGCGCCGCCCGGGTCGTGGCGCTCGGACCCGCCGCGCTGCGGCCGCAGGGTGTGCCGGCGATCTCCGCGGACGGGTTGACGCCCGGTCACGGGCACGTCTGGATCGAGACGGCGACCTTCGGGGAGTGGGAACTCGGCCGCGTGCAGGAATCCGCCGGTCGCGCGGCGCTGGCCGCGTTGCGCGCGGGCCACGAGCTGGCGCTCGGCGGCCGCGTCGACGCTCTCGTGACCGGCCCGGTCAGCAAAGAGGCGCTACACCTCGGCGGCGAACAGGTCGAGGGGCAGACCGAACTCTTGGCGCGCTGGAGCGGCGCGACGCGCTTCGAGATGCTCGCGATCGCTGGTTCCCTGCGCGTGCTCCTGCTCACGCGTCACATGCCGCTCGTGCGCGCGCTGTCCCTCGTGAGCACGGACCGCGTGCTCGACCGGCTGCGGCTGCTCGACGAGGGGCTGCGACGCCTCGGGATCGAGCATCCGCGACTCGCGTTGGCCGGGCTCAACCCGCACGCCGGCGAGAACGGCCTGCTTGGCAGCGAGGAGGACGAGCACCTCCGGCCGGCCGTGGCGACCGCCCGCGCGGAGGGCATCGACGTCGAGGGGCCGGTCTCGCCGGACTCCGTGTTCTTCCATGGGTCGCGCGGCCGGTACGACGGCGTCCTCGCGCTCTACCACGATCAGGCCTTCATCCCGATCAAGCTCTTGTCCGCGGACGGCGGGGTCACGCTGATCCTCGGGCTGCCCTACCTGCGCGTCAGCCCAGTCCACGGCACGGCCTTCGACTTGGCCGGGAAGGGCTTGGCGAGCCCTGCGAACCTGATCGCCGCGGTACGGCAAGCGGCGGAGTGGGGCAGACTTCGGCGGGCCTCGTCGAGTGGTCGATGAACCCTGTCAGCGCGCCCGCAATCTCCACCGTACGTGAGGTTCGCGTGTAGACTAGGCCACGATTTCGCTTCCGCAGTACCCCGCGACACGCACCTGAGACACTCCCGGATGATCGGTCGCAAGAAGAAGATCGTGCTCTACCAGCCCCAGCAGGTGGACGAGAGCCTGGGCCTGCCGTCGAGCAAGGACATGCTGCCGCTCGAGATGCTGACCATCTCGGCCTGGCCGCTCCACGACGGCTACGACGTCGTCATCGTGGACGGGAGCCTGTACACGGCCGAGGAAGGTCACCGGCGCGTCGTCGAGGCCTGCGAGGGCGCTCTGCTCTACGCCACGACCGGCATCCTCGGCTACATGGTCACCGACGGGTTGGCCTGCTCGAAGAAGGTCAAGGCGCGCTTCCCGAAGCTGCCCATGTTCATCGGCGGCTGGTTCGCGAGCGTGCGCCCCGACCTGCAACTCGGCAGCGGGCTCTACGACGCGGTCGTGTGCGGACAGGGCGAGCTGACCTTCCGCGACCTCGTCAAGGCCGTCGACTCGGGCGAGAAGTTCGACGACATCCCCGGGCTCGCGCTCTGGCGCGACGGCCAGGTGGTGAAGACCGAGCGCCGCGGCGCGGTCGGTTGGGACCAACTGCTCGACTGCCCCTGGCACCTGATCGACATCGAGCCCTACAAGCAGAGTCAGCTGCGCACGCAATCGCAGAAGGACGTGCTGCGCATGCCGACTCCGCCGGCGATGGGCGACCGCAAGCCCTACTTCGGCATCACGTACTTCTCGAGCTACGGCTGCCCCGAGCCGTGCACGTTCTGCTGCTCGCCGATCGTGACCGACCGGCGCTGGAAGGCGATCCCGGCTGAGCGGATGCTCGACGATCTCCAGGGGTTGCACGAGCGCTGGGGCTTCGACGTCGTGCGGTTCCACGACGCGAACTTCGGGGTGCTGCGCAAGCGCTTCAAGGAATTCGCCCAGGGCAAAATCGAGCGCAAGCTGCCGTTCTACTGGAACGCGTTCATCGAGACGCACACGATCCTCGAGGCCAAGAAGAAGGACCCCGAGTCGCTCGATCTGCTGGCGGAATCCGGCATGTACATCGCCGAGATCGGCGCGGAAGCCGGCTCCGACGAGATGATGAAGAAGATCGGCAAGCCGATCCACGGCGACGACAACGTCGACGCCGCCGTCGAGATGGACAAGCGCGGCATCTGCGCATCCGTGACGTACATCATCGGGTACCCGGGCGAGGAGCGCGACTCGATGCTCGCCACGATCGATCAGTGCCGCCGGCTGCACGTCGCGGCGCCGCTCGCGCGTCCGACCGTGTGGCCCTACCGTCCGATTCCGGGCACGGCGATGTGGGACGAGGCGATCGGTCTCGGATATCAGCCGCCGCAGAAGCTCGAGGAGTGGGGCTCGATCGGCGAGTACCACCTCGAGGAGACCTGGCCGGGCAAGATCCCGCCCGAGGTCGCGCTGGCGCGCAAGATGTACCAGCACTACGTGACGCTGGATTACGGGCTCGCGCGCGGCAAGCGCGGCTTCTGGGAGAAGCGCGCGCAGAGGCGGCTCCAGCGCGGCGAACTGACGACGGGCTTCCCGAGCGGACTGTGGGAAGCGCGCGCGTTCGACCTCTACAACCGCGTCGAGAAGAAGCTCTTCCCGCGCCAGGAAGTGTCGCGCTCGTGGGTCGATCCGGGCCACAAGACCGGCACCGCGTCGAACGCGGCCAGCAAGAGCCGCGAGGCGATGACCGAGACGACGGCGGGCTGACCGTACGGAGTCAGGTGAGTTCGTGCAGGGTTCGCCCCTGGGCTGGGCGCTGCCCACGATTCCGTACGGAGTCAGGTGAGTTCGTGCAGGGTTCGCCCCTGGGCTGGGCGCTGCCCACGATTCGGCGGCGAACCCTGCACGAACTCACCTGACTCCGTACGGAGTCAATTGGTACACGCGGTAGAAGTCCGTCGACGCGCCGCTCGCAAGGCGAATCGTGTCCGGACTGCGGGCGACCAGCGCGTAGCCCGGGATCGCGCGCAACGCCGCGTCGTCGCGCGCGAGCAAAGCCGCGGCGGCCGTGCCGGGCAGCGGCTCGAACGAGTCCGCGGCTAGACCGGCGGACCAGTGCGCGAGGTACTGGAGTGTGAAGCGATCGACGACGAGCCAGTGCACGCGGTAGCGATCGACGAGGAGCGCGTGAAAGTCCGCCGGCGAGAGGTGGTGGAACGCGTCGAGGAACTCCGCCGCGCGCCGACGGGGCTCGCGCGCTTCCCACTTGGGTGAGAAGACGATCGGGTTGCCGCTGTGCGCGAGGATCGCCGTCGAACTCATGAAGTCGGCCGCGACGGCCTCGTGGCGCGGGACGACGCGCTCGACCGTGGCGACCATCCAGCGGATCTCCTCTTGTCGCTGGACCGGCGCGTGATACCAGGGGTTCGCGTAGTTCGCGGCCCACGACGCGGTGAGCGCGATCTGGATCAGCGCACAACCGCCGAGCATCCACGCGCCGTGTCGCACACGCGTCGCGAGCCAGGCCGCGAGCGGCGGGGAGAGCAGCGCCGGCAGCACGAGCGCGCGCTCGGCGAACCAGGCCGCGCCGAGTGAGAGTGCGAACAGCGCCGCGAGTGCCCGGACCGCGCTCCGCGACGCATCTTCCTGCGCGCGCGAGACCCACAGTGCGCCGGCGACGCCGAGTAGTCCCGCGACGGACAAGACCTGCGCTGCGTGCGCCAGGGTCGGCGTCGCGAACGGTCCTTGCCACAAGATGCGCACGTCCGCGCTCAAGCCATCCGCGGTGGGCGGGCGGATGCCGAGGTGGTCGATCTTGGCCGCCAGCAGCGCGAGGACGTGGCCGTACGCGTCGCCCGCGTGCCCGATCCACGCGCCGACGGCGACGACGAGCGCAGTCGCTCCGAGGCCGATCGTGCGTGCCGCGGCGGGACTGCGCGCTCGGGACGCGATCCACAGCGCGAGAGCCGCGGCGACGGGGAACGACGACACGGCGCCGACCTCGCGCAGGAACGGCACGAAGAGCGCCGTGCCGACGAGCGCGATCGGCATCGCGACGCCGCCGGTCAGCGCGAGCGGGCTGCGACCGGTCCACGCGAGCCAGCCCAGTGCGACGGCGGCCTCGAGCGCGAGGAAGAATCCGGCCGCGTGCCACGTCGCGAGAGCCGCGGCGGCCGCGAGTGCCGCGAGCACGATGGCGCCCGTGCTGCGGACGCGCGCCGCGCGTGCCGCGAGTCCGAGGTGCAGAACGTAGAGCGGCCAGAAGTAGTCCTCGTCCACCAGCACGAAACCGATCGAACGGTGCAAGGCGGGCGTCCCCGCCGCGAGCAGCGCCGCGAGCAGCGCGATCCGCGACGAACGCGACAGCTCGCGCGCGAGCAAGTACACGCCGACCAGCGCCAAGCCCATCGACAAGGACGACACCCAGGAAGCCGTGACGTGCAGCGGCGTGTGCCCAGCGAGGTAGAGCTGGACCCACGCGATGCCGAGCAGCGGACCCAGCGGGAAACGCTCGGCGATGTCGATCGTGTCGGGATGCTCGAGCGTCGAGTCGCGCGCGAAGTCGTCCGGGATCCGGCCGCCCGCATCGACCATGCGGTCGACGAGGTGGTAGAGCAGCGCCGGGTCGCTCTTCAGCATCCCGGCCGGATCATGGGCGTCGAACTCCGGATCGGCGAGCGCGACGTGCATCCGCGCCGCCGCGGTCGCGAGGATCAGGACGAGCAGCGCGATCGCGGTGAGGATCCGCAGCCCGAGCCGTTCGGCCACGCGCGGCCGTTCCACCGCGTGGGCGGATCGCGCCGGATCCAGTTCACTCCCGGAATGCCTGTCTCGTCCGGCGCTCATCTTGGATCCGGCGCCGATCGCCCACTTCTCGGGCGCTCGACGCGCGCGGGATTCTCGATGCCTGAACGACGCAGGTCAACGCGCTCGACGCGTCAGTTGCAGAACGTCGCGCTCAATCCGTCCGACAGGTTGAAGCCGGCGCCGCCACCGGCCGGGTTCCTGTACCAGCACTGGAAGTAGCGCGTCGCGCCGGGCGAGATGCTTCCCGCTGCCGGCGGAACCGCCAGGTTCACGACGCGTGACGTGGTCCCTGCAGGCGACGCGGGCACCGGCGGGTTCAGCCGCGCTACAGTCCCGGTGGCGCAGCGGAAGCCGTTCCCGAACACGCTCTGTGTCTGCTGGTCGCCGAAGAAGAAGAGGTGCCACGTGTTCGGCGGCAACTGCGAGCACGTGAGCGTGAAGTCGTTCGCTCCCACCGACAGCGAACCGCTCCAGCCGATGACCGCTCCGACGCCGGTCGAGTTGGGCGCGCCGACGCAGTAGCTCGCCGACGCGCTCGTGCAGGGCGGGTCGTAGACGACGCGCAACTTAGGATGCACGGAGGCGTTCGCGTTCTGGCGCGAGTCGAAGCGCTTGGCCGTCGGAGTGTCGGCCTCGTTCTCGTTCTGCAGGAGCCAACCGAAGTTCGCCGCCGGCGTGTCGAGCATCGACTGCACGTCGGCGACGAGTCCCGCGCCGGTCCACTTGTACGACCCGATCTGGTCGATGGCCTTCGTCGCGCTGATCACGGGGTCGAAATCGCCGCCCGGAGTCGTCCAGAACACGCTCGGGAAGAAGCGCCGCGTCCAAGTCGCGTCGTTGGTCGTGGCTCCGGTGCCCGAGCCTTCGCCGCTCGGCGCGTTCGAGGTGCCTTCGCCCCAATCGGCGAGCACGCGGTGCAGGCGCACTTCGCGCACGCCGGCGTTCGTCATCGACATCGACAGCGTGAGTTCCACCTCGGTGATCGTGGCGCCCGCGGGGATCTCGGCGGCGATGTCGAAGCGCAAGAGCGCGCGGCGGATCTGGCTCATGCCGGTCGTGCCCACGTGAAAGTGTGACCCCGCGCCGTTGCTCTCGCTGCCCGACTCGGCGTACATCACGTTGTCGCGCTGGGCGTTCAGGATCACTTCGGAAGCGCGGGCCGGCTCGGCTTGCGCGAAGAGCGCAGCGGCCAGCATGAGAATGGTTCTGGTGTGCATGGTCGGAGTGGGGGACACGTGATCTCTGCCAGTTTCGCACGGATCGTGCATGGCTGCGCTCTCGTGACGCGATTCCAGCGGCGCCCTCCACGGATCCGAGCCGCGTTCCCTCCAAAGGACGGGGTTCGACGCGTTCGCGTGCGTGCCATACTCCGGTCATGTTGCGCACCCTCGCCACGGCGATCGCCGTCATCCTCGGACTCCTGACTCTCCACACGAGCGCGCGAGCTCAGGTGCGCGCCACCGACACGGCGCCGCCCGCCATCCGGATCGACGGCGCCGAAGTTTCCCTGGACGCGTTCGCGCGCTGGATGGTGCTGAACGTCGGCGAGCGCCAGGCGCGCGTCTTCGGTAAGGAGTACTGGGGCATCGAGCGCGAGGCCCGGACGCTCGGCGTCGACGTGACCGAGGAAGAGTGCGCGTCGCGCGTCGAGGCCGACATCCAGGAGCGCATCGACAAGGCTTTCCTGGGCAAGAAGTCCGATTGGCTGGCCGAACTCGAGCGCACGCGCCGGACGGAGAGCGGGGTCCGCCTGCAACGCGAGATCGAGGTGCGGCCGCACGCGCTCGTCGAGAAGATCGTGTCGATCGACCGGGTCGTCCCCGAGCACAAGATCCAGCGCGACTGGGAGTTCCAGTACGGGCGCAAGGGCCGACGCTACGACCTCTCGATGACGAAAGTTCTGGTCGTCGTTCCGACGGGCGAGAAGGAAACGCGCGACGAATGGAAGGCCGGCCGCGAGAAGGTGATGGCCGCGGGCCGCCAGAAGTCCAGCTCCATCCGCGCGCGCATCCTCGCCGGCGAGGACTTCGGCAAGGTCGCGCGCGAGACCAGCGACGATCCCGAGACGCGCGACGGCCGCGGCGTTCCACCGCGCGGGTTCTCGCATTTCGGTTGGCCGTCGAGCTTCCTCGACGCGCTCGAGCACCTCGAAGTCGGCGAGGTGTCCGAACCTCTGTTCGCGCGCGGAGGCTGGTGGATCGTGCGCGTGAACGCCGTGCACGAAACGCCGCTGGAATCTGTGCGTGGAGCATTGCGCGAGCACCTCGAGCGGAAGGGGCCCGAGCCCGACGAGGTGGCCACCGTGATGGAGCGCGTCCGCGAGGCGACTACTGTCCGCATCCTGCCCGCGATGTACGAGTACGGCGGCGACCCCGAGCTGGAGGGACCGAACCAGCCCGTGCTCGAGGTGGACGGCGAGCCGATCGCGCGCAAGACCTTCGCGCGCTGGCTCGTCGCGTTGCAGGGCGAAGCGATGATGCAGCGTTTCGTCGAGGATTTCGTCATCGAACGGGTGGCGCGCGAGGCGGGCGTCGCGGTGACGAAGGACGAGGTCGACGCGCGTGTCCGGCAAGTGCTCGCGTGGAGGATCAGCGAAGGCCACAAGGGCAGTCGCGAGTCGTGGACCACCTTCCTCGCGCTCAATGGACGGACCGAGGATTCGTTCGTGCGGACGCTCTTCGAGCGCACGCGCACGGATCTCCTGGCCGAGAAGCTCTTCCTGCGCGATCGCAAGGTGACAGCGGAGGACGTGAAGCAACGCTACGCGAGTGAATACGGGACCGACGGCGAGCGGATCGAGGCGTGCTGGATCGTTCTCGTGAACAAGGTCGACAGCGTCGATCCGGCCTGGACTCGCGAGGAACTCACGCAGGCGATGCTCGCGTCGTCCGAGCGCGGCCGCGTCCGCGCCGTGGAGCTCGTGAAGCGCATCCGCGCCGGCCTGGACTTCGCCGCCTTGGCGCGCGAACACAGCGAGGACGAGCCCTCGCGAGACTCGGGCGGGCGGATCGAGGGACGGTTCCGGATGGACGCCTACCCCGACGAGTTCGGAGCCGCCGTCACGAAGCTAGCTCTGGGCGAGGTTGCCGATCCGCTCGACTACGGCAACGCGTGGGTGATCATCCAAGTCACCGCGCGGCGTCAGGTGACCTTCGCCGAGGTGGAGAAGGAACTGGCGGCCGAGCTCGAGACGCTACGCCCGACCGGACTGCAGGTGAACGCACACAGGAACTTCCTGACGCAGAAGGTGAAGGTGGAGCTGCTGCCCGGTCTCACGCCGCGTTGATCGCGGCGAGGACCGATGCACTGAGCACGGTGACGAGCTCGTGCTGCGCGTTCACTTCGCGCCGGAGACGGCCGACGGATCCTCGGTCAGCAGCAGTTCGATGGTCGCATCCTGGAGGTTCGCCGGATTGTCGTGCCAGCGCACGCGACCCAGACGGTCGAGAACGACGATGTCGGGGATCTTCTGACCGCGGTACGCGGCCGACATGCCGCCATTGTCCTGGAGGACCGGGAAGGGGATCCCGTTCTGGCCGAGGAACGCGCGGACCGACTCGAGCGTCTGGCCCTTGCTGCGGTCGACGATGCCGACCCAGCGCACGCCCATCGCTTCGAAGCGCTTCTGGAGATCCAGCAGGAAAGGCCGAGCCTTTTCGCAGTTTTCGCACCAGGTCGCGAAGAAGTAGAGCACGACGACGTCGCCGCGCAGGCTCGCCAGAGATTGCGCGTCGCCTTGCACCCAACTCGTGGCGACGAGCTCCGGACCCGGCTTCTCGAACTGCTCGACCATCGCCAAGTAACGCTTCGACGACTCGACGTCCTCGCCCTTCGGGAACTCGCGCACGTAGCGCGTCAGGTCGGCGCGCGCTTCGGCCGTCTTCAACAGGTGACGCCGCACCGCCGCGCGCCGTTCGATCGACTTGGGCAGGTACTTCGGATCCGACGCGTAGCGCTCGATGGCGGTCCCGTACTCGCGCTCCGCACCGACGAGGTCGCCCGAGAACATCGCCACGGTCCCGCGCATGTACTGCGCGCGGCCGGCGACGGCCGAAGCGCCGTGCTCCTGGACGACGCTCTCGAAGCGCAGCTCCGCGCGACCGAACGCTTGGAACGAGTCCTGGTTGTTCTGCTGCAGCTGCTGCCGTGCGCGGCCGATCGAGAACCAGCACACGCCCTCCTCGACGATCGCTTCGATGCTGCGCGGCGTGCCGGGGAAGTCGCGCGCGTAGGCCGCGAACGCCGCGCCGGCCTTCTCGAAGTCCTTCTTGTTCTTCAAGGCGTGCGCCGCCGCCCAAGCCGCTTCCGCGGGCGAGGTCGCGACCGTGGGAGTGGGCGCCGGAGCGGGCGGGGGATCCTGGGAGTAGAAGAAAGTCGCGGCGGCGCAGAGCGTGGAGAGGAATAGCATGGCGGGAACTTCGCGCCGGAAAAGCGCGGTGACTACTGTACCGCGGCCCATCTGCACCCGCCCATCGTTCCATGCGCACCGTACGCAACGCTTCGATCGTCCTCGCCGCCGCCCTCGTGGGCGGCGCCTGCTTCATGGCCCGCGATCCGGGCGAGGTCTCGCTGCGCGCCGAGGTGCAGCGCTACCTCGACCGCTACGGGCCGGAGTACCAGCGTTTCACGCTGGCCGCGCAGGAAGCGCAGTTCGCCGCGCAGACGAGGATCGTACCGGGCGACGGGGACGCGAGCGCGCGCGTACGCTCCGCGGAAGAGGCCTTGGCGGAGTTCACCGGTAGCACGGAGAACATCGAGCTCGCGCGCGCTTACCTCCGCCGCGGTCGCGAACTCTCGTCGCTGCAAGTGCTCGAACTCGAGGCGATCCTGCACAAGGCCGGCGGAAACCCGCAGACCGCGCGGACTCTCGTCCAACAGCGCATCGCGGCCGAGACGCAGCAGGTCGACCGGCTGTACGGCTTCCAGTACGAGCTCGATGGCCAGCCGACGACGACGACGGAACTCGATGCGATCCTGCGCAGCGAAACCGATCCCGTGCGGCGTCTCGCGGCTTGGGAAGCCTCGAAGGCGGTCGGACCCGTTCTGCGGGAAGGGCTCGTCAACTTGCGCAACTTGCGCAACGAGGTCGTACGCGCCCTGGGCCACCCGAACTACTTCCACTACATGGCCGACGAGTACGGCATGTCGCCGAGCGAGCTCGCGCAACAGCTCTACGAGATCCAGCGCGAACTGAGGCCGCTCTACCAGGAGCTGCACACGTGGGCGCGCTACGAACTGGCGGGGCGATACGGTGCTCCGGTTCCCGACCTGCTGCCCGCGCACTGGCTGCCTGATCGGTGGGGTCAGGAGTGGTCCGCGCTCGCGCCGGTCGAAGGCCTCGACTTCGACGCGGCTCTGCGCGAGAAGACGCCGCAATGGCTCGTGGAGCAGGGCGATCGCTTCTACCAGAGCCTCGGTTTCGAACCGCTGCCGCCGACGTTCTGGGAGCGATCGTCGCTGCTGCCCGTCGCGGCGGACGCGGGATGGTCGAAGAACAACCACGCCTCGGCTTGGCACGTCGATCTCGATCGCGACGTTCGCTGCCTGATGAGCATCGTGCCCACCGGCTCGTACTACGAGACGATCCACCACGAGCTCGGTCACATCCACTACTACTTGCAGTACTCGGTCCCGCAGGTTCCTTACCTCCTGCGCGAGGGCGCATCGCGCGCCTACCATGAGGCGTTCGGTTCGATGCTCGGTCTCGCGGCGATGCAGCCGCGCTTCGTCAGGGCCGTGGGACTCGACGTGGGAGCGACGCGACCTGATCTCATGCGTCGCCTGTTGCAGGAGGCGCTGAACTACGTCGTGTTCTTGCCTTGGTCCGCGGGCGTGATGTTCGAGTGGGAGCGCGAGATCTACACGCAGAATCTGCCCGCGGAGCGCTGGAACCAGCGCTGGTGGGAACTCGTCGCGAAGTACCAAGGGATTTCGCCGCCGACTCCGCGCGACGAGACTTGGTGCGATCCCGCGACGAAGACGCACGTGAACGACGACCCGGCGGCGTACTACGACTACGCGCTTTCCTACGTGCTCATGTTCCAGCTGCACGACCACATCGCGAACAACATCCTGCACGAGGATCCGCACGACACGAACTACTACGGCCGCAAGGAGGTGGGGGACTTCCTGCGCTCGATGATGCGGCCGGGCGCGACCGTGGACTGGATCCAACTGCTGCGCGACAAGACCGGATCGCCGCTCTCGGCACGACCGATGGTCGACTACTTCGAGCCGCTTCGGCGCTGGCTGATCGACACGAACCGCGGTCGGTTGAGCACGCTGCCGCCGTTGTAGTACGAGTACGGAGTCAGGTGAGTTCGTGCAGGGTTCGCCCGCGAGTCGTGGGCAACGCATCGGCTGCCGGCGAACCCTGCACGAACTCACCTGACTCCGTATAGAGCGAGAGCACGAGGCGCGACCCCGTGCTCTCGCAAGGAAACCCGGCATGAGCCCGGCGAACCGGGACCCAGGCACGCGGTGCAACGGCCTAGACCATTGCACTCCCCATCGCGGGCCATGAGCCGGGAAGAGCGTCGCGTCTGCCCGTCCCCACGGACAGCCGAACGCTTCTTCTCCAACGAGCACCGACCGACCCCGTCCCCACGGAGCGACCGGTGCATCTCCCCTTCTTGAAGCGCGAAGGCGGGGTCCCCGTCCCGCACATCCGCGCCGCCCTCGCACCCAGAGGATGCGAGGAGCTCTCTCTGCCTCTGCCTTTCTGCGTCGGGCTCGATCGCCCGACCGTCGGCCCTCGCGCGATCACGCTCGATCGAGCTCGCTCGCACGAGTGGTAGGGGCGAACGCCGCGTCCCTCGTTCCCATGCGCGTCGAAGGCCCCTCCGCGGACGAGCGGACTCTCCCCGCACGCTCTCCGCACCTTCGTCGTCGTCATGTCCCCGTCGTTCTTCATCGCGGCGTTCACCGTGGAACTGCGCGCCGACCCGACGGGGTAGAGGGTCCGCCGCGCCGCCGGCACGAGCCCGGCAGCGCGACGGGGCAAGGGAGGGAGAAGAAACATCCCCGATCCCAGACCTCGAATCCCGAAAGGCGGAACGAGTTCCGTCTGCCCCTCGGATGACGTCCGTGGAATCGGAGCGACGACTTCGGCGGCCCAGCCAGCCGCTCGCGTTTTCCGCGAGACGGCCCCGTGACTTTGCGGCCCGACCTCTCGATCGGTGTGCCCTTATCGTGTCATCGTTCGGAGCGACAGAGGATACTCAGGAAGTCGCATTCGGGTCGACCGCACGCGTGATTTATCGCGTGATGACGGGCTTTTTCACCAACGCGCAACGGACGTGAAGGCACACGCACACGCGCTCGGAAAGCTCTTCGCTACGGCAGCACGAAGTCGGTCGTGCGCACGAGCAGCGCGGAACCTTCTTCCGCCCCCGGCGAGTGAATCGTCTCGAGCAGGACGTGGATCGCTTCGGGGAACGCGCGCAAGAACATGTTCGCGTTCCCGGGCTCGTTCTCGAACGTCGCGCACACCTCGCCGTGGTACGAGCGGATGTCGAGGACGGCCTCCTGCTTGAAAGTCGAGTCGTTCATCTCGAACGACGGCTTCAGGTGCAGCACGCAGCGACCGCGCCAGAACGGAAACTCGTTCTCGCGCAGGGAGCGCACGGTCCCGATCTCCATGCCGCCGACGTGGCGGCCGGTCAGGTAGTAGATGAGCGCACCGCGCGCGTGGCAGGCGTGCACGAACGCTGCCGCGCCGAGGACCGGCGTGTCGTGCGCCAGGTACTCGTCGCGGAAGAAGCGCTCGAACCAGAAGCCCTTGAGGCGCGTCAGGACCTCCGCCTCCGTGAACCCGAAGCGGCACAGGTCGTCGTTCACGTTCCAGCCCATGTCGTCGAGCCCTATGCGCTCGGCGACGTCGGCCAAGTGTGGGTGCGAGCCCGCGTTCAGGCCGACGAACTCGCGCAGGATCGCCAGGTTGCGCGCCGCGGTCGAAAACAAGGTCGAATCGAGGTCGAAGATCACGATCGGGAGACGGTCCTTCGCGAGGACCGTGTCGATCTGGGTGAGGATCTCGCGCAGTCGGGGGGAGCCCATGGCCACCGAAGTTAGCCGCGGATTCGTCCGCGTCCATCACGGGTTGATAGCCTGCCCGCCCGTCCGGCTCCGAGGCTCCCCCGCATGACCCTGCCCCACTGGATCGAGAAGGCCCTCCCGATCCTCCTCCTGCTCGTCGCCGTGACGATCGTGATCGCGCGGCTACCCAAGGTCGAGCTCGGTCACGACGACCGACTGAAGAAGCGCCGGCGCTGGAACTGGATCGTCCTGGGCCTGACGTACTCGATCCTCTATTTCGGCCGCTACAACCTCTCCGCGATCGTCGGCGAGCTCGACAAGGCCGGCATCCTGACGAAGGAGCAGTTCAACTACATCGACGGCGTCGGGTTGGCCGTCTACGGCATCGCGTTCCTCCTGAACGGCCCGCTCACCGATCGTTGGGGCGGTCGCACGACGATCCTGATCGCGGCCGGCGGTTCCGCGGTCATGAACTCTGGAATGGCGATCGCGATGGCGACGCGCGGGGACGGCGAGCAGGCGGGCGACGGCGGCGACGGACTGCGCACGTCGCTCTTGTGGCTGAACGCCGCGAACATGTACTTCCAGTCGTTCGGCGCCGTCTCGATCGTGAAGGTCAACGCGCACTGGTTCCACGTGCGCGAGCGCGGGATGCTCGGTGCACTCTTCGGGATCCTGATCTCGCTAGGCCTGTATTTCTCGTACGACTGGTCTCTGCTCCTGGCGCGCAACTTCGACGTCGTCGCGCCGTTCTGGGTGCCGGCGGCCGTGCTGGGCGTGATGTTCCTGGCGGCTTTCGCCGTGGTGCGCGATTCGCCTAGCCACGCCGGCCTGCGCGACTTCGACACGGGCGACGCGACGAGCGGCCAGCTACACTCCGACCCGCTGGGCGTCGTGGTCCGCCGACTCCTCACGCAGCGCGTCGTGATCCTCCTCGTGGCGATCGAGTTCTGCTCGGGATTCCTGCGCCAAGCCGTGATGAAGCAGTACCGGCCCTACGCGACGGCGATGGGGCAGGGCGAGTCGTTCGTGTACGAGAACTGGGGCATGCTCCTGTGCATCGCCGGGATCCTGGGCGGCGTCTTCGCGGGCACGATCAGCGATCAGGTGTTCGGCTCGCGCCGCGGTCCGGTCGCGTCGATCCTCTACACGGGCCTCCTGCTGGGCTCGGTCGCTTGCTGGTTCCTCTTGGGCAACGAGCACCTGGGCTGGTCGATCGTGTTCATGTCGCTGTGCGTGATCGGCGTGCACGGCATGTTGTCCGGCACCGCGTCGGCCGACTTCGGCGGCTCGAAGAACGCCGGCGTCGTCACCGGCGTCATCGACGGTTTCGTGTACCTGGGCAGCGCGACGCAGGCGTTCCTGTACCGCTTCGCGCTACCGAAGGACGAAGCAGCCAAAGACCCGGCGAATTGGTCCTCGTGGCCGGGCTGGATGATTCCGGTCGCGCTGGTCGGCTTGCTCCTGTGCACGCGCGTGTGGAACGCGCGGCCGAAGCCGACCCCGTACGGAGTCAGGTAAGTTCGTGCGGAGTCGCGCCAGCGATCCCGGCGCAGGGAACGACCTGGGCGCGACTCCGCACGAACTTACCTGACTCCGTACGGGGTCCGCGCCGCCGCGTGCACGGCGAGCACACCGTCGAGCACGCGCTCGAACTCGTCGAGCTTCACCATGTTCGGCCCGTCGCTCGGGCTCTGGTCCGGATTCGGGTGCACTTCGAAGAAGACGCCGTCGACGTTGCCCGTCGCGACCGCCGCGCGCGCGAGCGCGGGCACTTTCTGTCGATCGCCGCCGGTGCGATCGCCCAACGCGCCCGGTTCCTGCACCGAGTGCGTCGCGTCGAACACGACCGGCTTGCCCGTGGCCGACAGGTGCTCGAATCCCGTCATGTCCACGACGAGCCGCCCGTAGCCGAACGTCACGCCGCGCTCGCACACCATCACGTTCGGGTTGCCGGCGTCGACGACCTTCTTCACGACGTTCTTCATGTCCCAGGGCGCGAGGAACTGGCCCTTCTTCACGTGCAGCGCCTTCATCGTCTTCGCCGCGGCGAGCAAGAGATCGGTCTGGCGGCAGAGGAACGCGGGGATCTGCAGCACGTCGACGAACTCCGCGGCCGGCGCGCACTGGTCCGGCAGGTGGACGTCGGTGATCGTCGGGCAACCGAACTTCGCGCGGACTTCGCCCAGCCATTCGATCGCGTCGAAGCCCGGGCCTCGGCCGGCCGACGCGCTCGAGCGGTTGGCCTTGTCGAAGCTGGCCTTGAAGACGAACTGCACGTGGCGGGGCTTGCAGATCTCGGCGACGCGGCCGGCGATCTCGTGCGTCAGCTCGCGCGATTCGAGCACGCACGGGCCGGCGATCAGGAACAAGTTTCCGCCGCCGAACTTGCGGCCGGCGATCTCGATGGTGGGGCGCGTGTTCGTGCTCATGATTGCGCTCAAGGTACCAGGATGCGGCACGGTTCCGCCTCGACCGTGAGCTCGAACGGCGTGTGGCCGGCCGCGTCTCCGTCGACCTGCATGGACACCGGACGATTGCTCGCGACGCGGAATCGGCGGCCCGCGATCCGCACGACGCCGCCGCCGGGGAAACGCGCGAAGAAGCCGCGCGCCGCGTGGCGCAGGAGTCCGAGCCGCGAATGCGCGGGGAAGAGAAACGCCTCGAAACGGCCGTCGTCGAGCACGCGATCGCTGGCGAGGCTGGGCCAGCCGGCGTAGTTCACGACGTTGGCGATGAGCACCATGCCGTATGTCCCCGGCTGGAGTTTTCCGTCGATCTCGATCGACAGCTCCGGCGGTGCGTAGCGCTGGAACTCGGACAGTGCCGCGCGCGTCCAAGTCCACTTCGTGATCGGTCCGCGGCGCACGCGCTCGAGCCCGTGCACGACCATGGCGTCGAAGCCCGCGCTCACGCCCAGGAACGAGATGCGCTCCCCGACGCGCGCGAGGTCGATGCGCTGGGTGCGACCGGCGGCGACGACGTGCGCGAGCGCCGCCGGATCGCGCGGCAGGCGCAGGTCGAGCGCGAGCACGTTGGCGGTCCCGAGCGCGAGCTGGCCGACGGGCAGGCTGCGGATGCAGAGGCCCGCGAGCACTTCGTTCAACGTGCCGTCGCCGCCGACGGAGACGATCGCCGAGACATCACGCTCGACATTCGCCGCGCGCGCGCGCGCATCGCCGCGTGCGCGCGTCGTGTAGACCTCGACCTCGATGTGCAGTGCGCGCAGGTGCCGCGCGAGCTCGTCGCCCGCGCGCGCGCCGCGTCCGCGGCCGGCGACCGGGTTCGCGATCACGAGCACCTTCCGCGCGGCCATGGAACTCGACAGGATCGTGCCTCGACCCGCACGGAGTCCAGAGGTAGGTTCTGCGCGTGACGCGAACCGTGTGTGTGCTGGGCGCGACGGGCTTCCTCGGTGTGCACGTCGTGCGCGCCGCGATCGCGGCAGGGTTCGAGCCCGTCGGGGTCGCGCGCCAGTCCTCCGCGCTGCTCCGTGAATCGCTCCCCTCGAGCGCTTTCGTGCAGCTCGACGCGACCGACGCGTTCGCTGTTGCACGGCTCGTGAACGAGTTCGCGCCGTTCGCGCTGGTGAACTGCGCGGCGATGGCGCGGCTCGACGACTGCGACGCCGATTCGGCGCGCGCGCGCCGCACGAACTCGGAACTGCCCACCGCGCTCGCCCGGCTGGCCTGCGAGCGTGACTTCCGACTCGTCCACCTCTCGACCGACCTCGTCTTCGGAGCGCGCGCTGCGCCGGTTGGAGGCAATCGTGAAGACGACGAGACGGGGCCGACGTCCCTCTACGGCCGCACGAAGCTCGACGGCGAGCGCGGCGTGCTCGCCGTCGGCGGGCGCGCGGTCGTGGCACGTCTGCCGCTCCTGTGCGGCGATTCGCTCGGCCGCGGACTGGGCGCGAGCGATTCCCTGCGCGCGACGGTCGCGCGCGGCGCGCGGCCGCGGCTCTACACCGACGAGTGGCGCACGCCGCTCGATGTCGAGGATGCTGCGCGAGCGCTCGTCGAGCTGGCGACCCTGGATCACACGGGCATCCTGCACGTCGCCGGCCCGGCGCGGATGACGCGCTACGATCTAGGGTTGCGCGCGCTGCGTGCGGCCGGTCATGCGCGCGCGGAGGATCTCGTGGATCCGGCACTGCGCGACGCGGCGCGCGAGATCCGACCGGCGGACGCATCGCTCGACGCGACGCGCGCCCGCGCGCTGCTCACGACGAGGTTGAGCGAACCGTTCGCGTAGTCGCGCGCCAGCGCGCGGGGCCCGGTCCGTCGCGGATCCGCGCTCGTCCGGCTCGTGCCGCAGACGTGACGCCGGAGCCGCGGTGGTGTCCGAAAGTGTCGGTAC
>Ga0105044_10005402_pt1 | contig 17600 bp, 9 predicted proteins | sample MAT01_FD_78092 | JGI IMG/M metagenome (GOLD analysis project Ga0105044, IMG submission 78092) | Freshwater microbial communities from Lake Fryxell liftoff mats and glacier meltwater in Antarctica - MAT-01 | ecosystem: Environmental > Aquatic > Freshwater > Ice > Liftoff microbial mat | place...
CTGCTATTTGTAATATTTAGTTTGCCAGCGATATTATCTTTCGTTCCACACCTGGATTACATTGCCAGAGGAAAATCACAATCCTTATCCTTGGTTTTAGAAAATTCTATGAACCCAAATACTCTAATTTCATTTTTATCCCCGTTTTCAATTACCGCCAATAATCAATTTCTGGACTCCTCTATTCTAATGCGAAGCGTTTACGTTGGAATCGTTCCACTTATATTTTTAATTTTTGCGCTTTTCACAAAAGAAATGTACAAGAACAAAGAAAATGTCTTTTTTCTTAGTGCTGCAGTCATAACCATGGGCATGGCGTGGGGAGATTATTTCATATTACGTCAGGTTGCGTATTATATTTTGCCCTTAATGGACAGTTTTAGACATCCTGCTACATTTCGGTTGTTTAGCATCTTTTTTCTTTTATTATTCACGACAAGGTCTATAAATATTTGGCTTAAAGATGCGTCTGAGAATTCAAATAAAATCAAAATAATAATCAACATATTGATACTCATCGCTACCGGAATAGGCATACTATGTGCCATCAATTGGCAAAATATTGATTTCATTCATTTGGCAAAAACGGCACCGGTAAAACTTTTGGGGAAACTTGATTTCAGTCACCGTTATCTTATACAGTTTCCGTTTATACTAATCACGCTTGTAGCAGTATTTATGGCAGTTACAAAGCCGTCAAAAAAGAAATGGCTTCCATTCATTTTAATATTTGATCTTTTTTTTGCAACACAACTCAATATGCCAATTACAGTATTTGGTTCTAAGAAAATGGACGAAATGATTGTCGAGCTGAACAGAAATCAAATAAAATTTCCAATACCAAAACAACTATCTATTCACGAACTTTCAAAAAATACTTTAGACTCGAATTACGTAACCGGCAGCAGAATTCCATACAGCAAAAAATGGGGAAGAAATGATTACTTTATAACACCTGGCAACCTGATCATTCAAGATAGTTTTTATTACTCAGGAATCAGAAATTCTGTATTTGAAAATCCGCCGATTTATTTTGCTGACACAATCATTTCAATAAATTCCAATATAACTTCGGTAAAAAAAAATACAGCATATAACAGCAATTCAATACTCAACAACTTGAGTGAAAAAGAGAATTCATCTGATAGATGTGAAATCGTTTCTTTGAATGCCAACAATTTAAAAATACTTGTTAATATATCAGATGAAAGACTTTTGGTTGTTCAACAAAATCGTTATCCGGAATGGAAAGCATTTGTAGACAATATAGAAGTACCCATAGTGCCGATAAACATTAGCATGGTAGGTATTAAAGTGCCAGCAGGTAGTCATGCAATTAGACTTGTTTACAAACCTTTGTACGTTATAATTGGATTTTACATCTCAATTGTTTGCTTAGGAGCAATGATGCTATATTTTTTACTAACGTTTTTTGGCAAAACAAAAAAGTGACACTCCGAAAGGAAGTCTAAAATATTTTAGTAAAGTAACTTCTACATTAAATAAATAATACAAAATTTTATTTGCAAAAGATCCTGTTTTATATTTTTCAAAATCAGATTGTTGAAACTGCTTTTGATTATCATTTATCTTTTGAAATGTTCTGGTAATTAAAATTGGAATAAAAAGAATGCTGTTAAAGTATGTCCATGATTTTATTTCAACAGAAATACTTTGATTGATTATTGCTTTCAATTGCTTAAAATTGTATCTCCTAAAATGGCCATTTACTACGTCATGGCTACTCCATAATTGCTGGTAAGCAGGGACTGTAATGCATATATATCCTTCATCTTTACAGATTCTATGCATCTCCAATAATGCTTTTTGGTGATCCTCAACATGCTCAATTACATCAAATGCGCAAACCAAATCAAATGAAGCATCCACGAATGGAAGGCAGGTAATTCCAGCTTCGATAACATCTATTCCAGAGCGATGAAGATGATCAACAAAAAAAATATCCGTTTCAACAGACACGACGTCTCCATAGGCTGTTAACCATTCAGAAGAAGCTCCTCCAGCAGCGCCAATATTCAAAATTTTTAACGAGCCCGGGGGGAGATTTTTAGAAAGCAGTAATAACATTATTTTTTCTCTTACCAAGAACCACCAATGGCTTCTTTCCAATTCAACATACTGTTGTACGTAAGATTTATTCATCTACCTTTTTTCCGTTAACGATTCGTGATTTAATAATGTACAATGGCCTTTCTTTAACTTGAAAGAAAATTCGTAAAATATATTCGCCAATAATTCCAAGAGAAAGCAACTGAACACCACTGAATAATACAATGGCAAAAATTAAAGCAGTAAACCCTTCTGGAACTGTGCCAAAAACCAATTTCTTATACACAGTAATTCCAAGATAAATTAAAGCGGTAAATACGGAAACGAAACCAAGTAAACCAATAAACCTTACTGGTAGTTCACTAAAATTAAAGATGCCATTAAATGCAAGTCTAAAAAGGGAAGTAATTGAATATTTGCTTTGTCCTCCTCCTTTTCTACTATCGCGATCATACAAAAGACCCGTTTGTTTGAAACCAACCCAACTTCGCAAGCCTCGCATATACCTACTTTGTTCTGGAAAAAGACCTATGTGTTTTACAACGCGATAATGAATCAATGAAAAATCTCCCGCATCCAATGGCATTTGAATATTTGAAAATCTTTTTAATAACCTATAATATATTTTATAACAAGTCCTTTTCAAAATACCTTCTTTTCTCTTTTTTCGAATACCATAAATAACATCAAAACCTTCCTTCATTTTTTCTACAAATAAGGGAAGCAACTCTGGAGGGTCTTGTAAATCGGCATCCATTAAAAATACGGCATCACATTCAGAAGAAATATTACGAAATCCCGCTGTTATTGCCATAGAGTGACCAAAATTGCGGGATAAAAAAATGACGCTGTAATGAGCTTTATTTGTTATTGAGTTGCTAATATATGCTGCACTTTGATCGGTACTACCATCGTCAACTAGTAGAATTTTTAAATTAAGTGGTGAGTCCTCGATAAATTTATCCAGTCTTTCTACTAACAAAGGCAAAACTTCGTACTCATTGTAAAGAGGAATAAGTATAGTTATGTTTTGTAATTCATCCATCACAATGAAGATAGTAATTAAGCCTTAAAACATGTTATTTCCAAAAAATATTAAATCGCCTTCCCTTTCATCGCTTTAGAAACGGCTTCATCCATCAATCTTTCTGCATACGGACGAGAAATATCATTGAGAATAGTAGTTTTGGTTTGTATGAGGTTTTTGTCATCCATGGTGATGGCTAACTGCAACGCCTGCATAGCATTAGCGGTATCCATCAACTCAGCAGGTTGTAAAAAAGAAGCGTTCTTTTGTAAAAAACGTTCGGTGGTTTTCAACAATTGTTCGCCTTCTGCTTTGGCTTCGGCCAGCGCTCTGGCGGCAATATCATCTTTCGCATGGGTGATAGAATCCATCAACATTTTTTCTACATCGGCATCATCCATGCCATACTGCGGTTTTACTTCAATACTTTGTTCTACCCCACTTCTTAGTTCCTTGGCCGTAACAGTAAGAATGCCATCTGCATTGATCATAAAACTCACCTCCACTTTGGGCAAGCCTGCTGGCATACCCGGTATGCCTTTTAAATGAAAAGCGGCCAACTTGCGGTTGTCGTTTACCAAATCTCTTTCTCCTTGAAACACACTGATGCGCATGTTAGACTGCCCGTCTATTTGTGTGGTGTATTGCCGGGCAGACTTCGTTGGAATTTTTGCATTTCGTGGGATCAGTACATCCATTAAACCACCAGACGTTTCTATTCCTACACTTAATGGGGTAATATCCAATAACAGTGTGTCTTTGTTGTTGCCTGCTAAAATATCTGCTTGAATAGCCGCACCCAATGCCACTACTTCATCTGGGTGAACACTGTCGTTGACTTCCTGTTCAAAAAATTCACTTACCCTTTGTTTTACCAAGGGTACCCTCGTACTTCCGCCTACCATCACCACCGTATCAATTTCTTTGATGCTGAGTAATGCGTCTTTTAATGCGGCTTTGCAACTATTGATGGTTTTGGTAACGAACGATTCTATCAATGATTCAAAGATTTGTTTGGAGAGGCTGATTTGTTTTCCATTCAGGCTGGTTTCAAAATGATCTTGTTCGGATAGGTATTTTTTGGCCTCCTCTGCTTTTAATCGCAGTTCCTGTGCCAACTGATGGTTGTTGTTTAATTCTTGTTCATCAATTCCTGCTTCTTTACACCAGTGTTGTGCAATCATTCTATCCATATCATCCCCTCCTAAGTAGGTATCACCATGGGTAGCGAGCACTTCAAAAATACCAGCAGTTAATCTTAAGATCGATACATCAAATGTACCACCACCCAAATCATACACCGCAATGATCTTGGTTTCCGAAGGATCCAGCCCAATGCCATAGGCCAAACTGGCTGCTGTGGGTTCATTGATAATTCTTAACACGTCGAGGCCTGCCAGCTTTCCGGCATCCCTCGTAGCTTGTCGCTGCGAATCATTGAAATAAGCCGGAACAGTGATCACGGCTTTGTTTACCGGTGTTTTAAGGATATGCTCTGCCCTATTTTTCAACTCCTTTAAAATAAGTGCAGAAAGATCTACCGGAGAATAAAACGTGTTGCCTACCTGCACTTTTACCAATCCCTCTGAATTGTCATCGATGATTTTATAACTGAATGCTGCTGCATGTGCACTCAGGTCTTTATAGCTTTTGCCCATCAATCTTTTTGCCGAAAAAATAGTTTGCTGAGGGGCGGTGAGTAAAAATGGAAGAGCTGCTTCACCTACCGTTACCTGACCGTTATCGTCAAAATACAGTACGGATGGCACCAAAGAGGAGCTGTTGTGCTCTTTTAACGCAATAGGTTGTTTGGTTTCAGGATGAATGATGGCTACCAAACTGTTGGTGGTACCCAAATCGATTCCTACAATCATTTCCTCTTTTTGTAAACTTCCTGTTGCTATGTTGATTGCTATTTTAGCCATAATATCTATATCCCTTTTTTTGCAAAAGTAGAAATAAAAAAGGCTGCTCGGTTAAAGCAGCCTTTGGTTCGTTTGCGATTATAGAAAAAATTAGCGCATCAGGTACATTTTACCGTATCCTTTGTTGAAGAATTTATCGGTATTGTCGCCCTCTGCTCTGTATTTATCAAGCGATTTGCCATTCAGGTTGGTGAGTACTCTGTAGATGTACACCCCATTGGCCAATTTTTGTCCGTACATATCCGTACCATCCCATTTGAATTCCGTGATGTTTCTGCCGATATGAATGGGGCCCAATTCATCTTTGGTAATTTCTCTCACCACTTTACCGGTGATGGTTAAAATTTGAATGCGAATGTTTTGCGGCACTTCACTTCCCGTAACCGTGAATACAAATGCGGTAGATGTGGTGAAAGGATTGGGGTAGTTGAGCAGGTTAGAGATCATCGGTTTGTTGATCACACTAAAGCTCACTTTATAATCCAATGCACCGGCTTTGTTCCCGTTTACATCCCTGCCAGAAACGATCAGTTCGTATTCTCCATCTTCAGGGAAGAAGGGCTTCATTTCTATGCTGGCGGTGTTTTCACCATTGGAACTTAAGTTGGCAGGAATAAATATCATGCTGTCGCCGAAATTATATTCTCTGATGGTTTGATTCGGGAATCTTACCTGCACTTTCATCAATGAGGTATCTTTTAATTCCAGGAACCGGCTTTCGTCTTTCAGCTTGATCAAAACATTTGGTTTGGAAGCAACAATATCCTTGTTCAGAATGTGCACCCCATCAAAGGTGACGTCTAGTAAAGGATTGTAATTGTCTTCCCGCACATAAAATTCTTTGTATAGAATGTTGTTGTAATGCAATTGTTCTGGCTGGTGATTATCGGGATTAAACTCTATGAAGAGCGTATTAGAACCTGGATAATCTTTGGTTTCGATCAGGTAACTCACCGTCAAAGTATCGCCTGCCACCAGTGCTTTTCGTTGAGGCACATCAATAGGATGTGGTACATTGTACCGGTCGGTAATGATGAGTTTCACTTTGATCAGACTATCGAAAGCGGTTTGACTGATATTTTTAAATGCCAGTTTGAAATCAATTTTACCACCTTGGTCTACCGTATCGGCACTCATGCTATACAAGATGTTGGGTGCCACTGCCCCTTCAGGAGCCAGGCTGGCATTGATTCTCCAATAGGTAAGCTGTTGAGGCGTTAGATTTCTATCATCCTTGTTAAACATTTTGAGTCTCAAATAAGGATATGTGACCGGATTGATGAAAGACAAAGTAGTATCTCTCGAAGGAGCAACCGTGGCCATTAATGCAGAGGACCCGTCGTTTCTCACACCCCACACTTGAATACTGGTGGTATCGGTGTTGGTAGGGTCATTACTGCTACCGCGCCAATGCAATTCATTCCAGGAAGTGGCCGGACCAAAAGTTGGAGACTCAATCGTTCCTTCAGGAATCAATGAATTTAAGGTGATAATTTGTTCAATTTGATTGGTATCGCTCGGGCCTATTTGCTGAATAGGTGTGAACGCTGCACTTCCTTTTTTATAGAAATATAAAAATGGCAAACTTCTTCTAAAACTATCGATGCTGGTAAAACCAATCGACTTTAATTTGTGGTACAAAGAGTTGCCAGAACCATACAGGGATGTATCTGCCATCCACTGATTGATGAAAGTAGTATTGGAATTTTTATTCCCAAGATTGGTGATGGCTACATACATACCAGTTGGTATGGCATCTATAAAATCCATTGCACGTTTTCTATAAGGAATGCCGTTAGAGTTATCGTAAGGAAATTCAAAGAAATAACGGCCTGGTTCGGTGGGCGTTGCACTGTTTTGGCAAACAGGCCAGCTACCATATTGGGCTTGGGTTGGGCTAATATTGGTATTCTTCCAGGGCTTCAGCGTCACCGTATCAAATATGTAGAACTGAATTGAATTAAATCTGCAGCCATACAGTTCTTGTTGGTCAAAGTCAAGATTTACATTTATCCTTGTAAAGTTAACGAATGGATGTATGCCTGTTCTGATGGTAATATTTCTCGCCAACTGAGGATACACCAACTTCCTATCGCTTGTGAGATTAATGTTATTGTAAATAGATTTTTTATGTTGATAGAAGTGTGATTGGTTAAAACCAGGCGTACTGTTGGGCAAATAAATAAAAGAAGAGCTGTTCCAAATAATCGGATTGATGCCTGTGGGCGTCATGGCTACCCTCCAGTAATACACGGTGCTATCTGTATAGCTCATATTGGAAGGACTGAACTGAACGATCCCGCCAATACCGTTGTTGGCAATGGTTCTTTTAAAACTTGAGTTGAACAATTCTGTCGTATCGATCTCAAATTGGTATTGCCTGTTTTCGCCCAAAGGATTGGCAGTATTGGCCACATAAGTAATACTGGATGAATTGAGTATAGAAAAATTGTAAGGGTAGGTGGGCCTTAACTCATCTTCAAAAATATAGAACTCTTTGGTAACGGTATTATTGGTTTCAAACAGTTCATCCACTTTGTTGGTTTTATCCAATTCGATGATGAGTTGGTTCAACCCTTTATCGGTGAGCGGATTGATAGGAACGGTGAACAACAAAGAATCGGCAGACCTGATGGCAGCTATTTGTTTGTTGAATAACACTTTGATAGAGTCGTTTGGTAATTTCCTTTTTACAGTTACAAATATGGAATCTCCAACTGCTTTACCAATGTTTTGCATTTTTACTTTCAAAGAAAAATTGGCATCCGCAACAGAAATGATGTTCGGACTAACCAGCACCATTGGATCTTCTACAACGAAGTCTGGTTTTTCACTATGATAAATTTTGATGGCCGGATCACCATGCAAAGCAATTTGTTCCAAATGTATCCTGGTATAATAATCAAGGTTAGGATTGGAAGCTCCCAATGAAGCCGATACTGCTTTTACCTGATTTCCTACAGAATTTCCATACATGTTTTTGCTGAAGTTGAAGTAGAAATTGGTATTGTAGAAATTTAGAAATGGAGGAATACCAAAGTGAGTATCTGCTAAAAATCCGATACTACCTCTTTGAGGAGCGAGTATATATTTTTCCGATAAAGACAGCACACCACCTGCTCTTGAAGGATCGAAATTAAAGAAGTTTCCTGCACTACATCCGCTCACATTAAAGAAGGGATATTTACCCCCATTGTTGTACAATTCCGGATTACTCAAATTGAATTCAAACGTGTTGGCAGATGAGTGGCCGAAGTATCCAATAAAGCCTAACCCTTCAGTAAAAAGCTGTTCTATACGTTGGCTGTTGGCTTGTTGTACAGAGCCAGTAGATGTTTTGGAAAAAGTTTCTACGCTTGCGCCTAATAGAGTATCTTCTGCAATTCTTTTGTACCCATCCATATAGGTTTTAAAGGTTTCGTTTTCCGACACGTCTTTTCCTCCGATTACGTGCATATATTTTTTCATCCAAGCTTTGTCTGCTACATAAGGACTTGAAATACGTTGCGCAGTTTCATATTCAATTACTTTTTGCAGATAGCCAGCGATCTCCCCGCCATTGATAGCACCCAATCTTCCAATCGGTACAATCGGCATGGTGGTACCTGGTTCTGAAACCAGCAATATATCGGAGGCCGGCCAACCAAAAGTGGGCACTTTGTTCAAAACAGGCATAACCGCATTCGTTCTGTTTAACATTGCTTCGTAATAATCTACGCCTCTGCCAATGATCATTACATATTTCGGCTTAACGGTAAAGTTTCTATCGGCATACCTTACAAAATCCCTAATGGCGGCAGGATGCGTTTTTATACCAAAGGCGAATTGATCGGTCAACTCACTAATTTCGAATATTTTACTATTAAAATTACCGCCATTCGTAGAAGCCCTATAGGCACGGTATTGCTCTACGTTGTTATTCCCATTACCATCGTTGTAAAGATCTTTATTACTAATGACCAGGTAATCTGCCTGGTTGGCTGCGTTGCCATAATTGACAAAATTTCTGCTGGTAACACTACTGATGTTGTTGATTTCGGCAGCCTGGGCATTCATCAATACAAATCTTCTTACTGGAAGTGCAGATGCGGGTAAAACAAACTTAACCCTACCAGCGGTAGATACAATTTCACCAATGTATCTAAGTCCATTGGTCATATCATACAATACAGGGGCAACGGCTCCTGTATTAAAGTTGTTAATGTTCAAATTATTTCCTGAGGGGGAAGCTCCCAGTTCAAAATGGAAGCTCTTTTCGTTGTTAAAATTAAAAGTTGACGGATAAGTGATAGAGAGGCTGGCAACAACCATGCGATCGGTACTTACGGAAGAAACATTGGTTGCAGCTATTATTATATTGGAAGTATTGGTAAACAATGAAAGCGGCAAATTAGGAATGGTAGCCTTTTTATAAGTAAAGAAAGGCATCGGCTGATTGAATACTTCTGTGCCGGTAGGTCCGTTTACATTGACTCTAATATTACGTGCATTTTCTGCGTTACCTGCGGCATTTACTTTAAGCGTAAAACTATTGGCAGGACCAGCAGTAAAAACATTGAGGCCCAAAAATCTGTGTTGAAAAACCCCGGCAGGTGTAATATTAGGACCCGTCCAGCCTTCCCCTTGATCATAAGAAGATGAATACACATATTCTCCCACTCTATTGGCGTATCCTCTGTTGAGTGTAGTTTTAAATTGTTCGTCGATCGTACGCATAAAAAAGGCATCAGGCGTAGCAGCACTGGGGGCGGAATTTACGGCGTTGTTGTAGCGAAGATTGCCACCAGCAGTGTTCACTGTTAAAAAATAAGCGGCCGTATCCGTTTCTAAACTAAACTTATCATTTAGCTGGAAATCTGCAACGCGGAACAACTCTCTGTCTGGCCTTCCATCATTCATTTGACCCCAGAATTCTATAAAATCTGAAGCTCCCAGCGGTGCATTGCTCACAGAAGTAAACAGCCGCACTTGTTGTCCGTTTCTCCATAACTGAAAATGATCTGCATTCACAGATCCCAATCCTGATGAAGAAAGAACTGATGTAGGAATTCGGGTAATGACATCTTTGGCCACAAAAAATTTGTAGTAAGTTTTACTGTAATCGATCCAGGAGTTGTTGAGCTGCTGTGCAGTAACGCCAAAGGAACAAACGATTAAAAAGGCGGTCAGTATTTTTTTCATCATAAAAGATGTTGTATTTGGATTAATCTTCTTTTTTGGTAAAGTTTACTCTTATGGAGAATACGTGCGTAAACAAGGGATTGGATTGATTGGCCAGATTGCTGAAAGCGTAATCCAACATCACATTGTTGATTCTAAAGCCCGCACCTGCACTGGGTTGATAAATCCATACTCTTTTTTGGTTCAGTGTATCGCCATCAGCGAGTGCCTGTTGAAAATTGGTAATACCGCCTCTGACAAAAAATACGTCTTTGATATTGGCTTCTAGCCCAAACCGTGGATCAACGCTAAAAGTATTTCCGCTTAATACCGTGTTTCGTTTGCCATCAAAAGTAAAATCGAGGTTGGCTTCGGTTAAGAGTTTCACATTAGCGCCCACCCTAAATTCATAAGCGCCACCCAGCACTACCCGGGGTGCAGTAAGCTCCGTAGATTTTATTGGTATGTCGTTGTTGGTGAGGTACAGCACTTCTTTTTCTTTCTCTGTAAAATTAAATGTCCATGCATTAAATGTGGTAGTGATGTCTCTTGCTACCAGGCCCAAACGCCATTTATCGCCGTGCATTTGAAGTCCGGCATCTAAGCCAAATCCAAGTGCACTGGCAAATTTTCCTACTTTTCTGTAAATCACTTTGGCATTGGCGCCAAAGCTAAGGCGGTGATTTTCAGTTTCTTTTAGATTTTGCGCAAAAGAAAAAAGAAAAGCATAATCAGCAGAAGAAAAGGTTTGAATGTTGTTGTAGTTGATGCTTCCATCCGGTTCAACCAGGAACAACGTATTGGGAATATCATCCACTGCAAAACGAAGCAAAGAAAACCCAATGGTTCTTTTGTTATTTTGAACAGGAATGGCTAATGAAGCATAGTCATATTTGGCAATTCCTGCAAAATACTCTGCATGCATAATGCCGGCATTGGGAACGTCCTTTACGCCTACAAGTCCGGCAGGATTCCAATAACCAGCAGTGGCATCATTGGCTGTGGCTACTTGGGCATTGCCCATGGCCAATCCCCGTGCGCCTGCACCTATGTTTAAGAATTCGTTGGAATACTTCCTGAATTGGGCTTTCCCGGCAAAAGGGGCTACCAATGACAGTAAGGTCAAAGCAAAAAAGCTTTTTTTCATGTGTGTTAGTGTTGATAGATTTTGTGGCCTCCTTTGAAACCACACTTGAAAACGTATTAATACCTACAAAATTGTGCACTCCTTCCTTTAGTTTTCAGCTAATCAAAAATACAACATTCAGCCTATGTTTGATGAGTAAATAAAGGAAGCGAATGTTATATATTTAACAACTCAGATTCAGCAATCAAAAAGGCTAAAATACGATTGCCTGAGGTTAATGCTTTCATTTCACCCATATTTGAAAAAAACTACCCATTTTTGCATACCGAATTTTCAAGACCAATATTATAAACGTTATAAAATGACAAATAGTTTCATAGAAGAGCTGCGTTGGAGAGGAATGTTACAAGATATCATGCCTGGAACCGCAGAACAACTCAACAAAGAGGTAACTACAGGTTATGTGGGATTTGACCCAACAGCTGATAGTTTGCATATCGGAAGTTTGGTACCTATTCTTTTGCTGGTACACTTACAAAAAGCTGGTCATAAGCCAGTTGCGCTAGTTGGCGGGGCTACCGGAATGGTGGGCGATCCTTCCGGAAAAAGTGAAGAAAGGGCGTTGTTAAGTGAAGATACTTTGGCCAAAAACCAGGCTGGCATTCAAGCGCAGCTGGAAAAATTCATAGACTTCGACCCATCAAAATCAACTGCGGCAGAAATGGTGAACAATTTTGATTGGTTTAAAAATATTAGCTTTCTTGATTTCATCAGAGATGCCGGCAAACATATCACGGTGAACTACATGATGGCCAAAGACAGTGTGAAAAAACGTTTGGAAAGCGAAAATGGGATGTCTTTTACGGAGTTCACTTACCAACTTATTCAGGGTTATGATTTTTACTGGTTGTACAGCAACAAAAATTGCAAACTCCAAATGGGAGGAAGCGACCAGTGGGGAAATATTGTTACAGGAAGCGAACTAATCAGAAGAAAAGCCGGTGGCGAGGCTTTTGCATTTACCTGCCCGCTCATTAAAAAAGCGGATGGAGGAAAATTCGGTAAGTCAGAAAAAGGCAATGTGTGGTTAGATGCTGAAAAAACCAGCCCTTTTCAGTTTTATCAATTTTGGCTCAATGCGTCGGATGTAGATGCTGCACAATGGATCAAGATATTTACATTTCTTTCCAAAGAAATGATTGATGGGCTGATTGCATCTCATGAAAAAAATGCAGCTGACAGATTATTACAAAAAAAGTTGGCGAAGGAACTCACCTTGTTTGTTCATGGGGAAGCCGAATACGAAAAAGCGATTGAAACTACGGAGAAATTGTTTGCTACACAACATGCTGCTGCTGATAGTTTGAGTGAAGATGACCTCAACAATATGGAAGGTATTGTGAAAAGTACTTTTTCAAAAAATAGTATTCAGGAAGGTATTGATGTAGTAAGCTTGCTTGCAGAAACAGGTATCTTTCCAAGTAAAGGAGAAGCCCGCAGAACCATACAGGGCGGAGGTGTGAGCATCAACAGGAAAAAAGTAGAGGGTCCTGATTTTACTGTAAATAGCAGCATTTTATTACATGAGCAATACTTGCTGGTTCAAAAAGGAAAGAAAAATTATTACCTAATACAAGCAGTATAATTCATAATAAAAAGGCATTGCTTTGCGGTGCTTTTTTTATTCGAAAAACACGCTTTTGGGGATCACTGCCCCTGCAGAAACCTCTGGTAAAAAGGTTCTTTCTTTTAGTAAATATCCATTCCCTTTTTCGCAGAAATGTACTTTTAAATTTTCGATACTCAGTGGATTCCCATCTGGTATATCAGCGATATTGCAATGACGGATATCGTGTCCATCAACAATGATCACCAACCCACTTCCAATGGCCTCCATTTTATTGCTGCCTGTGATAAGCATGCCGGTATCTTCTCCCAATCCAATTCCGATGCAAGATGGATTTGCTGCTACGGCTTGAGCCAGTCTTCCAAAGCGCCCTCTTTTTTCAAAATGAGAATCAAAAATTACATCATCCATAAAGCCGAGCCCGGTAGTAATTTTCACTTCCCCTTTTAAATGTGCCCTGGTGGCATTGCCTTCATATATCATAGTATTACTCATGGCCATGGCGCCAGCAGAGGTTCCGGCCACTACAAAATTGGCTTCGTTTTGTAAGCGAAAATGCAACAGATCCAGAAAATCTGTTCCACCAAAAATACTTGAAAGACGTAGTTGATTGCCCCCACTAAACATCACGGCGCCGCATTCTTTTATTCGGGCCATATAATCTTCGTTGCCCACATCGCCTCTGTTGCGAATGTGCATCACACCTACGTTGGTACATCCAATTTTACCGAAAGCATTCATGTAATTATCTCCTACTTCATAGGGTATCATGCTGGCGGTGGTGATCACCTCAATGCGCGACAAGGATCCGCCCGCCTCTTCAACGATTCTTCTGAGAATACCCAGTTCAAAAAAATTAAGGTTGTTTCTTGTGATCTCGCCTTTTTCTAAATCGGTTCCTTTGTCTTCTGCCCCACCAATGGCTATGAGTTTTCCCTTAGCAAATTGCATGCATTGAATTTTGATATGCCCACAAAATTAAGGGAATTAGCATTGGGCGCGTATTGCTTTTTACGGAATTGTGGCGTTAGAATAATAATAAGTCGGCTATTGCAGCTGCAATTTTTTTGTAAAGCAAAATGATTTGTTTAATTTCCTTTTTTACCAATTACCAAAACAACCATTCAATAGATATGAAAATTGAAGAGATAAAAGTGCTAAGAGGGCCTAACTACTGGAGTGTGCGCCGCAACAAGCTGATACAAATGAAACTGGATTTGGAAGAAATGGAACAGCGGCCCACCAATCTTATCCCGGGTTTTAAAGAACGTTTAGAAAAAATGTTTCCCAGCATGTATGAACATCGTTGTAGCGAAAACAGAGCAGGCGGTTTTTTTCACCGGGTAGAAGAAGGCACCTGGATGGGGCACGTGATTGAACATATAGCTCTAGAAATGCAAACCCTTGCTGGCATGGATACAGGATTTGGCAGAACCAGGGGAACAGGCAAAGAAGGTGAATATTATGTATGTATCAGTTATATGGAAGAAGATGCAGGCGTGTATGCTGCCAAAGCCGCCGTTAACGTAGCCATGGCGCTCGCCAATGACGAACCCTACGATCTGGAAGCCGACATTATGCGGTTAAGAGAAATAAGAGAAGAAACCAGGCTTGGGCCTAGTACAGGCTGCATTGTAGAAGAAGCTGCTAAAAGAGGCATTCCTTATATCCGGCTTAATAAACACTCATTGGTGCAGCTAGGATATGGGATTCATCAAAAACGAATCAGGGCCACTATAGCTAGTACCACCAGTAATATTGCGGTAGATATTGCTTGCGATAAGGAAGAAACCAAGGCGCTCCTGGGAGCCGCAGAAATACCTGTACCAAGAGGAACGGTGATCAGAACAGAAGCCGGTCTGGCAGAAGCTGTTGGAAAATATGGCTATCCGTTGGTGATAAAGCCTATCGACGGCAACCATGGTAAGGGCAATACCACCAACATCACCACTTGGGAACAAGCCCTTACTGCTTTTGAAGCAGCGAAATTATATGGCAGGTCTGTGATCATCGAAAAATTTATTACCGGAGTTGACTTCCGCATATTGGTCATCAATTATAAATTTATTTGTGCGGCACTTCGTACACCCGCTTCCGTTGTAGGAGATGGTAAAAGTTCTATTCAAGAATTGATTGAAGAAATCAATAAAGATCCACGCAGAGGTTATGGGCATGAGAAGGTACTCACGCAAATCACCATCGATGGGTTTACCCAAAAAATGTTGGATGAAAAAAATTACACCATAGAATCTGTTCCACCTGCCGGCGAGCTGGTGATGTTGAAACCAACCGCTAATTTATCAACTGGGGGTACCTCTACCGATGTAACTGACGAAGTACACCCTGCAAATATTTTCATGTGCGAACGCATCGCAAAAATTATTGGATTAGACATTTGTGGCATCGATATTATGGCCAGCGATTTGCGCACACCCGTAATAGAAAATGGTGGTGCCATTCTTGAAGTAAACGCTGCCCCCGGTTTTAGAATGCACATAGAACCTTCTGAAGGTCTGCCCAGAAATGTGGCCGAACCGGTGGTAGATATGTTGTTTCCCAAAGGCAGCGCAGGAAGAATTCCCATCATCGCCATCACCGGAACCAACGGTAAAACCACCACTACCCGAATCACAGCGCATATCGCCAAAAGTGCGGGCAAAAAAGTAGGTTATACCACCAGCGATGGGGTGTACATACAAAACCAATTGATGATGAAGGGCGACTGCACAGGGCCCATCAGCTCACAATTTGTACTCAAGGACCCCACTGTAGATTTTGCAATATTGGAATGTGCAAGAGGTGGTATTCTTAAAAATGGACTGGCATTTCAAAATTGCGAAGTAGCCATTGTGACCAACGTAGCGGCAGACCATATGGGTTTGGGGGGCATCAATACGCTGGAACAAATGGCCAAACTAAAAGCGGTGGTGCCTGAAACCGTGTTCCCGCACGGGTATGCGGTGCTAAATGCCGATGATGACCTGGTATTTGCCATGGCAAAAGACCTCAGTTGTAACGTGGCTTTGTTTAGTATGGAAGAAAACAATGCCCGCATTAAAGCGCACTGCAAAAAAGGCGGATTAGCGGCGGTATTTGAAAACGGTTATATCAGTATCCTCAAAGGCACCTGGAAAATCAGGGTAATTCACGTAAAGGACGTGCCAATCACCTTTGAAGGCAAAGCCATGCATAATATTGCCAACTGCTTACCGGCTGTAATGGCAGCTTATTTGTACAGGGATATTACGATCGAAGACATCCGATCAGCGCTGATGTCCTTTGTTCCATCAGCCAACCAAACGCCGGGCAGACTTAATTTTTTCCAATTTAAAAACTTCACTATGCTGGCCGATTTTGCCCACAACCCTCACGGCATGAGGTTGTTGTCAGATTTTATCAGCAAACTAGACTATCCCAAAAAGATAGGGTTGATCAGTGGTACTGGCGACCGAAGAGATGAAGACATCAGGGAACTCGGATTGATATCTGCACAATGTTTTGATGAGATCATCATCCGATGCGATAAAAACCTGCGTGGCAGAACTGCCGATGAAATAATACAATTGCTCAAAGAAGGAATTAAACAACAAAACCCACTTTTACCGGTGATGACGATCGAAAATGAAGGCGAAGCACTGGAATATATTTATGCAAACCAACAGCCGGGTGCATTGTACACCATCATGTGTGATGTGGTATCTGGCGCACTCGATAAAATAAAAGAGTTAAAAAACAGGGAAGAAAATCTTTAAAGTGTTTATACAGGAGCTGATTGAAAATATTTCCCTAAAAGCCCTTGAGTTTAAAAATACTTTTGGAACATTTTTTCACATCCCTTATTTTTGCATTCCCAAATCAAAAAAGGGGTTAGTTTGGGTTATGGTGTAAAGGTAGCACAACAGATTTTGATTCTGTTTGTCTAGGTTCGAATCCTAGTAACCCAACAAAAAGCTTTAGCATTCCCGCTGAAGCTTTTTTTGTATTCGGACTTGACCAATCAGCTCCCTTTGATTTTATTTTTGAATTACTTCTTCCAACACCTTGCCTACATTGCCATTGGGTACCTGTATTTTTAAAAAAGGCTGCAACAGTGGGTGCCATGTCGGTGATGTAAGTTTTCGCCGCTGTTGGTCATCCACATTTCTCCCGATCGACAGCCACAACCTTCACACGCCGCCTTTGGTGTTGTCAGCAAAAGGCACAACCATCTAGCGCTCACAAAGTATTTGCTATTGGTATGGGAATTCTCCTATAGTTAATAAACGAACGCCACATAAATTAGCGCATGATTTTTTCATACCCAATAGAATGGCCTCAATATTTCACAGCCACCATCAAAGATCGGTTGCCAATACTTCATACAGATAGCCTGCATTTTATGGTGCAAAATAATCGCATTGAATTCAATGCTTTTGTTGTGTTGAACAACCGCGTACATCTGATATGGCAACCCTTGCCTGGTCATTCATTATTTTTCATTCAGCGATGCTTTATGAAGTTTACGGCACAACAGATAAAATTTGCGCTAAAAGATGACCATAACCTCCTGATGGAAAAATGTAGGGTAAATAAAAAAGACAGGCAATTTCAAATATGGAAAAGAAACCCGCAAAGCGTAGAACTAAGTTCTCAACAGGTTTTTCTCCAAAAGCTTGAATACATTCATTACAATCCTGTTAAAGCAAGTTTATCACTGTACCCGGA